>Ga0315543_1003792_pt1 | contig 13240 bp, 10 predicted proteins | sample SalMarSW160210MG_2_FD_203098 | JGI IMG/M metagenome (GOLD analysis project Ga0315543, IMG submission 203098) | Salt marsh sediment microbial communities from the Plum Island Ecosystem LTER, Massachusetts, United States - Salt Marsh Sediment SW1601-210 ...
GTACCTCGAAGTCTTCGGCGATGCCTCCGGGGATTACTCGGCGTTTACCGTGCTCGAGATCGAAGGTGACGGGACCGGGGCGGGCGTCATCGACGGCGCCTTCCCGGTCGGAACCACCGACGGCGCCGGGCTGTGGTTCACCGGGTACCTCAACGGTGAGCTGGAGAACGGCACCCTGACGCTGCTGCTGGTGGAGGGGTTCACGGGGGCGGCCGGCACCGACCTCGACGCCGATGACGACGGCGCCCTCGACACCACCCCATGGGACCGGGTCGTCGACGGTGTCGCCATCGACGACGGTGGCCCCAGCGAGCTCACCTACGCCGTACCGGTCCTGGCCGACGGCTACGACGGGAATCAGTACGCGCCCGGTGGTGCCTCCCGTATCCCGAACGGCGCCGATACCGACACCGCCGGCGACTGGGTGCGCAACGACTTCGACGGCGCCGGGATCCCCGGCTTCGTCGGCACCCCCGACCTCGGCGAGGCGCTCAACACGCCGGGGACCGTCAACGCCCTCGTCGAGCCGCCCGCCCCCGAGCTGGTCATCAACGAGATCGACTACGACCAGGCGAGCACCGACACCGCCGAGTTCGTCGAGATCGCCAACGTCGGCGACCTCGACGCCGATCTGAGCGGCGTGACCCTCGAGTTCGTCAACGGCGCGACCGAGACGGTGTACGAGTCGATCTCGCTCCCCGAGTTGACGTTGATGCCCAGCGCCTACCTCGTGGTGTGCGGCGATTCCGCCACCGTGGATCAATGTGATCTCGACGTGTCCCCCGACAGCAACCTCATCCAGAACGGGGCGCCCGATGCGGTGGCGCTGATGGACGGGGCCACCGTGCTCGATGTGGTCAGCTACGAAGGCGACGTGCCCGGCTACGTCGAGGGGTCCGGCGCCGGGCTCGTCGACGATCCGGCCGACGCGCTCCACGGCATCTCCCGGCTGCCGAACGGCGCCGACACCGACCAGAACAACGTCGACTTCGGCCTTGCCTGCATCACGCCGGGAGCCGCCAACGTCGACACGACCGTGTGCGAGCCGCCTGGCACCGTCGCCATTCCGGAGATTCAAGGAGCAGGGTCGGCGTCGCCGCTCGAAGGCGACACCGTCACCACCAGTGGCGTGGTGATCGCCGATCTCCAGGGTGACGGGCTGCTCAACGGATTCTTCATGCAGGATCCTGCCGGGGACGGTGACCCGGCCACCTCCGACGGCATCTTCGTCTACGACTTCTCCGATGTTCCCGACGGAGACGTCGCCGTCGGCGATCTCGTCGAGGTCACCGGCACCGTGACGGAGTACAACGGGCTCACCGAGCTGTCGTTCGTGACTGTGACGATCACCGGGAGCGGCGCCGTCAGCCCGAGCGCCGTCGACTTGCCAGTGGGCGCCGTCGCCGATCTCGAATCGTATGAAGGCATGCTCCTCACCTTCCCCGAGGAGCTGACCGTGACCGAGGTCTACGACCTCGGTCAGTACGGCGAATTCGTGGTGTCGGCCGACGGCCGGCAGTTCCAGCCCACCAACGTCGTCCTCCCCTCGATCCCGTTCGACAACGACGGCGACGGCATTGCCGACGTGCTCGAGCCGGGCCGATTGATCGTTGACGACGGGTCGACGGAGCAGAATCCGGATCCGGTCCCTTACCTGGGCGGCGACGGCACGCTGCGGCTCGGGGAATCGATGACCGGCCTCACCGGGGTGCTCAACTACGCGTTCGGCGACTACAGCCTCATTCCCACCGTGGCGCCGAGCTTCGACGGCAACCCCCGTCCAGACGCGGCTCCCGACGTGGGGGGTGATGTCACGGTGGCGTCGTTCAACCTGCTCAACTACTGGACGACCCTCGACGACGGCAGCAACGACGCTCGCGGCGCCGACAGCGCCGTTGAGCTCGAGCGCCAGCGGGCGAAGACCGTTGCCGCCATCGTCGGCCTCGGAGCCGACGTGGTCGGCTTCCAGGAGATGGAGAACAACGGTCCGACTGCGATTGAGGACTTGGTGGCGGCACTCAACGACGCCACCGCTCCCGGCACATGGGCGGCAGTGCCCGATCCGTATTACCCGGGCGGGCTCGAGTCCACCAATGCCATCAAGGTCGGGATCATCTACCAACCCGGCTCGGTCACCCCGGTCGGGGATCCGGTAGCCGACGATGATCCCGCCTTCGCCGAGGATCGACCTCCGGTCGCCCAGACCTTCCGGGCCCGGGACGACGTGTTCACCGTTGTGGTGAATCACTTCAAGTCGAAGGGAGCCACCGGGGCCACCGGTGACGACCTCGACCAGAACGACGGCCAAGGGGCCTACAACGCACGGCGCGTGGCGCAGGCGCTGGCACTGATCGATTTCGTGGCGACACTGCAGTCACTGTCCGGCGACGCCGACGTGCTGACGATCGGCGACTTCAACTCCTACGCGTTGGAGGACCCGATCGAGACCCTGGGCGGAGCGCTCACCAACCTGGTCGACGCGTTCGTCGATCCGGCCGGCCAGTACTCGTACGTGTACTTCGGCATGTCGGGGCTGCTCGATCACGCCTTCGCCACCGACGTGCTGGCCGCCAAGGTCACCGGCGCGGCCCTGTGGCACGTCAACTCGGATGAGCCGCGGATCTTCGACTACAACACCGAGTACAACCCTCCGAGCCTCTACGCCCCGGACCAGTACCGGTCCTCGGACCACGACCCGCTGCTGATTGGTATCGACCTGGCCGAGGCGCCCGTGATCACGCCGATCCCCGAAATCCAGGGTGACGGCCAGTTCTCGCCGTTCACCGGTGAGGTGATCACCACCACCGGCGTGGTCACGGCGGTGAGCGCCGATGGGCGCGACATGTGGATCCAGGACCCGGCCGGCGACGGCGATCCTGCCACTTCGGACGCGATCAAGGTCGATGACCGCAACACGCTGCCCGATCCGCAGCCGGTCGTAGGCGACCTGGTGCAGGTGACGGCTACCGTCGAGGAGCTCCAGTTCGGGACGGCCCTCCCTCTCACCCAACTCAACAACCCGGCGTGCGCGACCTTCGAGATCCTCTCGAACGGCAACGCCCTTCCCGAGTCGGTGATGCTGACCGACCTGCCCAACGAGGTCATCGCCGACGGCATCGCCTTCTGGGAGCCGCTGGAGAGCATGCTGGTGTTGGTGCGGCACGGCACCGTCGTGGCGCCCACCAGCGAATACGGCGAGTTCGGCATGCTGGTCTGGCGGGACACGAGGTGGGGATCGGGCTACTCGCAATGGGTGAAGCAGCTCCTGCTCCGCTCCCTCGGTGGCGGTGACGTCGACTACAACCCGGAGCGGATCCTGGTGGACGACGCCACCCTCGATGCGGCCATCGAGGTGCGGCCCGGTGATCACGTGAAGGAGCTCACCGGCATCGTCGACTACACCTTCGGGGTCTACAAGCTGCAGCCGACGTCCTTCGACGTCAATGCCGCCGCCCTCCCAACCGGGACCGTGTCGCGACGGTGGGGCATCACCGGAGACACGGCGATCACGACCTTCAACGTGGAGAACCTCTTCGACCTCGTTGACAATCCGGACAAGGAGGACGAGGGGACCACGCCGACGCCGGAGGAGCTCGAGACCAAGCTCACCAAGCTGGCTCTCGCCGTCGCCGGCGAGCTGCGGCTCCCTGAGGTCCTGGTGGTGCAGGAGGTGGAGAACACCGAGATCCTCCAGGAGCTCGGCGACCGTGTGAATGCCACCGAGGGCACGTCGTACGTGGCGACCTCGTTCGAGACGAGCGATGTCCGGGGCATCGAGGTCGGCTTCCTCTGGGACGCAGCCCGGGTCGATCTCCTCGATGCCTACCAGCTCAGCGGACCGGACGTCGAAGCCGCCTTCGGCCCCTCGAGCGCCAGCCCGGGCCGCGAGCCGCTGGTCGGGGTCTTCGAGATCGAGGGCAGAGAGGTCACGATCATCGGCAACCACCTCAAGTCGAAGAGCGGCGACGATGCCCTGTTCGGTGTCAACTGGCCGCCGGTGAGAGTGACCGAGGGGCAGCGCAAGGCGCAGGCTCGAGTCGTGCGCGACTTCGTCAACTCGCTTCTCGACGCCGACCCCAACGCGCTGGTGATGGTGACCGGAGACCTGAACGACTTCCCGTTCGGGGAGCCGGGTGAGGGGGCCGACCACCCGGTGGCGATCCTCCAGGGATCGGTCGGTGAGGTACGGCTCCACAACCTCGTGAACCGGGAATGGTCACAGGAGCGATTCAGCTACGTCTACGACGGGAACAGCCAGCTGCTCGATCACATGCTGGTGAGCCCGGCGTTGCTGAGGCTGCTCGTCGGCACCGACATCCTCCACTTCAACGCCTCATACCCGGCGTCGGTGGCGGACGACCCGTCAACGGCGATCCGGTCGTCGGACCACGATCCGGTCGAGGGGCGCTTCCGGTTCCGTCGCTACCACTTCCCCTGGTGGTTCTGAGGTGACGTGCAGACGCCGTTCCGGCTTCAAGCCCTGGAGCTGGGACGGCGTTCGCCGAACAGCACCGCGACGCCGAGGCCGATAAGCAGGATCGCCCAGAGCTGCCCTGGGTTGAGGTCGAAGGCTCCAAGCGCCTCGAGCAGGAACATCAGGCCGAAGAAGATGAACACGATGCCGGCCACGAGGGCTGCACGGTCGAAGGGTCTCCCGTTGTCGTTCGTCATTCGACCTCCAGCCTTCCGAAACCTCCGGTGATCTCGAGCCGGAGGCGGTTCGTCGCAGCGGCGTACTCGGCATCAGCGTACGTGGCGTCGACGTCGAAGCCGTTCTGCGATTGGTCGAACAACACCACCTCGCCGCCTGTCACCTTGGCGTCCACCGCGACGGCGACTTCGTCGGGTGTGTGCACGATTGCCTGGCCGATCATCACGCTCACTTGCACCGTGGTCTCCCCGGCGGGGAAGGTGACCGATTGCAGATCGACGTCGAGGTCTCCGATGAGGAGCCGGTATTCGCTCTCGAGATCGTCGAAGGATCGAGGTGCGAAGTCACGCTCGCCGATCCCGCCGGCGAGGGGTGCATCGAGGATTCCCTCGGCGGTGCTGGCGAGGGCCAGAACGATGGTGAGGATCACTCCGATGGCCATGATCCCGCCATGGCGCTCCCTGCCGGCCATCGCTGCGACCACCAACCCGACGACGATCAATGCAGCCGCCAGCAGGCCTCGCCACGGGATCGTGGCAATGTCGAGGGCGGCCAGCAACCAGGCGGCACCGAGGACGATGAGGATGGCGCCCAGGGTGATCTGGGCGACCGACGGGCCGCGCGGCTCCTTCACTGGGCTTTCGGGTGCGAACGGGTCGTAGCTCATCGGCGGGCCCCGTAGACGATGACCGCCACGCCAGCGGCGACGAGGATCGCGGGCAGCAACAGGCCCCTGATCCGCGGCAGCACCGAGGCGAGGCCGAGGTAGGCGCCGCCGATGATGAGCAGGCCGCCCAGGAGGAGACGGCCCGAATCGCCGTGATCGGCGGGTCGGGTCGCGACGGGCGCCGGATTGGGCGCCGTCATCGCGGGGACCGGATGGGAGGCCGTCCTCACGGGCTCCTCGGGTATCGCCACCCAGCAGATGAGATACAGCAGGAAGCCGGGCCCGGTGAACAGCAACACCAGGAAGAGGACGCGTATCCACACCGGGTCGATGCCCGAGTAGTTGGCGATCCCGGCTGCGATGCCGGCGATCTTCCTATCGGTGCGGCTCCGGGTCAGCCGTCGCCCAAAGACGTGGCCGTTGGGCTCGGTCACTTGACGACGAAAGCGAGCTTCACGGTCGCCCGGTACTGAGTCACCTTTCCGTCGCCGACTCTGGCGCTGAATGACTCGACCTCGACTCCGGTGATTCCCTTGATGCTCTCGGCAGCCTTGGCGACGGCCAGCTCGACGGCATTCTCGAAGCTCTCTTCGGAGACTCCGATCACCTCGATGACCTTGATGGCACCCTTGTCGATGTAGTCGCTCGATCCGATGGTCCCTCCCGATATCGCTGCCGCAATCCTACCCCTGGCACCGAAGCGGTACGCTAGGGCCCGGTGACCTCTGACTTCAGTTTCACGGCTCGGCGCGGGGGATTGCCTCTGCCTGCAGGCGGGGCGCTGGCGCTCGTCTACCCGGTGACGGTGACCATCCTGGCGCTCAGCGTGAGCTTCCGCGAGATCGGCGACATGGGCGATCTGGCGTCGTCTCTCCTGGCGGCGCTCTTGTTCCTGATCGCCGCCCCCACAGCGTGGATCTTCGCCATCGACTTCATCGACGTGAATCGCCTCGTCGTCTTCCTGGTCGGCACGCTGACCTCGTTGCCGCTGTGGTTCTTCGTCGGCACCCGTATCGCCCTCGCCGCCGACACGTGGGCGGGGTGGCTGCGGCGCTATGTCGTGCTCTGCCTTGCCTGGACGGCGGCAAACCTCATCGTCCTGATCCTGATCGGTCAGCTGACGGGCTGAGCCGCGGCGGCGCACCCGACAGGGCTTCCGTGGCCTGTGGCTATCATCATTTGCCTACGAATCGCTCATCGAGAGCGGCGGAGGGACAGGCCCTGTGAAGCCGCGGCAACCGGCGGTTCCGCACGGTGCCAATGCCTGAACGATGAGTTGCCGATAGCGGGCCTCCGCTCCAGGCGCTCACGGGAGCGTTTCGAGGACGAGCAAGGAGGACGCGTGGACGGTCTCGCCCCGGCCTGCAGCCGCCGCTCGCGCCGGGGAGGCGCCCGATGAGCGGCTACCTGGACGCGATCGCGCGGGGCCTCGTCGTGTTCGACGGAGCCACCGGCACCTCCCTGCAGCGCGCCGGGTTGACCGCCGACGACTTCGGTGGCCCCGACCTGGAAGGCTGCAACGAGATCCTCAACGCCACCCGGCCCGATGTTGTCGCCGCGGTGCATCGCTCCTTTCTCGACATCGGCGTCGATGCCGTCGAGACGAATTCCCTCGGCTGCTTCTCCGTTCCGCTCGATGAGTACGGGCTGGCGGATCGCACCTACGAGCTGGCGGCGGCGGCGGCGACCATCGGCCGTGAAGTCGTCGACGAGTATGTGGCCGGTGACGGCCGGGAGCGCTGGGTTGCCGGCTCCATCGGGCCGGGAAACAAGTTCCCGACCCTGGGCCACATCACGTACCGCTCTCTGCGGGAGGCCTACGAGGTCGAGGCGGCCGGCCTCATCGACGGTGGCTGTGATCTGCTCATCATCGAGACCCAGTTCGATCTGCTGGCCGCCAAGGCGGCGATCAACGGGTCGCGGGCGGCCATGCGCGGCGCCGGCCGCGAACTGCCGCTCCAGGTGCAGGTGACCGTCGAGCTGACCGGCCGCATGATCGCCGGTACCGAGATCGGAGCCGCCCTCACCGCGCTCGACGGCCTGCACCCCGACGTCATCGGGATCAACTGCGCCACCGGGCCGAAGGAGATGTACGAGCCGTTGCGCTACCTGGCCGAGCACGCCCGGATGCCGGTCTCCTCCATGCCCAACGCCGGCCTTCCGTCGGTGGTGGACGGGGAGATGGTCTACGACCTCGGCAGTGAGGAGTTCGCCGAGCACTTGGCGCGTTTCGTCTCCGAGCTTGGGGTGGGGGTCATCGGCGGCTGTTGCGGCACGACTTCCGATCACATGGCGGCGGTCGTGGAGCGTTGCCGTCCGCTCTCGCCCCGTGCCCGCGACCCGCAGCACGTGCCCGCAGCCGCTTCGATCTACAGCCACGTGCCGTTCGCTCAGGACACCTCGATTCTCCTGATCGGCGAGCGCACCAACGCCAACGGATCGAAAGCCTTCCGGGACGCGATGCTCGCCGGCGACCACGATGCATGTGTCGCCATCGGGCGCGAGCAGGTGCGCGAGTCGGCTCACCTCGTCGACCTCTGCGTCGACTACGTGGGCCGTGACGGCACCCTCGACATGGACGACCTCGCGGCGCGTTTCGCCACCGAGGTCGCCGCACCGCTGGTACTCGATTCGACCGAGCCCGAGATCATGAGAGTCGGCCTCGAGCGGCTCGGGGGGCGTTCGGTGCTCAACTCGGCGAACCTCGAGGACGGCGACGGCGACGGCTCACGCGCCGACCGGGTGTTCCGGCTGGCACGCGAGCACGGGTCTGCGGTGATCTGCCTGCTCATCGACGAGGAAGGGCAGGCGCGCGATGTCGAGTGGAAGCTGCGGGTGGCGCACCGGCTGCACGACTTGGCTGTGGGCCGATACGGCCTCGAGCCCTCGGACCTGCTGTTCGACGCGCTCACGTTCCCGCTCTCCACCGGTGACGACGACCTGCGGGGCGACGCCGTGCGGACGATCGAGGCGATGAGGCGCATCAAGTCCGAGCTGCCCGGCGTCTCGACGGTGCTCGGCATCTCGAACGTTTCGTTCGGCCTCGAGCCGGCGGCGCGCCGGATCCTCAACGCGGTGTTTCTCCACGAGTGTGTTGCCGCCGGACTCGACGCAGCCATCGTCCACGCCGGCAGGCTGCTGCCCCTCAACCAGATCGACCGGGAGCACCAGGAGCTGTGCCTCGACCTGATCTACGACCGCCGCCGCCCCGGCTACGATCCGCTGGAGGCGCTCCTCGCCGCCTTCTCCGACCTGGCGACGGTGGAGGATCTCCGGGAGGACCGCTCGGGGTGGCCGGTGGGGCGCCGCCTCGAGCAGCGGGTCGTCGACGGGGACGCCATCGGCCTGGAGGACGACCTCAGGGAAGCGATCGACGCCGGTTGCGCGCCACTGGACATCCTCAACGACATGCTGCTGGCGGGGATGAGGACCGTCGGCGAGCTGTTCGCTTCGGGCGAGATGCAGCTGCCGTTCGTGCTGCGTTCCGCCGAGACGATGAAGGCGGCCGTCGGGTTCCTCGAGCCGATGATGGAGAGGAACGAGTCGGCCGGGCGGGGCAAGATCGTGCTCGCCACGGTCAAGGGCGACGTCCACGACATCGGCAAGAACCTGGTCGACATCATCCTCACCAACAACGGCTACCAGGTGCACAACCTCGGCATCAAGGTCGGGATCAGCGAGATGATCGAGACCCTTCAGGCGGTCGAGGCCGATGCCATCGGAATGAGTGGCCTGCTGGTGAAGAGCACCCTCGTGATGCGCGATAACCTGGAGGAGCTGGAGCGTCGCGGGCTCGGCCACGTCCCCGTGCTCCTGGGCGGAGCCGCCCTCACCCGCGGCTATGTCGAGGACGAGCTGCGGCAGCGCTACCCGGGTCTCCTGTTCTACGGCAAGGACGCCTTCGCCGGCCTCGACGCCATGCGGCACATCACCGACGGGGGCCCGGCGCCGTCATCGGGGGAGCGGACTCGCCGCCGCGTCCCGTCTCCGGCCGAGGCGGGGGATTTCGTGCCCGCCCGATCCCCTTCGGTCGTCGACGCCGAGGTCCCGCCGCCGCCCTTTGTCGGCAGGCGGGTGGTCAAGGGCATTCCCCTCGACGACATCGCCCGGTACGTCAACGAGACCGCGTTGTTCCGTAACCAGTGGAAGTTTCGGCCTTCTCGGGGTGAGGTCGATGGTGACTTCAAGGAACGGCTCCGGGGCGTGTTTCGTGACCAACTCGCAGCAGCCCGAACGGGGGACCTTCTGGTCCCTCAGGTCGTCTACGGCTACTTCCCGGCGAACGGAGACCGGGACGATCTGGTGATTTGGGAGGACGAGGACCGAGCCGCGGTCCAGGCCCGTTTCTCGTTCCCGCGTCAGCGGCAGGATCCATGGTTGTGCATCGCCGACTTCTTCCGACCGGTCGATGGGCCCGTGGACTACGCCGCGTTCCATGTCGTGACGATGGGCTCCCGGATCTCGGATCGCGCCGCCGAGTTGTTCGCGGCCGATCGCTATCAGGACTACCTCTTGCTGCACGGCCTCGGAGTCGAGATGACCGAGGCTCTCGCCGAGTACTGGCATCACCGCATCCGTCTCGAGTGGGGGTTCGGCGACGAGGACGGGCCGACCGTCCAGGGCCTCTTCCGTCAGCAGTACCGGGGCGGCCGGTTCTCATCGGGCTACCCGGCGTGCCCGGACCTCGAAGACAACGCAACTGTGGCACGCCTGCTCGAGGCGGCGGCGCTCGGCATCGACGTCGGCCCCCACACCGGGTACCAGTACCAGCCGGAGCAGACGACCTCGGCGCTCATCTGTCACCATCCGCAGGCCAAGTACTTCGTCGCCCGTGCACCGAACGAGGCGGGCGATGCCCGTGAGGAATGAGGGTTGGCTCGAGGTGCCCGAGGCACACCACCGCGGGTCGGGCTCGAGATGGTGATCGACGAGGGCCGGATTCCAATCTCGGGGCAGGCCCCTTTCAGTTGAGCTGCTGGGACCGGGACAGCTCGTCGTGGATCCCGATGGCGTAGCGATCCGTCATACCGGCGACGTAGTCGATCACCTGGGTGAGGGTCTCAGCTTCGTTCTGGCGGTAGGTCGGCGCGACCTCTCCGGGGTGGGCGAGAAAATGGTCGACCAGGTCGTGGACGATTCCGGTGATCTCGCGGCGCTGCTCCTCGGTGCCGGGCCGGAGGTAGACGTGCTCGAACATGAATCCCCGCAGCTCGTTCATGACGTCGAGCACCTGCGGATCCATCGAGACGGCTCCGGTGCGCAGCGACTCGTCGACGACCGCTTCGATCATGGTCGCGATCCATCGTGTCCCAGGCTCGCCAAAGGTGCGCCGTGACCGCTCCGGCAGGTCCACGGAGGTGATCACCCCGGCGCGGATGGCGTCCTGCACGTCATGGGACAGATAGGCGATGCGATCGGCGAACCTGCACACGGAGCCCTCTGGAGTTCCGGGCGGCTGGGGAGTCTTCCACGAGTGAGCGCGAATCCCGTCGAGGACCTCCCAGGTGAGGTTGAGCGGTTCGAGGACCTCGAAGATCTTGCTCGGAGTGGAGCCACTCGCCGTCGACGTAGTCGCCGAGGGCTTCCTCGCCGATGTGCCCGAACGGGGAATGGCCGGCGTCGTGGCCGAGGCAGATCGCCTCGGTGAGGATCTCGTTCAGTGAGAGGCAGCGGGCGATCGAGCGGCCGATCTGGGTGACCTGGAGGGTGTGGGTGAGCCGTGTGACAAAGTGGTCACCCTCGGGGTTGATGAACACCTGAGTCTTGTGCTTGAGGCGGCGGAACGCCTTGGAATGGAGGATGCGGTCCCGATCGCGCTCGAAGCAGGTGCGGTACTCGTCGGGGTCCTCGGGTCGGGCCCGGCCCCTCGACTCCGCCGAGAGGGTGGCATCGGGTGCCAGCAGGTCCCGCTCCTGCTGCTCTCGGCTCTCCCTGGTGCGGCGGAGCATCGTGACTAGAGCACGCCGACGGTGGACGGCTCCTCGAACAGCTCGGTCGGCCCCTCCTCGCCGGCCTTGCCGGCGATGATGCGGCTGCGGATCATCGACGACACCGTGTCGATGACGAGCACAACGGCGATGGTCACCAAGAGCACGGTCCCGGCCGCCGGGAAATTGCGGAACCGGAGCTGGCTGACCAGTTCGGCACCCACCCCGCCGGCGCCTATGACGCCGAGGAACGCCGAGACCCTCAGGTTGATCTCGAACCGGTAGAGCCAGTAGGCGACGATGCTGGGGAGCACCTGGGGCAGGACTCCGAAGCGCATGACGGATATCCGTCTTCCTCCGGCGGAGTCGATCGCCTCCAGCGGGCCGGCATCGATGCCCTCGATCACTTCCGACGACAGCTTTCCGAGGGTGCCAATCGAGTGGAGGCCGATCGCCAGGGTCCCGGTCCAGGGGCCGAGGCCGAAGATGGGCAGGAAGATGAAGGCGAGGAGTAGCTCGGGGAAGGCACGGATGGCGTTGAACAGGTTGCGGATGATGAACGTGAGCCAGCGCGGCGAGAGATTCTTGGCGGCCGCGAACGAGAGCAGGAACGAGAAGAGGGCCCCGATCATGGTGCCGATCCAGGCGATGTAGAGGGACTCGAGCACCTTGGGGAAGGTGCGCCCCAACTGCTTGGAGCTGAAGTCCGGCGGGAACATGGCCTTGATGATGTTCCACATGTCGGCGGGGGCGCTCAGGATCCGCTCCAGCGAGACGCCGAGCCCCAACGCCGCCCAGATCGCCGGGATGACCAGGACGGCGACAATCAGCCAGCGGGTCCACTTCGCGCCGCGGCGGGGCTCAGGCCGTGCGGTGGGCTCCTCGGAGTCCCTGAAGACCTCCGTCACACCAACCTCCGGCGAATGAAGACGCTGACCTGCTCGATCAGGAACACGAACACGAAGATGACGATGACGATCGCCATGATCCGGTCGAACCGGAAGAAGGCCCGCTGGGCTTCGAGTACACGCCCGATGCCGCCGGCCCCGACGATGCCGAGCACGGTCGATGCCCGGATGTCGAGCTCGAAGATGTACAACGCGTACGCCACGTAGTTGGGCATCACCTGGGGGAGGATCGATGCCTGGACGGCCTGGGTGTGGCCGGCGCCGGTGGACTTGGCGGCCTCGAGGGGGCCGGGGTCTGCCGAGTCGATCGTCTCCGAGAGCAGCTTCCCCATGATCGACAGCGAGAACATGATCAGTGCCAGCAGCCCGGCGAACGGTCCGTACCCGATTCCGGTCACGAAGAGCATCGCCCAGAAGATGTCGGGGATGGTCCTGATGACGTTGAGGAACCACTTGTCGATGTAGTAGACCCACTTGTTGTTCGCCGTCAGCTTGGAGGCCCAGAAGGCGATGGGGAGGGCGACGCTGCAGCCGATGATGGCGGCCAGGATCGCCACCTGGATCGTTTCGATCATCGGACCGGGAACGTTCTCCTTCGCCCACTCCCAGTCGGGTGGGAAGAACCGGGCGAGGAAGTCCCGGCCGGTCTTGAAGTTCTCGGTGAGCTGGCTCAGGGACAGCCCGACTTCCTTGGCGGCGAAGATGGTGAAGGCGGTGACGGCGACGGCAACCAGGTAGGGCCGTACCGATTTCTTCGGTGGAGCAGGCCGGGCGCCCGCGGTCACTCCTTCGTCTCCAAGATGTCGTCCGGGGTGATGGCTCGTCCGTAGATCTCCCGGAAGGTCGTGTCGTCCACGTCTGCGATGTCACCGTCGTAGACCAGCTCTCCCGCCCGCAGCCCGACCATGCGTTTTCCGTACGCCCGGGCGAGGTCCAGGAAGTGGAGGTTGATGAACGTGGTGATGCCCAGCTCGCCGTTGATGCGCTGCAGGTCACGCATCACGATGTGCGAGGTCACCGGGTCCAGGGACGCCACCGGCTCGTCGGCGAGCAGCACCTTGGGTTCCTGGGCGAGTGCCCTCGCGAT
>Ga0315543_1003794_pt1 | contig 13236 bp, 9 predicted proteins | sample SalMarSW160210MG_2_FD_203098 | JGI IMG/M metagenome (GOLD analysis project Ga0315543, IMG submission 203098) | Salt marsh sediment microbial communities from the Plum Island Ecosystem LTER, Massachusetts, United States - Salt Marsh Sediment SW1601-210 ...
CTAAAGTGTACTGGATACTCGACGAGTATCAAGAATCGAGCACTTTGGCGCACGGGTAAATTAAAGACCGGAGAGGGCGGGATTCGAACCCGCGGTACGGGCTTATACCCATACGACGGTTTAGCAAACCGTTGCCTTCAGCCACTCGGCCACCTCTCCAAGTCATTGGGTTAGTTTAGCGGGCGCGGCGACATAATACAAGTGTATAAAAAAACGGCTGGCGATTTTGTCGCCAGCCGTGGTATTTGAAAAATCCCATTCGACGCAATATGTTTGCTTAGTTAAGCCAGTTTTCACAGAAGACCTTCAGGTCGAGTTCGTCGATTACGCCATCACTGGTCCCCGATATATCGCAGGCATCGTCCCAGTTGGCATCACCTGGCTCACTACCCCAAGCGGCAGCAAAAATGGTAAAGTCTTTAAAGTTCACAACGCCATCTCTATAGAAATCTCCAACAATGCCAAGTTCGGTTACCAGTTCGATACCTATTCCGTTAATTGGGTCGAGGTTTCGGCTGTATTTTTTGTCGGTTGCGTTGTTCCAGTGTTCGTGCACACCCAGACTTTCGGTAAGACCGCCATCGTTGTTGGGGTCATAATTTGTCCCGGAACAAGGGTCGGGTATAAGAGCCGCCTCGTGCAGATAATCGTCTGTACCGGAATACTGAGGGTACCCATTAATGGTGCCGACGGCGCCATCCCATTCATTGTCCATAAAGTCAAAGGCTACCGAGTCGGCTGCGACTTGGTCTTGTGACAGGAAAATACTGCTTGGCCAATCACCGTCGAATGGTGACATATTCCATTTGATTGGCTGGGAATCCCAGCTTCGACCGGAGTAGAGGCCGTCAATCAAGGACAGTATCGTTTTGCCGCCCAGTTTTGGATGTCCCATTAGGTCAACATTCGCCCTGTAGTATCCCATCCCGGGTGTAGAATACGGAGAGCCATCAGCGTTATACGGTCTGCTGTGGTGCATATTATAATAGCCCGAGGCGTTTGGATTTCTTTTCAAAGAGCCATAATGGTTTTTGCCGGAGACTGTGATTCCGGAACTGTTGTGACTTTTAAGGACTGGGAAATTTATGAAGTAATCCGCTTGGGCAAAATGCGTTGGAATATAGTCCTGATTTGTAACGCTGCTCCAGTGGTCGTCACAGGGGTCACTCCAATCGAATGGGGCACTGGTGTCCATGGTAATAGTCGTTCTGCCGGAGCCGGGGTAGCCGCCGACTGTCAAATAGACGACTCCCGGACATTCATCTTCGACCATATCATACCAGTGATTGGGCATAACCCTGCCCGGGTCGCCTATGCTTATGTTACTGGGGCTGACGCCTGCGACATCGATTAGTTGTTTGAGAAGGGCTGTGGCAAGCTGCGGCGAATCGTCTATTTGGTCGAGATACCAGAAGGGTTTATTCATAGTGCTGGTATTGTCACTCAACACGAAATTGATTTTTATTGCTATTTTTTCGCCCGCCGTGTAGCCAACATACCCTTTGCCCTTTTGCTGATTGAAGTTTTTGAATATTGCATCCCACGCTGCGGCATCGCTGCTTCTGCCGGTCAAGGCCCGAAGCGCCTTCGAGAGCATTTCACTCACAACTACTGGGTCGGTGCAGGTGTCGGAATGCCAGCGGGGTTCTCCAGAACCGGGGCCATCCCAATCTGTTGCATTGGCATCGTGTATCCACGCAACACGTCCTGGGTAAATACCTTTGCCTTCGCCCAGCGGGCTGTTGGGTACGATTGGCTCGTGGGCATAAGCCGGATTCTCATTTGTGCTGCTCATAGCCACCCAGATGAAACCAATACTGATAACTATGCATACAACCGCCAGAGCGTAACGTGTCTTGGTCAGGTACTTCTTTGCCTTGCGGAATGCAACAACCGAGCCAATCAAACCCACAAGCCAGATTATAAAGCTCGATGCCAACGGGAATGCTACACGCTGGCATGGGTACGTGGCTCTTGATGGCTTCGGTATTACTCGTACCAGGAACCATATAAGGGCCAATAGCCCCGTGATAGGGAATATAAATCGCAGCCAATAACGGCTTTTACGGAGTGAGGAATGTTTCTTTGTCTTCTGACAAGCTGGATGGTCATCTTTTCTTTGTACGGTTGGCATTTTGACTAACCTCCTTTATCCTTGTACTTGAAATTCTGCCTTTCTGTATTAATAAATAATATCACCACTACACAGTTTTTCAATGTCCCTTGCTACAATTTCGGTAATGATTTGCTCTTGCTCAAATGTAGCCGGCTTTAACCGTTCAGCGGCATAACCGATTGACTCAAGCTCGCGTTGCCGGCCTGGAGCTTTTCTTCTTATTGCAGTGATTTTTCGTTGTTCGGCCAAAATTTCTTCAGCAAGGTCAAACTTTGGGATATCACTGTTTTGCTTAACGTTTGTGTGTTTTTTGGCTGATATTGAGTTTTTTCCCGAATTGCTTTTTGAGGTTCCTGGTATTATGTCCTTGGCGCGCAGTATACGGTCTTTGGTTTGTTTTGTATCAGAATGATTTTTTTCGTTACTATCGGGCTTACTCAACGTCATAACCTCCTCTAATATGCATTTATTTTAATAGAAAAGCATCGATTAATCAAGGACAAAAAGAGCTATTATCTACAATTATCAATATATAACCGGTATTTCTTTTGTTTTTGCAGGGTTATCATGTGTTTTTTTGCTCGAGAAAGGCCTCTAAGATTTCTGCAGCTGCGATGGCGTCAAGATGCTTTTTTCTTTTTTTGTCTTCCTGTCTCGGCGTGGCCGAGCCACGACGGGCGGAACCCCGGCTGGGCCTCGATCTACGGCGGGCTTCGTCCCGGCGAGTCCGCTCTGACGAGCCGGTAAACTCAGCAGAAGCCAGCTTCTCTTCTGCGCCGAAGGTGCTTAAGCGTTCATCCTGTAAGTGAACAGGTATATCAAGATTCTCTTTTAGCTGCTTAGCGAACTTCAACACAAGTTTTGCTTGAGCACCTTCGGAGTTGTCCATATTCAAAGGCAGCCCCAGCACGATGGCCCCAATGTTTTCGGCTTCGACTATATCTGCAATCTTTTTTATTAGCTCTTTTTGGCCCTCGATTACAGCGAAGGGCGAAGCGATGGTCTCTGATGAGTCACATATCGCCAATCCCGTGCGTTTAGTGCCATGATCTATTGCCAGGTATCTCATTTTTTGCCAGTTCAAAATTAGTTAGACGGGATACCCGCTTACGCAGGCACAAGTTTACAGGATAAAATTTCAGCCACGAAGACACAAAGTCACAAAAAGGATAAAAGTGAGCTAAATTGAGGCGCAACGTCATTGCGAGCGAAGCGAAGCAATCTCAAACCTCAGCAAGGAGATTGCCACGTCGCTGCGCTCCTCGCAATGACACTTCGTGTCACTTTAGGCACTTCACATTTTTTAGTGCCTTTGTGGCAAAAACTAAACTAAAAGGAAATCTTGTTAATCCCATCCAAAAAAACAAAAAATCTGTCACAGAAATTTTTCGCCGCCATGCTGTTTTATTAACTCGAGCAGCTCCTTTAACTTCTGGGCTTGGTCTGCGTGACATACCAGTGTGGCATCTGGGCTGTGAGCCACGACTATATTTTCCAGGCCAATAGCGGCGATTAGATGACCTGTATCTTCGGTTACAAAGATGGAATTTTTGCAGCCAAGCAGCTCGCTTGTGCCGGCTACGACAATGTTGTTGTCCTTATCAGAACTGATAATATCGGCTAATGCTGCAAAAGAGCCCATATCGAGCCAGCGACAATCCAGCTGTATCGCGAAAACATCCTTGGCCTTTTCCATAACGGCAAAGTCAATACTGATTTTCGGCAATTTAATAAATTGCTCTTTAAGAGTTTGCTGCTGACCCGGCCCGGCCCAGGATGTTTTGATTTGTTGGAAAGGTTCGGTAGATTCCGGCAAAAATTTTGCCAAATTGTCCAGAATTGTCCTGGCCTTCCAGACGAACATTCCGGAATTCCATAAGTATTCGCCGGTTGCGAGATATTCTTTTGCGGTTTTTTCGTCCGGTTTTTCCTTGAAGGCCTCCACGGAGTATATTGTGTTTTTACAATCAGGGTACTTTTGGGAAGTGGCGCATTTAATATAACCAAGCTGAGTGCTTGGGAAGGTCGGCTTGACGCCGAAAGTAAGCAGGTTGTCCGGATTATTGTTGACAAATACCAGAGCGTCTTTGAGGGCCTGCTGCAGTACCTCAGGCGGTTCTATCAGCTGGTCAGCGGTAACGACCGCCGTTGTCGCCTCGGGGTCGTATTTGGTCAGGATTGTTGCCGCCAATCCGATGGCACCGGCGGTGTCACGGACAGCGGGTTCTGCGATGACGTTATCGTAGGGCAGCTCCGACAGATTCTCACGGACAAGGTCTGCATAGCCGGCGTTGGTGAAAGTAATTATGTTTCTTGTGTCGAATATCGGACGCAGACGCTCGAAACAACATCGAAGAAGTGTCTGGCCATCGAGGAGCTTTAAGACCTGTTTGGGACGTTTTTGTCGGCTTAGCGGCCACAATCTTTTTCCTGTCCCGCCCGCCATTATCACTGCGTAGTTCATTGCCAGAGCCTCTAATCTGCCGCTGCCTAAAGTGTAAAATGTCTAAAGTTTGAAGTGCCTAAAGTGTTTTAGTTAATTGGTTAATTGGTTAATTGGTTAATTGGTTGATTAGTTAATTGGTAGCTAATTCTCTAATTCACTAATCACTAATCAACTGTTTCTACTTTAGCTCACTTTAGCGGGCATAACAAAGTATATTAAACCAGAAACTCGTTGTCAACTTCGGTTAGGGACCGGATTTGCTGTCCTAATTCTTTATAATCTTCTCCAGGCTTGCCCATAAGTGCAAAGGTTGCTTCCTTGCCTAATTCAACGGCTGGCTGGTCATAAGGATTAATGCCGAATAATGCGCCGGTGAGAGAAGCTGTTACCTCAAACAAATATATAAACTGGCCAACTGTATAAGCATTGATTTCAGGAAAGACGACCGTAAGGCAGGGACGATTGCTGCCCAGAAGTGCATACTCGGTTGCCTTCTTTTCGCTATTAAACAGTACGCTCAAATTCTTATTAGCTAAATAATCAAGCTCAGGTGCACAACTGGGGGCAGGGCCGATTTTAATGTCTTTGTTAAAATTTTCGACCTGAAGGAAAGTAAACAGTTTATCATTAGGTCCTTCACGGTACAACTGCACCTGGCTATGCTGGTCGGTTGTCCCAAGCGCTTTTACGGGCGTAGGACTAATATGGACTTCGCTGCCTCTGAGGTCTTCTGCCTTACCTAGACTTTCCGCCCAGAGCTGGCGATACCAGTCTGCCAAATCCTTCAAATGGTAGCTATATGGCATTATTACTGATATTTTTTTGCCATGATTATAAAAATGGTAATTGAGCGCAGCGTTAATAGCTGCCGGATTTTTATAAAAATCCTCATTACTTACTCTTTTATCCATATCACGGGCGCCTTCTAAAAGTGAATCTGTATCAATACCGCACATTGCAGCGCTGAAAAGCCCGACATCGCTTAGAACACTGAATCTGCCGCCAACACCGTCTGGAACGATAAGAGTTTTAAGACCCGCCTCGCTGGCTATATTACGCAGCGTCCCTCTCTCTGCATCGGTTGTTACGATGACCTGGTTTTGCAGTCCTTCTGGGCCGAGCTTGTCGAGAAGCAGTTGACGAACAATCATAAATTGAGATGCTGTCTCCACGGTCCGGCCGGACTTGCTGATGACGTTGAAGATAGTCTTGTCAAGTTTATTGCCTACCCATTCCAAAAAAGAACCTAACTGTGCAGGGTCAACATTGTCGAAGACAAAAAGACGTGGGCCGGCCCGCTGAGTATCATCAAGATTGTACATATATGGATTTAGCGCAGTTTGCAAAGCGATATTGCCAAGAGCCGAGCCGCCAATACCGAGAACAACAAGATTTTCGCAATCATCTTTCACCTTGGCAGCAAGGTCTTTGATTCTCTTAGGATTTTCTTTACTATAGGGCAGGTCTCTGTATGGTGTTTTTCCGGCTTTTCTTTCCTTATTCAACTGAATAATCAAAGGCGAAGTTTGTTTAGCCAATGCCTCTAATTGCTTGTGTGTTATACCATGTTCCGCGCCAATAACATCTGCTGTAACATTTTTGTAGTAGATTTTCACTTGTGGTTCCGGCACGAATGTACTCCTTAATTGAAACTAAACCACCGGTAACCCTCCTACGCTAAAGCTACGGAGGGCAAGAATCGGGGGCTAAATATCTACCTTTGAAAGGTTGGTGTATTTTAACATCAGGGATTTTGTCTGTCCAGAGTTAAAGTCAACTACAACAATACTGTTTTCGCCCATATCAACAAACTCTTTGACCCTGCCAAGGCCGAAAGATTTGTGCCGAACCAGCTCACCAGCAGCAAAATCGTATTGCGTATCGCGTATCGCGTATTGCGGAATATCGGTTCCAAGTTCAAAGAGAAATTGCGAGGGTATCGTCCGCAGCAACTGTCCTCGTGTCGTTCTGTATCTGGCATAGCTTATATTTAGGCCGGTTTTGGCGCGTGTTATGCCTACAAAAAATAGTCTGCGTTCCTCTTCGAGCTCTTCGTCTTCTTCGCCTGCATTACTTCTTTCGTGCGGCAATAAGCCCTGTTCGACGCCGACAATGAAAACATCCTCAAACTCCAGCCCCTTCGCCGAATGTAAAGTCATCAGGGCCACACGGTCGCTGGTGACATCATAAGCATCCGCATCGCTGAACAAAGATATCTGCTGAAGATAATCGACAAGCGTTGGCTGTTCTGTTTGTTTATCATATATGGCAGCGGCGTTTATCAGCTCGTTTACATTATCGATGCCATTTTGTCCATCGGTGCCGGCTTCTCGAAGCGACTTTTCCAAACCGGATTCGATAAAAATACGCTCGGCAAGTGGTGCAACCTTACCTTTAATATCTTTTTTGAACGTTTCGAGCATTTTGACAAAGCCGGCAATTTTTGCTTTCGGGGCCTTGGAAAAAGAATCGATATGCTCTGCTCTTTTTAAGGCCTGAAAAAAGCTGATATTGTTTGCAGCAGCATAAGCACGGACTCTATCGATTGTGGTCTTTCCAATACCGCGGGTCGGTGTATTGATAATGCGCAGTAGTGCAATTTCATCGTTTGGGTTGACGAGTACCTTCAAGTATCCGACTATATCGCGGATTTCTTTTCTGTTGTAAAATTCGACACCTCTGACAATCTGATAAGGAATCTTATTTTGAATAAACGCTTCTTCGAGCACTCGGCTCTGGGCATTGACACGGTAGAATATGGCTATGTCTTTTAGTGAAGCACCTTTGCCGAGTAGCTCTTCTACTTTAAGAGCGACGGCCTGGGCCTCTTCAGCTTCATCCTCGAATGCGCTTATAACGGCATCGGCGCCACAGGGCTTTGTTGGGACAAGCTTTTTTTCTTTTCGGTTTTGGTTTTGCGCTATCAAATTATCGGCAACTTCAAGGATGTTTGGCGTGCTGCGGAAGTTTTCCTCAAGTTTTACGACCATAGCATCGGGCCAGTCTCTCTCGAAATTTAGTATGTTTCGGATGTCAGCACCACGCCAGCGGTAAATCGACTGGTCAGGGTCGCCCGTTGCGCAGATATTATTGTGTTGTGAAGCGAGGGCCTTGGAAATTACATACTGGGCGTAATTAGTGTCCTGGTATTCGTCGATAAGCAGGAATTTGAAACGATTTGACAGCTCGCAGCAAACATCCGGGCAATTCTGAAGCAAAAAAGCGGTCTTCATCAGCAAGTCATCGAAGTCCAGAGCATTATGTTCGGCCAAGATACTTTGATAGCGGGCATATATTTTGGCCAATGTTTCAGTAAAGAAATCGTCGGCATTGGCTTTGAAGGTATCGACATCTATCAGGTTATTTTTCAGTCGGGAGGAAATTGCATCGAGCATTCGAGCCGGCGGAAAGTTAGTGGTATCAAGCTCACAGTTTTTTACCGCCTGTTTGATACATCTGGCCTGGTCGGTCTGGTCATAGATACTAAAATTAGGAAATATGGCCGCCTGAGCAGCATATTGACGGAGGATTCTAACGCATAAAGAATGAAAGGTGCTTATGCGCGCACCTGCGGAAGCTCCAAGAGCAACGGCCCTTTGTCGCATCTCGTCAGCGGCTTTATTGGTGAATGTTATTGCACAGATATTGTATGGCTTGACGCCTGAATCGATAAGGGTTGCGATTCGATATGTAATTACACGTGTTTTACCGCTGCCCGGCCCGGCAAGGACGAGTAAGGGCCCTTCAACGTGAAGGACAGCTCTTTTTTGTGAAAGGGTTAGTTGTTGCAAGAGTGTATTGCGCATAACGAGTAAAGACCCCACGTGAGGGTTCCCGCAAGGCGGGGTCCCAAGTGTGGGGCTAAATATTTAGCCTGCGGTTTTACCGCAGGTTTTGACTCACAAAATCGTGCGTTGTAATCTCGAAGGAAGTACATAGTCATTTGGTTGGTTTCTGCTGTTCAATCAGTTTTCTCTCCTGTTGTTCTAATTGCTCGGCAAGTTCGGGCCTTTCAACTTTTATCCGTCCAAGTAAGTTCTGTCTTAGATAGTGTGGATACCGCTGGTCATAAAGGAAGTCCGTAAGTGCAAGGTATCTTAACAATGGAAATTCAAGCAGGTCAGTTCGGTCTCCATCGCCGAATTTTACCTGGTAATGATGATAAATTTCTTCCGCCAGTTTTTCTCTGCCGAATGCAGCGTCGTCATCACGAATCGCATATAAATAGTAACCTTCTCTCAGAATAAACGATATCTGCTCTTTTGCATCATTTATACCTATGCGATCGAGTTCTTCGAGCATCCTTCTCCTTGTGAAGACAAGCAAGGGGACTTCAAATTCAGGGCGGGGATAACGTTCTTTTAGTTGATTATAAATTTTTTGTGCCTGGTCTCTGTGGCCTGCTTGGTAGAAGGAAAGCACGGCATTTTTGAGCATATTTCGGTGGCCGTTTTGAAGTGATTCTAAGCTTTGCCTGTCTTGCGCCTCTTTATGTTTTTTGAGAATTGCCAGTACGGCATTATTATATGGCTCAAACATTCTGAGGTCGGGACGTAAAAATATTTCTTTAATTGGCATGGCACGGCCATCCTGGCCGTGCCTCTCGGAAGCCCGTGCCACATCATAAACAAATATTTTTCCGTTACGGAATAAATTTTGCAAGCTGTGGGCTACGATACGGTCGGTGTTAGTTTCGGCGACATCAATCTGGCGGCCTTTCTCCTTGCTGGCCTGTTGCAAACCCTTTACAGCCCAGTAAATTGCGTGACTGTCGGGGTGCCGCCAATCCAGTGGCAAATGAGCATTTGGCTCGCTGAAATCGATAGGTCCGCAAGTTCGGTTTATCTCCTGCATCAAGACCGGGTCAAGTTTCCAGTTGTTGCGCAGCTCGTAGGCCCTGGCGAAGATGTCAAATTTTTTAAGGGTTTCTGTGCCTCTAAAATCATCTATTGCCTTTCCGGCAGCAGGCTCGAACCTGCTTGCATTTTGCCGTAGTAACAAATAATTGCTGACAAACTCGACGCCCTCAGTGGAAAAAGCGTCGTCGGCAGTTCTCAATTCTGTAATCAATTCATCAGCCTCTTTTTTGATGAGCTGCCACTTTGTAGGCGCCTTGGCAAGTGTTTCGAAGTATTCGTTATCGGCAGTTCCGAGTAGCGGCTCCATTGCCAAAGCCAGTTGAAGTTTGTAATATTTGTGTACGTCATCAGTTACACCGCCTATTTTATGCTGAAATATTCTGGCAAGCTCGCGATAGAGCTCAAGACTCTTTGGGTTCCATCGAATGCCTTTGTCGCGAAGCAGCTCATAGCCATTTCTTACCCATAGCCAACGTTGGTCCGGCTGAGTCGGAGGTATGGCGACTGAAATGTTATAAGCCATATTCCAGGCCTGAAATTCCCACACCGATGCGAAGCGAGGCTGCAATGTGGTTATCCATTCAGCGAGTTGTTTTGCATCAAAGAACTGCCCTTGTTCTTTAAGTTTATCCGCCCGCATCCACAAGACATCTACGACCAGACCGCGAAAAGCCCCAGTTGCGACAGTTGCAAAGACATAAGTAGTAGGGACATTTTCAGCCCTTTCAATAATCAGGTCCATTTGCTCCCGCTGCAAATTTATATAGTCCAGCCATATACCAGCGGCAATAAGTAAAAAGGCCGAGAGTGAAATACAAACAGAACAAATTATTGCGTCACGCCAGTGCATAATGAACGTTCAGAGTCCATTGTTGGTTATTCATAGACTACGGACTATGAACTATGAACTATGAACTAAAAACTAACTAAATTATAATTTTTGCAATTTCCCTAAAGCTGAAGATAAGCAAGCCAAGAAGCAATAGTAAGCCGGCCTTGATACAGACCAGCCAAATACCGACTTTTGCCAATAAAAACCAGCTCAGAATTTGCCCGGAGACCAGGAATTTCGTAGGGTTGAATTTGTCAAACTGGGGCATCAGCAGGATAACAGGCTTGATGGTGTAACGGTAAATGTTACTTAAGTCTTCACCAAGAAAGTCAAAAGATTCTATAAAGAAATTGCTAAAGCTCGCAGTAAAAAAAATCACCAGAGATAGTAATACTGCCACAGGAAACGACAGGAAAGCTGCGGCTAATATGCCTAAACAGGACAGAAATATTAAACGAAGTAGTATTAAAAGAGCAGCTCTTATAAAATTGGCAGTGAAAGTATCAGCTTTGTAAAGCACCTTTGGCTCTTCCGAGAAGATTACCACCGTCTTGTTCACAGGTACATTCAAAAATCCTACAGCCAGATGGCCATCTTTGGGAACCACAGCGGCGCTGACCTCTATCTCATGAAAAGTTCGGATTGAATGTGGCAGGATGCGGTCATAAATACCAGTTTCACTGGCGATGCCATAACGGATATATTGCCAGTCGCCTATGAGCCATCTGCCATAAACAGGCACGGTCGAAGCACTTATCCCGGAGACATCGTATTTGAACTTGATAAATATGCTGCCATTGGGGTCGGTGGGTCTGACATTATGAAATTCCCAGAGCAAATCACGACCGACCGCAGCAGCTTGTCTCTGCAGTTTTCTTTGATTGGTAAGCTGGGCGATGATTTCTTTGCGCGACATACCACGAAACATTTCTTCAAGCTGGCCGCTTGCCTGGAGCTTTTTGTAAGTATCAAGGACTTCCTGGGTGATATCGATTTCAACCGGTGTTAGATCGATGCGTGCGGTGAATAACTCGTTATCTGCCTGGGCACGCTGAGCTTCGCTTGCGCTGCTGAATTTCGGTGTATAAATAGTAATGGCGTATATTATTGCCGAAAAGCCAATTACCAGAGCTACATCCAATAATATTACACCGAGCAATTTGCCAAGAAGAAGCTGATAGCGGCGGATGGGCTTGGTAAGAACGGTATATATTTGTCTTTGGTCGATATCACTCGTTAATGAATAGATTGAGACTATTATCGTGAGCAGACACAATAGAAAACTCGTTAGCGACAGGCCGTAGCTTACAAAGGTTTGCAGCCGGCCTTTTAAGGTGCCGTCGCCGGTCGTCGTAAGCCCCATCACCGGCAGCAGAACAATAAGCAGGATTATGAAAACAACGGCAATTTTCATCCGCAGGGCCTGCTTTATAGTATTTGTAGCGACAGCCCAGATACTATGCATCACCGGAGTCTCCTGCTTCAGATTCAGCGGTTTGCTCACGAGCGGTATTTTCGTCTTTTGTTAGTTGGTCCAAGATGTTTTTTGGGGCTCCCTCGGCCTGTGCTCGGGACGAAGGTTGCTCTTGTGATTCAACCGGTTTTGTTTTGATTTCTTCATTTTTGACAGAGGGTCTGGTTTGGGCTGGTTTAGTTGGCTCGGATAATTCACTCAACAATTCCTCATCAGGCTTGGTTTCAGAAGTCTCAACGGGGGCAACCTTCTCTGTTGTTGAAGGCGTTGGGGCTTTTTCTGGTGATACCGGAGCAGAGACAAGCTTATCGAGAATATCTTTTGCAGACACATCAGGTGCAAGAAAACTGCTGATATGTGTAGTACTGACTGCGCCGCTGGTGGGAAGGGCCTCATGTTCGGCAGAAGAGACGGTTTTGATAAAGAACGTTTCGAGCTTATCCATCGGTGAGCTAATATCGCACTGGGCTTGTTCTTCCTGAATTATCTGCTTTATCCTCTCAACGGCAGCATCGCTTATCGCATCAGTGGTAATTTGTGTTTTATGTGTCTGCTGCAAAAGCTCCTCGACTTTTCCGGCGGTCCGGATTTTACCGCCATAGAGAATTGCGATTCTATCGCATACATCTTCAACATCTGCGAGCAGATGGCTGCAAAGCAGAACCGTCTTGCCGCGTTTTGCAAGCTCCAGTACTAAATCCTTTATTTGCCTTGTTCCGATAGGGTCAAGTCCGGTTGTCGGCTCATCTAGTATAAGCAAATCCGGGTCGTTTATCAGCGCCTGCGCCAAGCCGATTCTGCGTGCCATACCTTTTGAAAACGTACCAACGGGTCTGTTTGCGACTGCCTTTAGCCCCACCATATCGAGCAGAGCTTCGATACGCATTTTCCGCACTTTTGCTGGAAGCCTGAATAATCTGCCATAGAAATCCAGAGTTTCGCGGGCGTTTAAATACCTGTAGAGATACGACTCTTCCGGAAGAAAACCGATTCTGGCATTGATTTTCGGGTCGGCGCCGTTACCGCCGAGGACAACGGCTCTTCCTTTTGTCGGGTAAAGTAAGCCCAGCAGCATCTTCAGAGCAGTTGTCTTGCCAGAGCCGTTGGGGCCTAAAAGACCAAAAACCTCATTGTACCGAACCTTCAAATTCAGCTCATCAACGGCGCGAACCCTGTCCCGACCCCACCAATCAGAAAAAATCTTGGTCAAAGAGAAAGTTTCAACCGCATATTCCATAGTTTTGAATCCTGTGTTTTACCCCCCGACTTAATCGGGGGCGATACGAGCCGCGCAACCACAACCGTCAAACGCAACCTCGTTTAGCGGCCTTATTCGTGGCCAAGCTCCTCACCATAGCGGACAAGCCGGGCGCTGTTAAAGATAACTATCAGCGAACCGGCGAAATGCAGAACTGCAGCGTAAACCGTTGGCAGCCAAGCCGCAGCAGCCGCAGCAACTCCAAGAATGATAAACATAACTCCGAAACAAAGGTTCTGATTGATAACACC
>Ga0315543_1003798_pt1 | contig 13223 bp, 5 predicted proteins | sample SalMarSW160210MG_2_FD_203098 | JGI IMG/M metagenome (GOLD analysis project Ga0315543, IMG submission 203098) | Salt marsh sediment microbial communities from the Plum Island Ecosystem LTER, Massachusetts, United States - Salt Marsh Sediment SW1601-210 ...
TTTCTGAACGCCTCCTTCAGGGCGGCCAGCCCCTTGACGCCTTGTGCTTCGCTGACGACCACGCTGACGCACATTTCACTCGTGTCGATCATCTCGACATTGATCCCCGCGGCGCCGAGCGATTGGAACATTCGGCCGGCCACTTCGGTATGGCTCCGCAGGCCGATCCCGTAGACCGACAGTTGGGCAATCTGCGGGCAGCTTGTCGGCGGCCGGCAGCCGATCCGATCGGAGATGCGGCTCGACGTCTCAAGGGCTCTGGGAAGATCCTCCTTCGGGAACGTGAAGCTCAGGTCGGCCGTACCCTCGCCCGAGTAGCTTTGTACGATCATGTCGACGACAATTCCCGCGTCGGCGATCTCGTCAAACACGTCGGCGGCCAGCCCCGGCGTGTTGGGAATCGCATGAAACGTCACGCGCGCCTGGGACTCGACCAGCGCAATCGCCTCGATGATCAAACCCTCCATTCCTTGCATCTTGACGACACTATCGGCCACGTTGGAAGGCTTCGCCGGAAGCACGTCACGCTGTGCGGCCGGCCTCGGCGGTTCACGCTCCAACTCAAATGCCCGATGGACATGTTGCAGCGCCTCGACGGCCGATTCCCGTGCGACCAACGCGGAGATCTTTATGTGGCTCGTGGTAATCATGAGAATGTTGATCTTGGCCTCGGCCAGCGCGCGAAACATCTTGTTGGCCACGCCGATCTGCCGGGCCATGGGGAGGCCGACGACCGATAGACAAGAAACATCGTCGGCGTGGCTATAGGCCAACGCGCCCAATTCGGCAGCCGCTTCCTCGACCGCCGTCAGCGCGGTGGGCAGATCGTCACGGAAGACGGTCAGCGAGATATCGGCCAGGCCGTCCTCGCCCACGTTCTGCACAAGCATGTCCATGCCCACGTGCTTGGCGGCGACCGCCGAGACCAACGTCAGGGCCGCGCCGGGACGATCGGGCACGCCGCTGAGGCTGATCCTTGCCTGGTCCTTGACCAACGCCGCGCCGCAGACCGCCTGGCCGGGCGACTCGGGCTCGGCCGTGATCATCGTGCCCGGACTGTCGCTCAGACTGCTCCGCACGTACACCGGCACGGAGAACTTCTTGGCAAATTCGATCGACCGGTTGTGCATCACGCCCGCCCCGGCGCTGGCCAGCTCGAGCATTTCGTCGTAGCTGATTTGCGTGACGCGCCGAGCCTCGGGCAGCAGCCGTGGATCGGTCGTATAGACGCCGTCGACGTCCGTATAGATTTCACAACGATCGGCGCCCAGCACCGCCGCCAGCGCCACGGCCGTCGTGTCGCTGCCGCCGCGGCCGAGCGTGGTGATGTCCAACTGCTCGTTGACGCCTTGAAAACCGGCGGCGATGACGATCTTGCCCTGGGCCAGCGCTTCCTTGACCCGAGTGGTCGAAATGGACCGGATTCGGGCCCTGGTGTGCGAGTTGTCGGTCATGATACCCAACTGCGCGCCGGTCATGCTGACCGCCTGATAGCCCAGCGATTCGATCGCCATGGCCATCAACGCCACGGTCACCTGCTCGCCGGTCGACAGGAGCATGTCCATTTCTCGCGCCGGGGGATTGTCGTGAATCTCTCGGGCAAGCGTAACCAACATATCGGTGTTCTTGCCCATGGCGCTGACGACCACGACCACCTGGTTGCCTTCCATTTGTGCCCGGACGGCCTTGCGCGCGGCGGCAAGGATCTTGTCGCTGTCGGCAACGCTTGTGCCGCCGAATTTTTGAACCACAATGGACATGGGTGTGACTACGGTTTTGCTGTTGGCTCAGTGCTACCAAGCCATGTTTAGCGGGCGGGCTTGCCCGCCGTTGCCACGGCGGCGTTTTCGTGCAGGATCAACGGCGGGCAAGCCCGCCCGCTAAACAACGACATCCCACAATAATGTGCTGCGGCAACGCGAGAGTTTCTCACATGTTCCCCGGTTGTCAAGTCCTTTCTCCGAGAAAAAAGGACATCATCCGCCAGCCTTCGTCGAAGACCAGATCTGAACCCGAAGGCGCCAGGTCGTCATAGGTCGTGGCCGCATCCGGCTCGATGCCCGCCCCGGCCATGGCCAACGGCACCGATCCGTGGGCATGGGTCTTCGTGCGGACCGGCGTGGGATGGTCGGGCGTGACGAGGATCCGGTAATCACCGCGTGTACGAAGTGCGTCGTGCAACGGAGCCACAATATGACGGTCGATTTCCTCCAACGCCTTGATCTTCGCCGTGACGTCCCCCTCGTGCGAGGCCTCGTCGGTGGCTTCGACGTGGACGCAAATCAAGTCTACCTCATCGATCGCCTTGCAGGCCCAGCGGCCCTTGGCCGCGTAATCCGTATCCGTGTAGCCGGTGGCCCCGGGCACGTCGATCCGTCGCCAATCCATCAAAGTAGCCAAACCTCGCAGGAGATCAACCGCCGTGATCATGGCCCCGCGTATGCCGTGAAGCTCGGCGAACGTCTCCAGTCGCGGAACGCGTCCCTCGCCCCAGAGCCACATGCTCGTGGCCGGCAGCTTGCCCGCGGCTGCTCGGGCGACGTTCACCGGATGGTCGGCAAACAACGTCATGCTCCGGCTCATCAGATCGGCCAGAAGATCGCTGCCCGGTCCGCGAGGATAGCCGTCGATGACGCTCTTGCCGGTCAGATCGTGGGGTGGCATGGTTCGGGTGTCGGTGGAAAACGGCACTTCCTTCCCGCCGGCCGCGCGACACACCAGCAGGTTCCGATAGCTGACGCCCGGGAAAAACTCCAATCGGTCCGAACCGAATGCTTCCTGGGCCGAAGCCAGTAACTCCGCGGCCTCTTCACTGGCGATGTGCTCGGCCGTGAAACTACGCATTACCTGGTCTTCAATCGTGACCAGATTGCACCGCACGGCCCAATCGTCCGGCCCGAGCCGGATGCCTTGCGCCACCGCTTCCAGCGGGGCACGGCCCGTGTAGTGTTGCAGCGGATCATAGCCAAACAGGCTGAGATTGGCCACGTCGGACCCGGGCGGCAACGCGTCGGGGACAAAGGTTGCCCGCCCGACCACGCCCGAGGCGGCCACGCGGTCCATGGCCGGCACCCGGGCGGCCGCAAGCGGCGTCTTGCCACCGAGCGACTCCTGCGGTTCGTCGGCGCAGCCGTCGGGAATGATAATGGCGTATTTCATGGATTCAGAACGTGTTTTGAAATTCAGTTTTCGGCATGCTAGGGGTGCCATGGGCGGCTTGTCCGCCCTTGTTTTTGACCGGGTGCCATGGCCACGCAAAGCGTCCCGGCGCGCCGGGATGCGGTATTATCTTGCCTTTCCCACATGCCCACGACAAGCGTGGGCATGGCACCCGGCTGGGAAAAAGGGGACAGGTCCAATTTGTGCGCAGCACCCTTCGGGCCGTAGGCGGCAAATTGGACCTGTCCCCTTTTTCCTCCCTTACCCGGCCACACGGGCCCGGGTGCCTCCGGGCCGGACAAACGGCAGCTTCCGGATCGCGTCGACCGCGGCCGCGATTTCGCCTTCGGTGGTTTGCTGTGTCATGATGACCAGGCCCGCGCCGCCGGCGTCTTCCGGGTCCTCGTATTGAAACAGCGAATCGATGGCCGTGTTGTGCTCTTTCAAGACACGGGCCGCTTCGCTGGCTACTTCAAGCTCTTTTGCAACGTTCAGCCGGAGATAGTACCGACCGGGGGTCTTTTTCGGGTCACGGGCCGAGACACCACCGGCGTCATGATCCGACCAGAGATTGAGCGCGTTAAACGTAATGGCACTTCGGCCGGCGATCGTGTCGATCAGATCGGCCACCACGGCCGAGGCGGTGGGGTTCTGCCCGGCACCGAGTCCTTGGAAAAACACGGGACCGACCGCGTCGCCGACGACCTGAACCGCGTTGAACGCTCCTTGGACCCCGGCCAGCGGCGTGCCCTCGGGGATCAGCGTCGGCCCCACGCACAGGTCGAGCCCCTCCGGGCCAAGCTCGGCCGTGGCCACCAGCCGAATATGATAGCCCATCTCTTGCGCAAAAAGAAGGTCGCCCACTTCCAGCGACTCGATGCCCATACGCGGGATGTCCTCCCAGTTGACCGTCGCCCCGAAAGCCAACTGGGCCAGGATCGCCAGCTTCTGTGTCGCGTCGGTGCCGTCGACGTCCATCGTCGGGTCGGCCTCGGCGTAGCCGAGCCGCTGCGCTTCGGTCACGACTTCGCCGTAGTCGATACCGTGCTCTTCCATTTGCGTGAGAATGAAGTTGCACGTGCCGTTGAGGATCGCTTCGATCGACTCGATCCGATTGGCCGCCAGGCACTGTCCAATGCCCGTGATGATGGGAATACCACCGGCGACGGCCGCCTCGAAGGCAATCGACCGGCCCTTCTGCCGGGCCTTTTCGAATAGCTCGGGGCCATGGGTAGCCAGCAGGGCCTTGTTGGCCGTGACCACGTCCTTGCCGCTTTCGAGCGCTCGGAGCATGATCGGTCGGGCCGCGCGGGTGCCGCCGATCAACTGGACGACGACCTTGACTTCAGGGTCCTCCAGCGCCCGATCCAAGTCGTCCGACAGCAGCCCCTCGGGCAGCGTAACGTTGCGCTCCCGCGAGAGATCCTTGTCGACGACATAGGCCAGCTCGACCTTTTTCTGGGCACCTCGGGCGATCCGGGGCCCTTCTTCCAGCAGCAAGCGTGCGACGCCCGATCCGATGGTTCCGAAACCGATTAGCGCGACCTTTACTGTTTCCATGTTTGATTCCGTTTCTGTTATTGTAGGACAGCCGCCCTCGGCTGTCTTTGTAGTCCAGTGGTCCTGTTCGTCACTGTCCCGGCGCGCCGGGATGGCAAATGTGTAAGTGAAGGGGAAATGGAAAGAACGGGAAAAGGGGAATTGTTATGTATGAATGACTGATAGACAAGGATTCTAATGTCCAAGCTTCCCATTTCCCCCCTTTTCCCTTCTTAGAACGTGTTTTGAAATGGGTGCCACTGCTGGCTTGCCCAGCAGTGAGAAGCGAATTTCCCGGCAAAAACACTGCTGGACAAGCCAGCAGTGGCACCCTTGGAAGAGCTACAACCATTTTCAAAACACGGTCTTACACAAAACGCTTTTGCCACACGGCTAACAGGTTATCACTTTTTTTCCTTCGGCGCCGACGTGGGATCTTCAGGCACCGGCGTGGCCAATTGCTCCTCCGGCTCGGGCAACACCGGCCCCTTCGGCGGCCGCATGAGCACCTCGACGTGGGCCGAGAGATCCTTGGCCGTCATCGTCACGTCCATCGCCAGCCCACGGAACCAGCTAAGCGGCGGAGCCGTGTAGCCCGGCGGAACCCGGACGTTGAAAAAGCTGCCGCCCGGGCTGGTTTCCAGGGCGGTCGAAGTCCAATAGCCGAGCCCGTCGTCCGTCAGACGATAGTCATACCGGCCCCCCAAGGGACACACCAACCGCGCGTCGAGAATCAGTTCGGCGGCCGCCTTGCAATCGGGTCCCGGGACGTGCAACTGCTGGTTCATGGCGTGCATGAGCTGGAGGTTGCCCAGGCAGGTTGCCCGAGTGCGAAGATAGCTCATGGTCCCGAGCGCCGGCGTGAGCCGTGCGCGTGAGACGTCGCCCACCCGCAGCCGGATCTGCGCTGCTCGCTCGGCCGGCTCGAAACGCAACTGGGGACACACCTCGGCCAGCACGCTGGGCTGGAAGGAGAAGACGGTGAATCGCTCATCGCGATGGCGCCACATGCCGCCCTCCTGTCCGGCCGTCCCCCGCGCGTCGGCCGCGCCGCCAATGCGTCGGTCCAGCAGGCCGAGAAAGCCCAACGGGCCGGTCGTGCCGACGTAGCCGACCAGCATGTTCCTCAGCCCACCGGCCGGTACGAATCGTCCTTCGACGAGGTCAAAAGGCAACCCGAAATCGCGCAGGCCCGCGAACACCCGCTGGTTAACCAGTTGTGCCTCGAAGGCCGCCAGGTCGCCGGGAATTGACGCCAGCCGGTCGCGATCGGCCGGGCCAATCCACTCGGAGAGCCGCTCGAAGTGTCGTCGGGCAAACGGGTTAGCGTGGATATCCAGCACCACGCGCTCGACGCCGTCGGTGGGCGCGTGACGCTTGACGCCGACGATCATCGGATCGAGCCGGCCCCATTTGGCATGATAGAAGTCGAGAAACTTCTGGTAGGCGGCCGCTTCGGCCGGCGCCACCCGGCTGACCGGCACGTCGGCAGCCGGCAGGAAGAACCCCCGGCGGCCTCGCAGGCTGTCGACCGCTTCACCTTCGAGTAACTGCGCGCGGCTGCCGTCGGCCCGCGGCCCGAACTCCGGCGGCAGGAACCCTCCGGCGATGAGCTGGCGGATCGTCTCGCCCGGCTTGCCCTCGGTGGCCGACGCCAGAGAAGCCATCTCGAGCAGTTGGATGTCGGCGGTCGCCTGCAGTCGCCGCGAGATTTCGATCCAGTAGTGGGGGCCTGCCATGTTGCGGAAGAACGCGTCGGAAAGATAAACAAACACGGTGTCGTCGCGGGCCAGGGGCATGATGGTCCGCGCGTGGCGAAACTCGGCCGAATCGCCCAGGGAACCGGCCGAGTTGGATGGTTGGGTGCCACGGGCATCTTGCCCGTGCTCGTGAGCCAGCACTGGCGACACGCCAGTGGCACCCGACGCGCCGGCCGAATCGCCCAACGAGTCGCCGTCCTTCTTGCCCGTCTCGATGAAACGCCGCATGAGCGTCTCGGAGGTGGTCACGAACACGTAACCCTTGTCGGCCAGGTAGAACGACCGGACCGATCCGTCGGGCGAGCTGAGCAGCGAGACGTCTCGACCGGCAACCTTCACCTTCTTCTCGCTCACTCCACCCCGTTTGATACGCTCGGACCGCTGCCGCTTCAAATCGTTTTCCAGAAGGAAGCTGTTTCGCGCCTCGAACAGAATGCCGAAGGCGGCGCCCTCGCGCATGAACATGTCGGTACCAATGATGGCCACGTCGGAGATGACCGTCGGGCCGAGTATCCGGCTCAGCGCGGTCTGCTTCAGGACGAGCCGCTCCTCCATGCGGCGTGACTGGCCGGTGTCCAACCCTCGCATCGCAATCAGGTTGCTCAGATCGTCACCCCAAATCTTGAGCGTGTCCTGGAGCCAGAGGAAGTTGTTGTAGTTACCCAGTCGAACGTAGAGACATTCAACCGGCACCCGCCCGGCGATCGGCTCGATCTTGACATCCTTGGCCGCCGGCGGAAGCGCCAGCGGCGGCCACCGGGGCGGCTCGGGCAGCGGCAGCGTGGCACGCTCGGCCGAGGCACTCCGGCCGAGCATCCGGTCCCGCGCGATGGCCAGCCGCACCTGCTCCGTGCCCAGAAACAGGCCGAGTTGACCTTCGAGCTGGTCCTGCCAGGAACCTTCGTCGGCCGACTCGGCCGGCGGCAGTCCAAGCCGCCGGGCCAGCATGGCCTGAAGATAGTTGCTCACCACCGGCGGATAATTGCCCGCCGGGCGGAACAACCCCTTCGGTTTGGCCGTGTAGTGGTGCCACCACGCACCGAGCAATGCCCGATGGGCATGTGGATCATGACGCGGTTGCAGGACAAACTTGTGTGCCGCACGGGCCTGCAGCGTGACTTGTAGCGGATCGCTGCCGCGAAAGAGGAAGTAGATGGTCAGCGTCGGCGGTCGCTTCCAGATTTCCTGCAGAATCCCGCCAACCTGTTCCCGCACCGGCCCGCCTCGCAAGAGCGGTGAGCCGAGCAAGAGGTCTTTGACCAGGGCATTATCCGGCGGGGTCTCGACGACCGGGTAGAGGATGCGACCGTCGGGAGTCGACACCGCCAGGCCCTTGGCCCCCAGCACGGGTGGCATCGTCTGGTCCGACAAGGGAAGACTGATGCGTCCCACGCCAAACGGCTCGCCGGCAATCGCCTCAGCGCGTAGGGCCCAGGCGGTGCTTGGGCACCAAACCAGCCACGTGCCGGCCACAGCACATGCCCAGATCAGCGTTCTAGCAATTGCCGAGATTCGATTCCAGCACATGATTCTCTCCTCGTTCCTTCCTGGGGCGGGTGGTATGCTCTCGAAAAACGTAAGAGCCTGTCCCAGCACCCGACTGAACTCGTCATGCTGAGCGAAGCGAAGCATCTCAATCCCTTGAATGTCAACCAGATCCTTCGCTGCGCTCAGGATGACATGGATCGCCGGGGAAGGTTCTGGGATAGGCTTTAAGTATGTTTCCTACCGCCTCAGCGAGTATACCGTTTCGCGTGGCGACGCGTGAGCCCGGGCAGTCCCGCCTTCCCCACCTTTTGGGCAGGTAGGGCATCCGCTGTGGCCCGTACCCTCGCCCAGCCCGGCATGAAGCGATATCATGGAAAGACAACACAAACGCCCTCCAAGGTGACCGAAGACCAACGGTTTTTCACGACTTCTTGCCCGATGGCTACCGAAACTTACACCCCGCTGACCGAATTCGTCTACTGGATCCAGGCCGACGACGCCCATGCCGCGCACCATCTGGATTTGTTGCGGCAAGTCGATAGAGTTCTGTCAGGCCGAATCGAGCCGGCTACCGATGATCGGGCCGCGCTGGCCGACCGGCTTGAGCGATGGCGCTACCAGTGGCTCAACGAGCGGTGCGGCCGGATGACCGACGAGGACCGTGGGCTAGTCGACGCGCTGGATTTGGCGGCCAACCGGCTTGCCGGTCGACCTGCTCGGCAGCCCCGCGCGGCACGCGCAATAATCAATCCTCTCGACTCTGGACTCTCAACTCTGGACTCTGGGAGGTGGCTTGACCCCAAGACGCCCCTGGACGAGTTGACCGATCGGGTGGCGCGGCTCACGGCAGACCGTTTTGGCGTCGGCGACGACTCGACCACGCACCGCCGCATGCTGCTTTACGCGCCGCTCTATCTGTCGAGCTTCTGCACGAACAGTTGCCAATACTGTGGGTTCCGCTTCGATCAGCCGATCGAGCGGAAGCACCTGGGCATCGACGAAGCGGTCGGCGAGGCCGAAATCCTCCGCCGGCGCGGTTTTCGTCACGTGCTTCTGGTGGCGGGCGACTTTCCCCGGCTGACGCGAACCGAGTATTTCACGCAGATCATCGCCCGGCTTCGCCAGATGGGCATCACGCCGGCGGTTGAAGTCGCCCCGCAGCCAACGCGGGCCTATGGCCAGATGGTTGCCGCGGGCCTGTGCGGCCTGACGCTCTACCAGGAGACCTATCAGGAGGATCTCTACCGGCTTTACCATCGGAGCGGAACCAAGGCCTCGTTCGACTGGCGGCTCGAAGGTCTGGAGCGAGCGGCCGAGGCGGGCGTCCGACGGCTGGGGCTCGGCGTGCTGCTGGGACTGGCCGACCCGCGCGAGGACGTCCTGGCCATGATCCGCCACGCGGACTATCTGCGGCAACGTTTTCCCGATCGCGGCCTGGCATTCAGCCTGCCGCGGATCCACGACGCCCCGTCGGATTTCCACGCGCCCTACAACATCGACGACGACCTGTTCGTGCGGCTTTACTGCGTGTTGCGGCTTGCTTTTCCCGGCGCCAATCTGGTCCTTTCGACGCGCGAGCAGCCGGCCCTGCGCGACCGGCTCGCGAGCATCTGTATCACGCAGCTCAGCGCCGGGAGTTGTACCGCGCCGGGCGGCTACGGCCACGAAGCGCCCCAGGGACAGTTCCCGGTCCACGACCGGCGCCGCGTCGATGAAGTGGTTGATCGGCTACGCGCCGAAGGCTTTCGACCGGTGTGGAGTTTCGACGAACTGGAGCAGCAATCGTGAATCGTAGGTCAGGCTGTGCCTGACAGCGATCGGAATCCTACTTCAACGAGCGTCAGGCACAGCCTGACCTACGTGCCGTGAACGTTGATCTTTTTCACAAGAAGCGAGACGCGGCCTGGCGAGTTTTGCCTGTTGTCGTTCTTGGATGCTGCCTGGCCGGTTCGGTTGCCCTGGCCGAACCCCCGGCCGGCAAGACGCCCGTCGTGTTGGTCCACGGGATGGCCTGGAAGGTCGATCGGTCCCCACCGGTTTGGGGTGCTTATGAACGGGACCGCAAAGGCCGCAAGCGGTGGACCGGCATGATCGGGTTTCTCGACGCTCGCGGCCTGGCCTACGGTGGGACGTTGCAGGCCGAGCGTGGCCGGCTCGATCTGCCCGAGGGCTTGAACACCGAGGGCACCAAGGTCGATCCCCGAAAGGCCCGGCTGTTTGTGCTCGAGTTTTCGCCCAGCGCCAACACCGACGGCCTGGCCCATAAGGGACTCGAACTGGCCGAGGCCCTCAGGCAGTTGCGCCGCTATACCGGGGCGAAAAAGGTCGACGTCGTTGCCCACAGCGCGGGCGGGCTGGCGGCGCGGACGTACCTGCAGGGCGCGCTAGTGGGCGTCGGCTACCGGGGCGAGGTGGATCGGCTGATCACGATTGCCACGCCGCACCTGGGCACGGCCATCGCGTCGAAGGTGGGTGATCTGCTGGGCACGCGAGCCACCTCGTTGAAGCCCGACGCCCCGCTGCTGGAGCAGTTGAACCGGCGTCTCGATCTTCCGGCCGACGTGCGTTTTGCGTCGATCGTGGTGCGGGGCTTTGCAGCCGACGTGCGAGGCAAGGGCGAGGCTTACGAGAAACTGGTCGACCGCGAGTTCGTCGCGCGACTCCCGATCGATTATCGCGAGGGAGGCGACCAGGTGATCCACGTGTTGAGCCAAAACCTGCGACTGGCGCCGTGCGCTGCGCGCTATGAGAAGGCGTCGGGTCGGCCCGTGCAATACGTCGTGGCTCGCGTCGATGATCCTTCGCCTTCGCCCCTCGGACGCCGTGTGCACGGCGTGGAGCCCATGGACGAAGGAGTCCAGCGGCTGGTTGGCCAACTGCTGGAAGAGGGAGCTGACTTCTGGGAAGCAAAGAACCAGCAAGAGCGGAAATCCTGGCTCGACGACCAGGCACGGCTGCACGCGATTGGGGTGATCGAGTCGGAAACGCTTCGCGAGCATTCGGGTTCGGAAGTGAAGCGCGTCGAGCTGACCAGCATGAAGCCGGGCAAGAAGAAGGGCAACGTCTGGTGGTACGCGTTCGACGGGAAGGCCACCTCGGCCAATCGCGTGATTCCCCTGCGCCGCCGCACGACCCGTGTGCGAGGAACGCTCCAATTGGAGTTCGACCGTTTTGGCCGCGTCGTTGCCGCCCGTTGGCGCATCAAGCAACGCAAGGAGTAGGTGCTTGCACGCACCAAGAAGACCTGGTTTCCGGGACATGGCACGGGTGCCCGGGCCATAGCGCAGCGGTGGCCCGGCGCACAAAGTCACTGGGGCATCCCGGCGCGCCGGGACCCCAGCCACCCAGCCGCACCCTATCTGCTAGAGCGCGTTTCAGATTACTGTAGCGGGTGCCACGGGCATCTTGCCCGTGCAGTACACTGGCGAGACGCCAGTGGCACCCTTGAAAAACCGCTACGCTTAACTGAAATCCGCTCTAGGGTACTTGTGGTAAGATCTGTTGCCGGCGGTCCGACGGCCTGGCTTTTTCCGGCCGCGCCACAGGACGGTTTCTCGAGGTTTCGATCATTCTTATCTCGACATCACGGGCCGCTAGCTCGCCAAGCATTACGAACGAAACCATCGGAGCCACCACAACCGCGGAGCCCAACGGGATCGTCTGGCGGCGAATCGACTCGATGCCGGCGTCGGTCTTCCGCAACGTGCACACGCTCGGCCGAAGGTGCTTGCGGATGGCCGGGGCCGAGGGCAACATCGATATCTTCAGGTCGATGCCTTCGCGATGAAGGTCGCTGAAGACGGCCTGAACGAATATCGGTACCAGGGGATAGACTACGTCGAACACCTGGCGCGTATCGCAACGCGCAAACACCACGGGCCCGGCCGAGGAGGAGAACTGCTCGGCGACCGACGACAGGCTCCCGAGCGACTTGAAATCCTTGCCCCGGGAAAGATAGGCCTTGACGTTCTGCGGCATGGCCGCGACGATCAGCTCCTTGTCGGTCAGGCACCAGGCCGGCGCCAAAAGAAAATCGTCGTCTCGGCTGTCGAAGAAGAAAACGTCGTGGCCGGCGAACTTGAACTGCTCGATTCGCGGTGTGCGATAGTGTTCATGCTGCGTCAGCTCGGCTCGGAGCGTGGCCAACCACTTCCCGTGGGCGGTCGCCAGCCGTGGGCGATTCCTGACGTCGACCACGCCGGTCAGACCGGTCACCAACAGCCCACCCTCACCCGGCGAACTGTAAACGCGCCACGTGTCACCCAGCGTCCCAAGGACGTCACCGCGGAGATTGATGTCCAGGTCACTCTCCATGTACTCCAGTGCTTCCGTGAAATACGCGTGTCCGCGCGGGTTGAGCTGTTCGAGCACTGAAAGGAACGCGTCGAAGACCTTACCCGCGTCGATCTTGGCCGCCACGGCGACCGTGGCGTCGGCGGGAATCACGGCAAGGTCTCTTGCGCTGAGCCGCCCCTCGACCATCGTGCCGAGCATGCCTCTCGGTTCTCCGTCGGTGGCCAGGAGCGTCCGGGTGACGTAGTCCTGCCGGTCCAGGCCCGAGACCGAAGCCAGCCAACTCACGTTGTCTAGCCCGAACGCCTGGAAGACCTCGGCCGGGATCGGCATGCCCATTTCGGCGGAAGTGAGCATTTTCAAATTTACGTAGGAGACGGTCGAGACACGCTCGACGGGCAAGCGCCGGCGCAGCCGGGTCAGCCACTCGGGGCTGGGTGTTTCCATCCGCGCGAGGATCTTCTCGGCGTTGCCGTGGCCCACGCCGACGACCAGGTATTCACCCTTCGTCCCCCAGGTAATCTCCGGTGCATCGGGATCCAACCTGAGCCGATACCAAGTCTTGCCCTGGATCTCGACCTGCTCGGCCATACCGCGGAGCAAGGCCGCCTGCTGGCTGACCAGCCAGGTCTTCAGCTTGGCGGCGTCCGGGCCGACGTGGACCAGCACGCCGCCGCGAATCTCCGGACCGCGAGGGCTCATCTTCAGTTCGGAGACGAACATGGCCGCCGGATGGGTCAACAACATCTTGACCCAACCGGCGATCTCGTCGACCAGTGGCACGGCCGCCGGCTCCTCTTTCTTCACGGCCTTGCGGATCGAGGCCATGATCTGTCGCTCCAACGCGGTGAAGAAGTGTTGGATCTCCGGCTCGGCCAGGAGCTGCTCCAATTGGTTCGTGCTGGCCGCATCCGGCGCGGCCATGCCGGACCAGGTGGTGTAGAAGAGACACTGCTCGGGCGCCACGCGGGCCATCATCGGGTC
>Ga0315543_1003799_pt1 | contig 13222 bp, 6 predicted proteins | sample SalMarSW160210MG_2_FD_203098 | JGI IMG/M metagenome (GOLD analysis project Ga0315543, IMG submission 203098) | Salt marsh sediment microbial communities from the Plum Island Ecosystem LTER, Massachusetts, United States - Salt Marsh Sediment SW1601-210 ...
TTGCGATGCCTATGCCAATGGGAACACAATCATGTTATCAGTGATATGACGAATCTCCCAGTGTTAACACTATCTCGCTTTTGATCTCGTAATTAAACTTGTCCTATGTCTCATTAGCAATCCCTTTGATATCCCGTTGACATGTCCCGTAAAATGTTGCTATGAAACCTGTTAACAACGAGCAGCTTATAGAGACCGCAAGAAAATACAATCTTGATCCGAGTAGTGTGAAAAACGAAGCATTTGCTCTGTTCGACCACGGTTATTCACTGAAGGAAGTCCGGTTCTTGTTTCGCAGGCACAAGAATTCTGCTAATCCATTAAGCTACAGCAGCACACTCAGAAGATATCGAAAACTGTGGGAGTCGGTGCAGAAATAGAAATCGGGTAGGGCTTTCAGAAATTCAGCGTGGCGCACGCCGTTTCTGCGTTCATGCATGGTCAAACAAAGACACAATATGGCTTTTTGTTCAGTTTGTCGTCACGTATGTATGAACCTTTATTACCGAATGCAAATGTGCTACCATACGAAGACTTAAAGGAGTTGTAGTGGTAAAGGGTCCTTGATGGCTGCATAGCGGGGAGCAGCAATCAGCTTCACTGTAAGATGTAGTTGACTCAGAAAGGTTATTGTTATTAAGGCAGGTGGGCAATGAGGTGGAATGATGGTCTATCTCCAGAGCAAGAAGCGGTGGCTAAGCACACCGGGGCACACGGAAGGCTATTGGCTGGCCCAGGAACCGGTAAGACTCGTACCATGACAGGCAGAGCTGCTTACCTAATTGAGGAGCAGCATGTGCCGGCAAAAGAGATACTAGCCCTGACCTTTACGAGAGCGGCGGCGAGCGAACTCAAAAATCGTGTTGCCGCCTTATTGGAAGGACAAGCTGTTCCCCAAGTTAGCACGCTTCACTCCTTTGCCTTGCGGTCAATTCTACGAGCAGGAGCTGGAAATCGGTTACCTTCGCCGATACGGATTGCAGATGATTATGAAGAGAGATGGATTATTGAAGAGGATATCAAACGAATTCTTAATTTAGACCGGGTGGACCAGGCTCGCGACCTAATTGCACGCCTTTCAGCTGATTGGGAAACTCTAGCGGCGGATGCACATGACTGGGAACAGCGTTTCCCCGATCCTCCATTTCTCGGTGCTTGGAAGGAACATCGGATGATATATGGCTATACACTAAGGGCTGAACTCGTCTACCAATTGAAAAGAGCGCTGGAGGAGGGAGCCATTGAACTTTCAAATTCCCCGAAGCATGTTTTAGTAGATGAGTATCAAGATCTCAATTCATGTGATTTGTCCATAGTAAGAAGTCTCGCTAGAAGTGGTGCTGAACTCTATGTGGCGGGGGACGATGATCAAAGTATCTACGGATTTCGGTATGCTGACCCGGGCGGTATCCGGAGGTTTATATCGGAATATGAAGGAGCAGCCGACCTTCGCCTTACGGAATGCTATCGATGCGGACAAAACATACTTACAATCGCGCAATTTGTCGCTGCACAGGATACTCGGAGAGTTGAAAAACCATTAGCACCCTGTAGAGATAGTGGCCCTGGCGAAGTTCATCTCTTACGTTTTGAGGATTACGATAAAGAAGCTCTTGGAATTGCAACCATTACCCGCTGGCTAGTTAATATAAGGAGAATTCCTATTGACAGAATTTTGGTCTTAGTGAGATCTGACAAGTATCAGAAATTTTCTGATCCAATTCGCGTTGCCTTTGAAGCAAAAGAGGTTCCCGCTGCCAAGGTTGAAGACCCACTTGTCGTGTTGGAGAGCGACAATGGCCGTATTTTTCTATCCTTACTCCGCTTAATGACTAATCCCACAGACAGCCTGGCTTGGCGTGAATTAATCAGGCACCGCGATAATCATCTTGGTATGCAAGCCATCTCCAGTATATATGAGGTAGCTCGGAGCCGAGGAACTACGTTTTACGAGACATTGCCGCTAGTAGCTGAAACACCCTCGCTCATTTCTAGGCAAGGCTGGCAAATAAAGAGTGAGTATGAAGCGGTCAGCGGTGAACTTGGCATGCTAAGACAAGGGTACGCGCGCATGGAAAACCTGTTTGATTTTACTGGCTGGATGCTCGGCGAATTTTTAGCAGTTGAAGGTATGGATGACATCTTGAAGGTAATCTATGATGTGATATCTGAAAATGCTGTATCCTCCATTGAAAACCTGCTTCACGATCTTACCACTCCGATACGTGACGCAGAGCAGGTGAGAGTAGAAGGTAGGGTTAATATTATGACTATGCATCAGGCGAAGGGATTAGATGCGGATGCGGTATTTATCGTCGCAGCAGAAGATGAATACATTCCTGGCAGGGCTGAAGATACCAGCATAGACGATGAGAGGCGTCTGCTCTATGTGTCTCTGACGCGCGCTCGTTCCTATCTATACATTACCCACTGTACACGGCGTACGGGAGGCCAAAAACATACCGGTAGAAATTCTGGGTCAGAGACGCGTACTTTGACGCAATTTCTCAGCGGAGGCCCTCTTGTATCTATACCAGCAGAAGAATATTTGTATAATTTACAATAGTAGAAATCGATTAGGAAATAGTAATTCGTATAGTCATATAATGAAGGCTTCTTTTGTTAACTAGTTGAACATTGTGACGTTTTGTTCAGGGCACAATATAGTGAATCCTAGAGATTCATTATTGGGACTAAGTTGACTTTTCATAGCGTAAACCAAGCACTTCCCTAATGTCAATTACAGGTAAGACTATTTGTCATAAACAAACGCAACAAGTTCTTTCATAAAGCCAAAATTATCACCGGCTTTTAAGTGCATTTTCCTGATTTCCAGTTCTCTAGGCTCAGGATATGCTACGCCGGTTTGAGCTCTATCCGGGTAAAAATACTGGCTAGATTCTCCCCTGACTCTTACAACTTCTGCTGTTTGTGCGACAGCTACCACCAAACATATAGTCAGCTTACCATTTTGACCAAAGGGCACAGGCTGTAAATGGAACAAAGCATCTTTCCGCGGATAGTCTACCCATTTGTGAATTACCTCCCAAATAGACTTCATTTTATTTTCGGGGTCTTCGACACCTACGATAGCTCGTGTGTCATTAGTAACTCCAACAACTATTACACCGCCCTCATTGTTTGCGAAAGCTCCAACTAGATTGCAGAAATCGACCTGGAATTTAGCCTTTTGGGGTCCCGGGGCATGCCACATTTCAAGTGATTCTTTAAAGTCCCACAGCATTGACTCTGTTCTCCCAGGAGTTCTTGACTTGATTATGAAATCCCTCCAAAAAGACTCACTCTTAAGGAAGTCTTTCTCGGCTAAGTATTTCTCAATATCTAACTCAATATTTCTTAATGAATCTCTAAATTCTTCGAGGAAGATTGCGAATTCCCTCAAGACTTTATCTGCGGTTCTGGAGACAATCCAGTTTTCAGGAATTTCCTGAGCCTGATAATTCTCTGGATCACTGTCATACATGTCAGCCCCGATGTCCATCATCACTTGAAACCGTACGTAACTCCAGCGTTGAAATAGCCCGTACGCAATTTCCGTTAGGATTCTAATAACTTCTGGCGTTGCTGTGTCTAGATTAGCACCGTCTAGTTCTAACCATCTGTCGGCTCGTTTTGTTGAACCCCAAACTCTGTAGGTGAAGAGTATTATCGGGGCTAAAGGGTCTTTTTCATGCAGCCACACAACGAATTCGTAGAGAGCGTCGATTTGCTCTTTGTGAGCTTCAGTGAACTTCTCAAGAATGGATATTAAGTCCGCGTAAGACTGAATAGAAGAAGCATCGAGCTTGCTCGATGACTCCTTCAGTATCTGAAGCGAAACCAATGTACTCCTTGTCTTGTCCAGCAGTTCTTGGACCTTGGGCTCCTTCTTATAAACCCACCAGTGTATTTCATCCTTTCCAACCTCTTTCTTAAATTCCGTTAAAGTGGTGCCATTTGATGTAGCTACATGCCACTTGGTATCCATCTTTTGAGCGGCGCTCAACAAATGAAAAAGGGCTTTCCCTAATTTCAGACCTGTGTCAGAAAATAATTTTTCGTGCGCGGTATATGGATTAACCAATCGATTGTGTTCCTTGTTCGCAAATTATTTATGACTCTCGACCCATGGTTATCACTTATTATTCTTTAGAATAAAGCTATTTGAAGTTGCGACACAGAATCAACAACACCACGTCTATGCACTCTACTCCAGATGGTTCAAAGCAACTTTCAGCCTTGCCTTGTCCTTCCTTGAGAGAGCAGAGTGGTTTGCGGCTACAATAAGACGAATTCCTTTATCTCTTAAGGCGACGCTAACATGTTCAGGCTGTTGTTCCCAAGTTATGAACATATAATGACGTTCAGTATTGTTGTCAACGAGCCACTCTTTTCTAAAATTTTGGTCACTTAGAAGATCTTGGGCATCATTGAGAAGGTCTTGCCCGTCTTTCTGGGGATCGACTTGGCTCAATTTACACTCGATGAACGTTATACCATGCGCGTCTCTTACAATTGCGTCAATATCCTTGTTGTTCCGATGATAACTCCATTCGCATAAATGGGTTGACCCCTTAGAGGCAGACGGTCTCATAATATAATAACTCAACAGCTCATGCAGTATTCCTGCTGCCGCTGCATATTTTTCTTTGAGCCGCTTGAAGGTCTCAGTATCTTTTAGTGAAACACGAGCTGGTCTCTGTGTTGTTAAGCTACTTGGTCTCTTTAGCTTTGATGATAACAGGTACTTATTGGCTCTCTTAAGAAACTCAGCTCTACCCATCTCAATCTGCTGGACATTTATTTTATCTTGCTTCTGAAAGTCTTGGATGGTTTCTTCTGCTATCTGATGCTGACCACCAGCAAATCCTGGATAGTCTCCACAACAATCAAAAAACAAAAGCCAGCCAGAATAATCGGCCATCAAAGAAAACGCCTCTAACAGAACCCCGTAACTATAATCATTCTTACCATGTGTCCCTGTCGGATGCTTAATACGCATTACCTGTGTTTTGTCAGGATTGCTGTGCCTTTTCCTAAAATCAACCGTCCCACCTAGAGTCGTAACAAATGCTAAGACACCATTGAACACGGCTGTCGATGAATCAATAAGTTCGATATCGTACCAAAAGAACTTTCTCTCTAACTCTTTTTGGGGCGTTAGTTGTTGCTCTGTCATTCTTGGTTCAAGTATCGGGGCGAGAATAGCCTTAGCCTTTGCGCCCAAAATTAACAACGAGTTGAATCCACCGTATAAACCTGTAATCTCCTCTTTAGGGTCGATGAATTCGCCTTGGATGGTCCTATAGAAGGAGTCGAACTCCTGCCAGTTTGTTGCCTTGTGCAACTCCGCTGCTACTGAGCCATCAAATGCGCCTGCCCCCAAACGGAACCAAAGATACTGAATGGTCAACTTGTAACCTTCGAATACCTTGTTGAGGCGCTCGGGCCTAAGTTTATCCGGAAGCATAGGTTGAAAGTATCCGTGAGGTAAGCCTCGCCGCGTGTCATTGAGAAAAAGATGAATGTGCCATTGAGCTACAAAGCTAATTGCCATATCAACGGTTGGTGTGGCCTCTGGCTGTGCAACAGATGTATGCCCTTCAAGTCGGCAGAGAGGAGTTAAGAACTTATCGGTAAAAATCTTGGCTCGTGATTCGAGTTGTGTCCAACTCTTGGCTGCGAGAAAAGGGCGTGAATCTTCGAAGAGGTTTCGCAACAGGATGCCCTTCTCGGAACTGTTGGGGACCTCGACAATCGATATGCCCTGATGCCGTGCCCGTGTAAGTACAAAATCCTCACTGAGTTGGAGGCTGGAATTGAAGTCGATGGCTTGATGTAAAAGACGAACCAGCGTACTGAGAGCAAACACATACCCATCAAACACCAAAAGGACAGTCTCAAAATGGCGCCTCGTGACCCAATCTCGGAAGTTGTTGCACTCAAGGGCAAGGCGAAGCAGGTGTGCACAACCTAGAATGTCACCAATCCCCGAGTCAATGCCCCTTGGCCTCTTTGTTACTTTCTCTTTTTTAGCCATTTCTCCATGCAAAAGTCTGAAAATCTATGTTTTACCGGCCAATTATTCAGCTTATCTTGCTTCCGGCTATCGAAGGCTCCAGCGCCAATTTCCGTCTTAATAATGACAAGGGGCCGTCCGGCGCCACCAGTTCGGGCGGGACTCCGAGCACTTCCGTTATGGTATGTTCGGTTGTTCCCATGTTCAAAATGCCTGCTCAACCATATTTAACGAAGACTGTCTTGATGTTGCCTTATTCTACAACTCTACTTGGATTTGCAGCAACTCTCTCTGCAGTAGGTAAAACCCGTAGTGCGAAGTCGCTGACTCCTAGGCGACGTCCAACAAAACTGACTAATGTGCAATGGGCCATGTTAGCCAGAAATGGCATCTGCTAGACTGTGTTCGATTACATATTGTAGTGGAAAGTTCAATCCTACACCTCTTGGTGCTCTACGTTGCTCCCAAAGAATCGCCAGTGTAAAATACAGAGCGCGGAAAGGAGTTAGAATCCTAGCGGGGAGCGAGTCTGCTTCTCTCGAAGCTGAGCAGATTTAGAGTGACTCAAACGCAGCATTATTGTAGTGCTGGGCGAGGACATCGCGCTTGACACTATTGGGGCTAGATAGCATCATACCGCTGATTAGACAAATTCTGAGTTCGTCTACGGATGTCATATCGAATGGCCAGGCTAGCTTTATCGATAAAGAGAGGCGATAGAATGAACAGGAAAACATCTGATTTGTTGGATAGTTTGGGGTTGAAAGAACTCGCCATTTTTTGTGGAGCAGGGATTTCTAGGAATTCTGGATTACCTCTAGCAAATGAACTCAAGCAATATGTTCTTAGGAAATTATCCGTCGGTAAGAGAGATATGGAGGAAATCATGGTGTCCAACCTTCCTTTCGAGGCATTTATGGAGACCATCTCTGCAAATACAGATATTTTAAAGATTTTTGAGATGTTTGAAGAGGGAGAGCCAGATACAAATCATATTCTCATAGCGAGACTGGCCAAGCATGACTACCTTAAGACAATATTCACCACCAATTTTGACTTGCTTATTGAAAAGGCGTTAGAAAAAGAAGGGCTGGAAAGGAATAAAGATTTCGAAGTGTATTATGATGAAGAGCAATTCTCAAGAATAGATTTTGAGCACACGGAGAATGAGACAATAAAGATTTTCAAAATCCACGGAAGTGTTGATAACAGAGATAGCATAAGGACAACGATGAAAGCAGTGGCAAGTAGGACTCTCGCTGAGAAAAGGTTGAATGCAATGAGGTATCTGTTCTCAACCGGAAATCACAAGAGGATCTTGGTTCTTGGTTATAGTTGTTCTGATGAATTCGATATAACACCACAAATCCAAAGTGTAGCGGAAAATCGCAAAGAGATAATCTTCGTTGAGCATTGTGAAGAAGGAACGGAAATGGAGGATGTGAAAATAAAGGAACAGAAAAACCCATTCAAGGCATTCCCAGGAAGAAGAATCAAATGTAATACAGATCGTTTTATTGAAGACTTATGGGACTCTCTTAGGGACACCGTTGGAGAGTATGAGCCATCTGAATCTAAAGTTGATTGGAGAATATATGCTGATGATTGGGCCAACCAGTTAAAGAAGAAAAAAGGATACTTCGAATACTTGATACCGGGCTTATTACTCACTGACGTTGCGAAACCCAGCAGGGCACTTGAGTATTATGAGAAATCATTACATATTGCAAAGGCGATAGGAGATAAGGCGGAAGAATCAGCATCCTATGCAAATTTGGGTAGCAGCTATGGTTGGCTGGGGGATTTCGAAAGACTAATTGAATATTGTGAGAAAGCTTTAGAAATTGCTAAGGCAATAGACCACAAGAGAATGAAAGGACGATGTTTTACAAACTTGGGTGAAGGTTATCGTGGCTTAGGAAACTTCAACAAAGCTATTGAATGTCATAAAGCGACGCTAGAGATCGCTCAGGAGATTGGAGATAAGCAACTAGAATCGGCATGCCATATAAACTTAGGAGATTCTTATTACAGATCAGGAGAGTTCAAGAAGACCAAAGAGTACTATACGGAAGCGTTAGAAATGTCCAAGACAATCGGGGATGTGAAAGGGGAGGCAATTTGCTATATAGGTTTGGGCAATGCTTGTTATAGCTTGGGGGATTTTGAGAGAGCAATGGAATACTATAATCGGGGTTTAGAAATTGCCAAAACAATAGGAACTAGGGGCGAGGAAGCAGATTGCCATACAAATTTAGGAAACGTTTGTTTCAACTTGGGGGATTTTAATAAGGCGCTTGAATACTTCAGCGAGGCGTTAGAAATTGCCAAAACAATAGGAGACAAGGAGGGACAGGCAAGATGCAATTTGGGTCTTGCTTATCATGCTTTAGGAAATTCCAAGAGAGCAGTTGAATGTTGCAAGAGTTCTTTAGAAATTGCCAGAAAGATAGGAGCTAAGGCAGACGAGTTAAGATGTCTTGGAGGTTTGGGCCTCATTTACAATGGTTTAAAAGATTTTCAGGCAGCAAGTGAATATTACAAAGAGGCGTTAGAAATTGCGGAGAGGATAGGAGACAAGGAGGCAGAAGCGGAAAGTTATTCAAAATTGGGTATTGCTTACTATGGGTTAGGAGATTTCGAGAAAGCAGTTGAATACCTCTCAAAAGCGGAGAGGATTCTTGGGGAAATAGGTCAAATTCATCTTCTTGGGGAAGTATATAGAGATCTTACACTGGCTTATGAGAAGATTGGGGAGAATGAGAAGGCAGAATATTACAAAAGGAAGCTAAGTACATTGCATAATAGATAAGGTTGACAAAATTTTACTAGAAAGGAGTAGGCATAACATAGTATTTGTATCTAGTAAGGGATAGTGGTGAAGCCACCTTCAGTGTATACAATTCCCATGTAACTTTCTAGCGTATTGTTCACCGTCTTCATAGAGGCCACAAGTACTTCTATTCCCACTGCAATCCCAAGTCACAGTGAGGTGATTGACACGAGCGAACACAACTGGTAGCCTTTAAAAGGGCCTATAGTTCGTAAGTGATTCGGCTCTCGACGTCGGTGGTGTGTAGTGACAACCTGGCTGTATGCAGTGGTACATTCATGGGGGCGTTGGCTGTTTGCCCTAATAGGCTTCGTGGCCGCTGTCCTGCTTGAAACGGGACTAGAGTACTTTGGGGTTACCAAACGATTATGGGCTACACTTGCGCCCTTTTTCAACGTGCCCGTACTTACTGTAAGAATCTGCGTGACCATAGTCGTTGCGTTGATAATTGCACTAGTCATTACCATTCTCGTGCGCCGCTCCTATGAAGAGCAAAGAACGAAGGTTTGCCTGGGCAAGGCGGGACTCGTCTGGTGTGCGGCTTCTCGCTTGAAACCTCAAGACTTCCTAGGAGATCGTCCGTTCCATCCTTACTATACAAGACGAGTTCTTCTCCCGAATGTGACCAACGTTTTGGCCGATGAGCGATGGCTGGCTGACACCCTGCTGGACGGGCAAAAACGCGCTGTCATTCTGCTTGGCCCACCCGGCGCTGGAAAGACTAGATTGGTCTTTGAGCTTCTGAGGGAACATTTCAAAAAGTGGCACATCATCCGTCCGATAGTCGCTGCTCCCCAGCTTTCGGCCATTGACCCATCCCTACTGCGAGGCAAAAAGGTCGTTATGATTCTTGACGACTTGCAGGTATATGCAGGAAATCTTGAACCGGAGAGTCTGTGGGCTGTCGTTAGAGAAGCTCGTTCGAAGGCTCTTATAGCAATATGTCGCGAAGGTGATGAAGAAGCCCTTTCTAGAGTTGACAGTAGGTTGGCGCTACTGTTCGATACAGCGCTGCTCCTGCGTATGCGACCGTTGACTCAATCGGAAGGCAAGGAACTTGCAAGGGCTACCGGAAACCAGTTCACCGCATACTTCGATGGCACTCCAGCATCTGTGCTAATGGGCCTTGACTTGATGGGGAATCGGTTCGTAAGACTCGATGGTAGATCAAAATCCCTACTCCAAGCAATCGCAATTCTATACCGCGCTCGAGTCGGTCCCTTCACTCATCGAAGAGTAATGGCGGTGCTGGGAGCCATTCCGCTGCTTAGGGGCTCCGTCCGAGACCAAGCTAGCTGGTGGGCAGGTACCATTACTCTTGAACAAGCAGGCTTTCTAAAGAGTAGGGACGATCCCCTACGACTGGAAACCGTCTACCTCGAGTATTTGATCAAGACAGCAAAGGAGTTACACAACCTCCAAAGACACTTCGGAGACTTGTCTCAAGTCTTGGAGAATCTTAAGGACGCTCACGGTCTCGTTAGGCTGGCTAACACTGTTCTAATCAATGAAAAACGTCCGGCTGAGGCCTTGGGCATTTTTGAAAAGGGTCTAAATCTACGACCCGACTATGCGGAAGCTTGGCTCGGAAAAGGCAGCTCATTAAATAATCTGACGAGGCCTCCACAACCTGCCCTGATGGCGCAAGCCCTAGAGGCAATCGAAAGGGCTATCTCTTTGAAGCCCAACTTCTCTGCGGCATGGAACACTAAGGGGTACGTACTTAGTTCGTTAGGTGAATCCAAGAAATCACTGGAGGCTGTCGAAAAGGCATTGGAGTTGAACCCAAATTATGCCGAGGCGTGGAGTAACAAAGGATACTTGCTTGCACAATTAGGCGACTACGAAAAGGGGCTTCAGGCTGCGGACAAGGCTTTGGAGCTGAACGCCAATTATGCCGAGGCGTGGAACAACAGGGGGTATGCTCTCGATCGGCTCGGGGATGTGAAAACGGCTTTAGCTGCATTTGAAAGGGCTCTGGAGTTGGATCGCAATTATGCTGGGGCGTGGAACAACAAGGGTTGGGCATTTAGCCGCTTGGGCGATGACAAGAAAGCACTGGAAGCCTTTGAAAAGGCATTGGAGTTGGACCCACGCAATGCCGAAGCGTGGAATAACAGGGGGTATTCTCTCGACCGACTCGGCGATGTAAAGACGGCCTTAGCTGCATTTGAAAAGGCATTGGAGTTGGATCCCAATTATGCTAGCGCGTGGAACAATAAAGGGTACACACTTAGCCGTCTGGGAGGTCACAAGAAAGCACTGGAAGCCTTCGAAAAGGCGCTGGAGCTGGATCCGCACAATGCCGAAGCGTGGAACAACAAAGGCCACGCACTCAGCCGCCTGGGCGATGACGCCAAAGCAATTGATGCATTTCAGAAGGCGCTCGATCTGGATCCGCGGAGAGCCGAGGCGTGGAACAGTATGGGGTATTCTCTAGATCGTCTTGGTTCCCTAGAGAAAGCGCTGGAAGCTTTTGAGAAGGCTCTGATTCTGAATCCGGAATACCCTCAGGCTATGAATAACAAAGGATACGCTCTCAGCCGAGTTGGCAATCATAATGAGGCACTCCAGATTTTCGAAAGAGTCTTGGAGTTGGATCCGCACAATGTGCAGACATGGAGCAATAGAGGCTATGTCTTGGGACATCTGGGGCGATGGGAGCAAGCCTTCCAGTCCGTGGAAAAAGCATTGAGTCTTAACCCCAGCTACGCTGGAGCGTGGAATATCAAAGGTTATCTCTTAGCCAGAACTGGACGCTTGTCTAGAGCTCTGCAGGCAATTGACAAGGCTTTGGAGTTGCGTAAAGACTATGTAGAGGCGTGGGCAAATAGAGGAGATGTTCTCACGCAATCAGGGAGGTTTATCGAGGCGGCGGCATCTTATGACCAAGCACTGTGTCTCCGTCCGGGTCATCCCATGGCGTTGTGCGGTAAAGGGATAACCCTATACGAACTTGGTTACCATCAAGAGGCCACAGCGGTGCTGCTGGAAGCTTGGCGACAGCAAGCGCGTCTCTCTGACAAGCGTGATGAGGTAGCGCGACTTCTACGTTCTTTGGGCCAGAACGTATAGGGTCACTGTGACTATAATAAACCACCGGTCAAGCTTTGGCTGTCCTCTGCAGGCGAATATCGCGCTTGTTTCCCCGTCTAATCCGACCTATAGTTTGTTGTTGCGTCTCTTTATCAATCTGCAGAAGAATCAGCTCTTTGACTGCAGAGTTGGCCTTGAAAGCTCTGTGAGAAGCAACGAAGCCGAACGCGCGGGGAATTTCTGCGCACTCCAAATATGTTACTGGAGGTTGGTAATAAGGGGCTATGAAGTAGGAATGCCCGCGTAATCTAGGGTGCGCATAGGAAGCTTAGATGCCCTCTACCTAACGGTAGAGGGTTTTTTTCTTTTTGCCTATTTCCCTGCTCCGAAAGGGGCGAGGATTATCTAGCACGGTTATCGGATACTACAATTGAGGCTTTTGTTGAGTAACAATTGCTTGGATTGTTACTTCAGAGGCAAAAAAATAGGGTCGAGGAGTTAACCTCGACCCTATTCGTTCGCACCCTGTCCCAGCTAAAGCTAGGCTATATTTAACTTCTTGCCAGCTTCCGATTGACAGGGTAGCCAGCTTCAACTAGAGCTAGTTTGTCCATTACCTTTGAGTATGGTTTGTGGCGATGGCTATCTATCGCCTTATAGCACTCCTCGCAGACCTGAATACCTTGTCGTGTGTAAACTCGCAGGTGTATCAAGCCTGGAGCGTCGTGATGGCAAAATTCACATTTCACATTATCCCCTTTTCAGACTGGCTATATTTGCCCTTATGACACAAAAGGGGTATCCCGACCCCGCACAGGGCAAGGATACCCCTACAAAAAAGCACAAAAAGGCGGCTACCGCCGCCTTCTTGTGCGTGGTTGTTTTTGTGTTCAAGCGTTCTTATGCTATGGCTTTATCCCTCTTATGCTACGGCTACTGGTTCTCTCTTACGGCTACGGCTACGCTTTGGCTTCGCTTCGGCTTCAATTGCTTCCAGCTCGGATTCCGTTGGCTCGGTTTCCAGCTCGGCTTCGACTTCTCCGCTAGGCTCGGCTGTGGCTTCGGCTTCCTTCTGTTGCTCACTTGCCTTGCCACTTACCATCGGCATTACTACCACTTGATATCCTTCGGTAGCAAATAGCATTGGTGAGTAAGCATTGGTGAGCTTAAAGTCCACCATGCCACCGCAAGCCTTCAGCACATCGGCAAGGTATTTACCGTCTATCCTGACAAAGCCTTGTCCATCGGTATCGGCTGTGATTATGGCTTCGCCCTTCTCATCGGGACTGGCGATAACCATCTTGCCTTCGCCAATGGTCAAGTCCAGCGGATAT
>Ga0315543_1003800_pt1 | contig 13222 bp, 12 predicted proteins | sample SalMarSW160210MG_2_FD_203098 | JGI IMG/M metagenome (GOLD analysis project Ga0315543, IMG submission 203098) | Salt marsh sediment microbial communities from the Plum Island Ecosystem LTER, Massachusetts, United States - Salt Marsh Sediment SW1601-210 ...
TGGCTCCTCCTACTTTAGATTTGGTGTTTGCAGGCTACACCCTTCTATTGTAGCCGGAGCCATCTCCTTTGGTTATTCCATATACTAACTGACGAATTGTTCAGTAGGGCAGGATTAATAATACCAGCCTTATTGCTCATCGGAAGCTATCTGCCAGAGCAGCAGTCCCATCACTGGCAGGCAAACGGCGGTACTCAGCAGGATACAGGATGCCTTGTAGTCCATAGAGGGCTTGTCTTTTTGTCCTTTGTGGAATCATTATAATTTATCTCCGTTTTAGCTCAGACCCACCGGTTACATCGAAGTTGCCCAGCGTGGGATTACCGCTATACTCCAGAGAAGAAGCGCCACTGAGCGAAACATCCAGCCTGCCATTGATATCCAGGCTGGCGTCACTGGCTCCGCTGAGGTTGATATCGGCATTGTTCACGGTGAAATACGCCAGGTCTACCTGGCTGGCGCCGGAGGCATCGAGTCTGATATTTCCACCGGAACCATCGAGCGTGATTTCGCTGGCCCCTGATAGCACGATATCAGAGCTGGTAGCCTTCAGATAGCTAGTAACCTCGCTCGCCCCCGATATTTCACATTCGAAGGCGCCCGTTTCCATGTCCATGTCCAGCTCGCTCGCCCCTGATAGCGTTAAATCGAAGTCCTGAGAAGACCTGAATCCTGTAACGTTGCCTTCGCTCGCCCCGGATAGATACAGTCCCCGCAGTTCGGGCATGGTAATCTTCGCTCTCGGTGACCTGTGGAGACCGAGAAACAGGTTGTCCATGCCAATTTTCAGCTTATTACCTTTTTTAGTAACTTCGATATGGTCGAAGAGACTCTCACTGGCACTTATGGAAATGCTGTATGTATCCGCAGGGATAACCTCCAGTTTAAAGGCATACCCTATCTCGATTCTGGTGAACTCGGTGAAATCATAGCTCCTGGTGACCACCGGCCCTCTTTCGGAATCAATGGCTACCCGCTTGCACCCTGTCAGCAGCATACCTGATATCAGTATCATGGCGCATGTGACTATTAATATCATTTTTTTCATGTTCTTCCTCCTGATAATTATGTGCTATTCTCGCACGAGCATAACTTTTGCCCACATGCCGTGCAGCCTGCCGGCAGCTTTCACCAGGTGCATGATGAGGGTCAGCAGCAGGATACCGCCGATGATGTAAAACGGCATACCCCACCAATATGTATAATGTTCGTAGGACATAGTAGTAAAGGCCGGGAGGCCGAGTGTCAGTTCCCATATGGGCCGGCCAATCATCCACACCGCTAAGGCAACCAGTGTAACGATAACGGTAAAGTAGATGATGCCCAGCGGCATCTGCAATATCATGTAGACGATAGCCGCCCAGGTGTGGCGGGAAGTAATCATGCCCTTGATTTTCTGCCACCAGCCGATGTCCTTTCTTGAAAATAACGGTCTTCGCGGCATCCTAACGCCGAGCAGGGCTTCCACGATACGCCCCTCCACCAGGGCTATCCCCCTCACGGAAAGCAGGAAAAGCCCGGCAATGGGTATGCCGATAATCAATATTAATAAACCCAGGGACAATGACAGCCCCGTAACCGCCCAGGTGAAGTAGATAATGCCCGTGCCCAGGGCGAAAATCAGGTAGAGCAATGCCCCCCAGGCCCTGAGGTCGGCGAATATGCCGAAGAATTTTGCGTAAAACGGCCGCGTATCCACGACTACCGGCTGGACAGTCTCCGGCTCAATCACAATCTCGCTCTCCTTATATTCGGGTCTGGCGAAAGCCGAAGGAGTGCGGGACTCGATTTCTTTGTAAGCGGCGGCGATTTCTCCGGGTGCGCCGTATTTCTCCACGATTGCTTCCATGGCTTTGGCTTCGGAAATCTGGGGGTCAGCTTCCGTGGCGCTGTTCAGGGCTGTCCTCAAGTGTTCCTCAGCATCGGACAGCGCGTCCTGGATGGTAGCGCGGTCGCTGCCGGAGAGCTCTTTCTTCAGCTCGGACAGGTATTGCTCGACACTGTTAATCATCATCCCCTCCTTTTAAAATGGCATCAACGAATTCCCTGGTCTGATGCCAGATTTCTATCCATTTGGCCAGAGTCATACGGCCGGGTTCGGTTATTCTATAGTAGCGCCGGGGCGGACCGGATACGGAAGGCTCCACTTCACTTTCCAGCAGGCCAGTGCTTTCGAGAGACCTCAGCACCGGATATAATGCGCCCTGTTTCATGATGTCAACATCTTTTGTCTGTGCCTCGATGAGCTTGGCAATCTGGTAACCGTACATGGGACTTTCGGCTTTATCCAGGACACTTAGGAGAACGAGTGAAGACGTGCCGCCGTTCAATTCCTTCTGGAATTTCTTAATGGCTTCATTTATTTCGTCCAAGGTAGCCCCCCCACCGCAGGCTTCTCGTATCTGCCGGGAGTCGCTGCGGATTTATAAACTTATGGCACCGTAAATCAGAAATCATGTTATTACCTTGATAGTGTTGATAAATAAACAGTAATAATAACTTATTATTACTTATAATTAAATAATAAGTCAAGGAGAGACAAGTGGGTGAAAAAGCATTTAAAGCAATAGGGGAAGGTTTAATGGTAATGGGATATCAGTTTCGTCATTAAATCTTTTGAAATCTATGTAATAATCGCATATGCACAATAATTTCAGAAATCTATCCTTGTTTTATATGCCCTGCCGCCCAGTATCATCTGGGGCTTATCCCGGTAAATATCCCTACCCCTAAATGGGGAGTACGCGGCGAGATTAGTTCCGGAAGTCCACTGGCGAGTCTGATAGTCGTGGGGTTCTCTGGTGGAAATTCTCGTGGGTCAAAGGTGACACATCACCACTCTCCGCTGTCTCCAGACAGGAGCGCAGCGTACTAGACCCACTATCAGCACTTGTCACCGTAAGAATGTTTCCTGTCGAGTAGAGACCCTCCTCAGATTCTGGATGATGCAGCGTCAACGACAGGGTGAGAGGGAGAAGATAAACATGCAAGGTGAACAAATATCACAAAAGAGGCAATTGTTGAGTCACATTTGCTTGTTTTGTGCAACTGCCAACTATATGGTCAGGCTAAAAGCAAGTTCAAAAGTTCTGTCTATTGTACGGTACCGCCCATTGTGCAGGTCTCGAACCTGCGACACCCTGAATAGAAGATACAGACCCGTGGTCCATTCACATTCCTCGGAATGACATCGTATATCGAATAGTTCGTGAAGCAAATCACTTTCTGTCCCTAATGGGCCATCCGGTACCAGTAATTGATAAATCGTTTGTAAGTAAAATCTATTGTAAGCATGGATTTCGGCTTCTCCTCTCACTGGTAAAGTCACGCTAAAGCACTTAACAGCTATGGTCCTCGGTCCAACTATATTGAAAAAGCGTGCTATTTCTTCGTTCCCCATTCACTCAACCGCACGTGCCATTGCTCGCGATAAAACCGGTGTTTTACCTTCTGGTCTATCCAGCCCAGGATACCCTGGGGTAAAAATATAAGGATGAGTATCACCATGACCGAGGTAAATATTACCTGATACTCTGCTGCAAAACTGAAATATTCCGGTATGAAGGTAGCTATTAAAGCTCCAACAATCGGACCGAGCCATATGAAGAAAAACAGTTAGTATCTGATTTCTTCAAGTGACCCAAAATACTTTATTGTTACCTCAGCTAACAATCTGGACGAATGTTAAGCTGAAGAAAATATGAATGTATTTTCTTCTATTATTTAATTGAGCTACCGGACTACCGGCTCAACCAATTCAATTGATGGTTCTTCTGCGTCTATTTCAGTTAATATTCCTTCTGGCATGGGCATGCAAATACCGCCATGGCCGAAATCAGCATTACCGATAATCGGGAAACCGTAATCTTTGGTGATCTCAAGGATTGTTTCCCTAATATCGGGTAACAGACCTTCATAGTCCTTCTCTTCACAATTGACTAGTTTCCCAATTACCATTCCTACCACATTGCCGAAGATCCCCTCTGCCTCTGCGATAACAAATTGTCGTTCAATTTCATGCGGTTGCGTCTGGAAGGCTTCCCAGAACAGGATGATGTTCTCCAATGAAGGCCAATAACTAGTGCGGTAGAGGCGTGAAATCGCTCCGAAATATCCTCCTGTTAATCTACCCCTCGCCTTTCCCGGCCGCCAGCATTCCCATTGGGTAAAAGCCTGCATCTTTCCCAGAGGTTCCTTGCAGGTGCAACACTTGATAAATGAATCGATATTGTATCTGGTGATCGGGTTGTTTTTATCGGCACCAAAACCGAAGGTCAGGTCAAGCCCATATATAGACACCAAGTTCGCCTTAGAGAGAAAAGCCAGGCTCAAATGGCCGATGTCACTCATGCCACTGAAAATCTTAGGATTGTTTTGTATCGTTTCATAATCGAGCAGTTTTAATAGTTGCACTACCGTATCACCGCCTATCAGACAGATAATTGCTTTTGTTTCAGAGTCCGTGAAAAAATCCATTATTTCCCGGACTCTGTCGCTAGGAACAGCAGTGGTATTTCGATATTTTGAATATACTGTCGGTCCGACTTCAACATTGAACCCAAGTTCCCGTAAAGTGGAAATACCATTCTTGACTGCTTCCTCATCGATAATATGCATTGACGGGGCAACTATCCCAATTTTATCTCCAGTTTGTAGGGCAAACGGTTTAACCAGTTCCATATCGTTCCTCCGATTTGAGATAAGGTTGATATTCGGATGAGCTTTCATTATAGAGTTTGACATATAATAGAACAATTGTGATAGCATGTCAATGACTGGATATTAAATACATTGTTATGAAAATACGGATCCTGAGATGATCAAACAACGTCGAAGAGATTATACTCCGTTCCATCCCATTTAATTATTAAATGGGCAATGAGCCAGCGGTTCTCTGGGAAAAATAAAATTAATCTACAAAGGGAGATTCGTGCTCGGCACCCAGGCCAATCACATAAAACGCGTAAGGCTGGTCGACCCATCTGGTAGTTAAAGGTAGATGCGGCACACCTGCCGGGCAAATGACAACGGTTGGTTTGTCAAAAACATATCTTTCATGTTCCTTACCCATGTCTATCTCGAGTTCTGCCCCCAGATAATCAATATTGGTCGGGTCAAGGCCGGCAAATACCAGGACTTCGTCGACAGGATGGACATGTGCTCCGCCGCCGCGATGCCAGATACCCGGTTTACTATAGAACCCCCAGGTAAAATTAAGGTTTAAGCCCTCCAGGTCATCACCATACAACCATACGAGCTGGTCAGCATTGCCTGGCCCTGTCTTCATGCCGGTTTTCATCATTTCCTCATATCTTGCTTTCATCTCCGGAGTCATCTTATCCGGCGATATTCCCTCCGGTCCTATCATCATTGGTGATTTCAGGGGTTTTACCAGATGGGCGTACTTGTTCCCTGTCGTCTTAGTCCCTTTTGATACTTTTATCCTTTTATCCCCCACCGTCGATTTCATAGCAATTTTCATCCCGCTCTTAGCCGCCATTTCTTCCATTTCCTTAAAATACTCTGCTGACACTCCCTCTCCCAGCCAGGTGGTAGTAGGCACGTCTCCCAGAGAAATCAGATAAAATCCGAAGCCCTTGGGGTTAGTCACCTTCTTGGTTGTCAGCGGACAATGGGGGAACCCGGCAGGAACAATGACGACCGTGGGTTTATCAAAGGTATGAACCTCCAGTTCTTCGCCCAGCGCTATCTCGATTTCGGCACCTAAGTACTCAATATTGGTCGGGTCAAGGCCGACAAATACCAGGCACTCCGGGTAGGGGTGTATATGCGGGTCCATACCGGTGTGCCAATCACCCAGGCCGCTATAGAACCCCCAGGTAAAATTAAGATTCATGCCTTCCAGATGGTCTCTGCCATTTAGCCAGACTATTTTGTCGGCATTCCCCGGCCCATTTGCAAACGCTCCCTCGGCTACACCTGGCGGTGTCTGCAAACTCTCCTGGTTCATTCCGCCAACACTCAGAGGTTTAACCAGATGCTCATATTTTCCATTCGCCACTTTAAATTACCCTCCTTGAACATCAATTGATATATTATTATAGTAAATTTAGCGGTGTATAATATTAAAAATTTTATGCTCTTTTGCCGGATTATATTATAAAATCACCCCCTTTCAACTTTTTAACTGCATTTTAAGCGTGATATCTTCCAGAGAAGCTGGTCGGCAACCCGAGGAGCTATGCGGCTGAACTTGATTTTACTCTTTTTCAAGTTTTCAATCAATATTGACCCTGACAGTCGGAAACTCCAGCAGCCGTACGGCAAAGGGGCTACTTGAATCTTTCAGCCCAAAAACCATTTATAAAACAGGCAGGTCGCTCTGAAATTTAGATAGAGCGACCTGCCTGTTACATCTGATTGATTCTTGGGTTAATCGTGTCCCGTTATTCCCAGATCCGAGAATTTAATTATGGGCTTCTGGTCGGGTGGGAACTCGGGATAACCGTATTCCTCCCAGTATGCCTTGTATACATCCACGAGACCATAACACAGTATGGATGCCAGATAGTGGTCCTGAATGGCAATCCCTTGAACGGGTATCTGCTCACCGTCTTTGATGATTCCTACGAAGTCGGCCGGTTCACCGGATATGGTGCGTAAGTTATTCGCGTCTGGCCTGGCGAAGAGCTGGCAATAGCCGGTCAGGGTCCTTACGGCATGGTCATGATTATCAAGATAAGCCTTAAGAACCTCAACATCCAGGCTTTGAGTGTTTTCAATGGCATCTTCGAATATAAACCAGTAAGCTACCCACATGCAGCCGCCTGTCTGGAACTCGCCGTATTCTTCAACATAGGCGTCCATATAAGCCACCATCTCGGGGTCCTGATCCGGGTACATTCTGGGGTCCTGGAGGAAGTATTGCCATCCCTCCATGAACTCTGCACCGCAGTGAGTGAGCACAGCTTCGAACATGGCGGGGTCCACCTGAGCGGGAAGAACGATACCTTTGTAACCTACGTCATAAAGTGCATTGAAGAGTGCTGTGGCGCCCGCGTAATTTCAGTCCAGCACATCGGGCTCCATGCTCTTTATCTTCGTTGCTACGGGCGCAAAGTCGACGGTAGCGGGGTCATAGAAAACAGTCCCCAGGTATTCTACCCCGGGTGCCGCCACCTGCCAGGCTGCGTTGCACATGCCGTCCGTAGCATGACCCATCATGTCGTCCGTTTTTGCCGAGACATAGCTCTTTATCCCTTTAGACGCCAGATCATTGTACATATCGTACATAAGACCCCGGCCGAAGAACATACCGTTAGGCGTCCAGTAATATTCAATTGCAGGGTCTGTGCTGGTACCCATAACGTCCAGGCCTAAACAGATAACCTTGTTCGGCTCCGTGACCGTCGTATCTACGGCCGGGTCACTCGTGGGACTACCCAGTATGTATTTAACACCGTCCTGGAGAACCAGTCTTTCGAGATAGCTTTTTGCCTTGGCGGCATCACCCTGGCTATCATAGACTATCATGTCGACGGTATACGTATCGCCGCCGATTTCCCAGCCACCCTGGTCATTTTTAAGCTTGGCAAAGAGTTCAAGCCATTTCTGTTGTTCCAGCCCCATGGGGTCGGTCAGATTCTGGACACTGCCAACCTTCAATTCCTTCGTGGGGGCTGGGGTTGGCGTTGTTTCAGGCGTTTCTTCAGGAGTTGTTGAATCAGAGCAGCCTACAAGAACCACACCAGCTATCAATACTATAACTAGAGTTGCTAATAAAAATTTCCCCGCGGTTTTTCCCTCTTTGTGTGACCTTGTATACTCACCTCCAGTTCGACTATGTATTGTTACTTTATGCTGATTTAGCCCCTTTCTTCCGGTGGGGAATGTCACACCTTGATAATAGCCCGGACCGGGCAAAAGTATTCTTCTGAGGTGTAACAGGTTCCGCAATCGGTGCATTTATCCAGGTCAATCATAAAGTTACCATTACGTTCCATAATTGCCTCTTCAGGGCAGACACGGTTCCAGATACAGGCATAACACTTTATGCATTTCTCACCAATTTTGTATGCCACAAATACCCTTCACGACAGCAGGTTCTTGATTATAGCCTGACCAACCTTGGCAATTCAACCGTCAGCTTTCAACCCAGCCTGTTCTTGAAAAGTTTGTTAACGGTGGTCTTCCCGGGCTGTATCCGCCCCTCCCGAGTAGACATCACCTCCATGACCCCAGGGACGCAGGACGATAAACATCCAGGGTTTAGTCTGCTTTAAAACTCTTACCGGACAATGCGGGTGGCCTTTAGGTTGTATGGCGACGGTTGGTTTGGTAATCAGGTGTGTTTCCATTTCCTCGCCCATGCATACTTCTACCTCGGCCGGGAACTCGCTCAAATTATTACAGTCGCATCCAATGAAAATCAGGAATTCAGTATAAGGATGTACATGCGGTTTATCAGGGTCCGGTGTGAATCTGTAAGGCGCTTTATTCATGCTTTCATACGACATATTATATTCGAAACCCGCAGCATTAATATTAGTTATGGCGCCATCGTGAGTGTCCGGATTAAGGGGGCCATAGTGCCACGGTCCGTTACGTATAAAAGCCAGCTCCTCAAAATTCTCATGGTATTTTGAAAACATCCAGGCAGCATAAGGGCCTTCCGGTACGTCCGGAAGCACCGGCTTAATCTTCACTTCGGGTGCAATTGCAACCTGCATAAGAATAAACCGGTCTTCCATTGGGCCAATGGATATCGGTCCGTAGGGAAGTCCTTTAGGAATAGAGATGCTTGTTGCCGTGGTTATCCGGTGCTTGTCCTTTTCCTCGCCGATGCAAAAATCAACCTGGGCCCCCAGGTAACCTAGGTCATAAGTATTTGTCCCCATCCAGACCATAATCTGATCATAGTCGCATACCTGTGTCTGGTAAGGCAACTGTTTGCCGGAATTATAAAAGGTGCCATATCTCAGATTGAGATCGTATCCGAAGAATTTACCGTTCATCTCGGTCCCCTGCCGATAAGAGCCGGACCCATAATCTTTAAATGGGGGAATAGTCTTTATTAAATGCCCGTATTTCGTTTGCGCCATCTTAATTATCCTTTTTTAATCTAATTTTGCTTTTTCTAACTTATAACGGTAATGCCGTTTTTCCCAGGCTTTCTCATCTCAGAATCTTTCAAATCATTGGTTAATTTACTCCGCATTACCTCCTTTCGCCTGATAAAAGCCTTGCCCTAAAAGTACTTTTTTAATGTCACCCTGAGCGTAGCGAAGGGTATCGTTTCCTTTCCCGGCGGCGAGATTCTTCGTCGCTTCGCTCCTCAGAATGACATTTGAGGCAAAGCCCCTGATAAAACGTTGATATTCGTACACGATATATAGCACATTGCGTATACCTTGTCAAATACGATTTAGCTTACGGTTTTGTCTGTAAACGGGTGGTGAATTTCTGTCATTTACAACTATAATTGAAAATTGTATGCTCTACCTAATATATTCCCCCCCTACCGGACTTTCAGAGATTGCGGAATGTAACCAAATGGTCAAAATCAATAGGGGAAATCGGCCAATGAGATACTATCTTGATTTAACGGTACCAGAGAAAAGTGGAGCCATCGAACTCTAAAACCAAAGACCAAGAGTTCGAATCCTGCCACTTCTACTACTTAAAGTAAGGAGGTATCCCACATGAGTGTAAGTTTGTTTTTCCAGCTCGTGGTAAACGGCCTGATGTGTGGTGGGATGTATGCCTTGGTACATGGTTGTAATGAGATAACGTGTGATGAAATCGATGAACTGCTGCTGGCTGCCGGTTATGCCCCTCTCAGAGACATCAGGCCGAGAGTGCTGTCCCGCTGATCGCTTTTTTGGATTTTTTCATTTTTTTAGATGGTAACCGCTATGACGCCGCTGAAATACCGGGACCCCATTCCAGTGATTCCCCGTTTCCCAATGCCCCCCTCGACGTAGACCACGAATATTGAGTCTATCCAGTGGTGAGTAACTCCTACTGAGGATGGCTGCCTTGCTGGTCGCCAGGTGGACGTAACGGTCCACCATGGCCAGGGTCGTATGGCCCAGGTTTTGTTTTAAGAGCAGGACATTGCCGCCGTTAATCAGGAAATTCGTGGCGTAGGTATGGCGGCAGAGATGGGCGTGCAGCCGGGGCACTCCAGCCGCAGTACCGACCCTGCGCAGCATGGACTTAACCGCTTCGTTGGACATGGGATACCAGTCGATGGTGAGGAAGAACTCCTCAACCCCGGGGTGAGCTGGCTCGCCCCGGAAATGCACCAAGTAGTTAAGCAGGGCGTTCCTAGTGGTATTGCCGAAGGCTACCATCCTCTCCTTGGATCCTTTACCCATGACTTTAACGTATTGGTCTTCCAGGTGCACGTCCTGGGCTTTCAACCCGACCAGCTCGGAGCGGCGTAACCCGGAATCGAGTAGCAAAGCTATGATGGCAAGGTTACGGCTGCCAGCCATAGTCGACTGGCCTTGGCTGACCATAATGCTGGTTACCTCTTCATCCGACAGCGTATCCACCATTACCTGGGGAAGACGTGGTGGTTTAACATCCTGGAGTACATTGGTGTCGGTGTAGCCCTTTCGGTAAAGCCAGTTAAAGAAAGCCTTTAATGCACGCACCCGGTTATGCACCAACTGCACCTCCATTTTATGGCCGTGAACGAGGCGCTCCTGTAGCCATAGGATAAAGTCACGGACAGTGTTCTCATCAATTGAGCCCAGGGTCACCGGCCGGCCTGTTTCAACAAGCCAACCGAGCAACATGTTGAGCGTCTGGTCATACCAGGTTAAAGTAGCTACTGACTTACCTTCGCTCCGGTTATAGGTATCGAAATACTTGATCAGGTCTTGTAACTTAATTTTACCTTTCTTCATGTCTTGCCACCTCAAATGTCTTCTGCTTCCCATTGTTCTACTTGCCCTCCCTTTCGAGAATAGTCCACCGGACAAGTATCCGGCGGCCGTGGGAAGCGGAGAAAACCTCAAGGCAAGGGTGCAACTTCCCCCGAAAACGGAAAACCGCCCTTGTTTTCAGGACGGTTTTCTGCTATTCTGAAGCTAAATTAGCCCGGTGGCGGGCTTGGCCGGGCTCGAACCGGCATCCCCTTACTTTACACGCAGTGGGTCAGAGGTTCGAGCCCTCTACCGCCCACCACCACCTACACCCGTTTCCAGAAAGGCGTGATGTGCGGAAAAATTAGTGGCGGATATCAGTAGCAGGTCATTAAGGAATGCCGGCATATACGCCAGTATTCAGACACCGGATACATTGATTGGAAAACAGGAGGGAATTAAGAATGGCCGAAACGAAATATGGTAAATACATTATCGCCGACAACAGCGGCAGGCCTGAGAGCGATTGTCGGGATGAGGATGAATTTCTGAAGGTGCTTCCCGAAATATCCGTTCCCGTGGCTTATCTGGACAACAATATGATTAACGGCAGCTTCTACGCCGAATGTATGTGGTTTCACACGGCGTCTGATATCCAGGTAGAGCCTCACACGCACGATTTTGATGAAATTCTGGCGTTCTTCGGCAGCGACCCGAAAGACTTCCATGATTTGTGCGGAGAAGTAGAGCTATGGCTGGATGATGAAAAACATATCCTTACCAGGAGTTGCATGGTGTTTATTCCAAAGGGGCTGAAGCATTGCCCGATGATTCTCAGGAGAATAGATAAACCTATCTTTCACTTTTCTGCGGGGCCGGCAGAGCAATATGACAAAAACCAGAAGAAATCGGTTTAGTAGTACTCTGGCTGATATATAAACCCGGCCGAAAGGCGGAGGACAGCATTGGACTAATAGAACGGTGGTAAATGCTAATGTAAATCTGAATGGTCTGGCTAAATATGAAATTCTCAGAGAGCTTAATAAAGGAGATTTATTATGAATCTGGAAGAACTGGAGAAAAGACTCAGGACCTTGGAGGATATTGAGGAAATAAAGCAACTACAGTCCCGTTATGTCGATTGCCTGACCATTACCGATTGGGATGGACTGGTTGACTGTTTTGCAGAAAACGGCATTGTAGATTTATCGAAAGGTGCCAGGGGCAAAGAAGAAATCGCCAGGTTTTATAAAGAGGAAATTGCTATAACCCATATCGGGATGGAAGGAAACTATGTAATTCATCCCGTTATCTCGATTGATGGAGACAAAGCCAAAGGTAGCTGGCTTCTTTACACAATGTTTTCCCAGCCTCACAAAATTCAGATTTGGCCTGCGACCACTGCCGACGAGGATGCCCCGGACTGGATGCAGGGATATTACGAAATGGAATATATCCGAGAAAACGGAAAATGGAAAATCAGTCTGCTGAGATGGAGAAGACGGCTGGCGTCACCCAGGCCGCCGGGATAAATGAATACTCCAGTATCCGACGAAGTTGTTAAATAACCTCAACTTTTTATTTACCCTGCTTTACCGCAGGGGTACACAAGTTCAAGTTCTCTGCCACCCGCTGTAATATACGGCGGGTAAAAATTCCCCTTTAATGCGGCCTATCCTGTTGTTTAATTTACGGCTGTGCTTATTTGGAAAGAGGTATATCCCCCAGGTTTACGTCTTTTTCGGTGCCGATTTTGTCAAAGGTCTTGGCGGCAAACCCTTTGGCCTCTATCTTCAGTGAATATGTCCCTTCTTCCAGCCCTTCAAACCAGAAGTCACCAAAACCGTCGGTGGTCGCCGTCAGCTTCTTGCCATCGCTGCTGAGCGTGCAGGCGGCACCTATGACGACCTCCTTCTCCACCGGGTCATATACCGTGCCGGCCACAAACTTCCGGGGTATGTTCAGATAATATACCCGGGGCTTGGCTTTGTATTCAGGGTGCAGTACCTCGGCTTTGGCTATCTGCTCCTTGAACTCCGACTCCTCGCCAAACTTTATCGCCTCCGTCGGACAGGCATCGACACAGCGGGGTACCGTCCATTCGCCACTGTCAAGCAGGTGCGCACACCCGGTGCACTTCTGCGCTATGTTGAGACTCTCATTGAAGAATATGGCGTCATAAGGACACGCGTCCACACAGGCCTTACAGCCCGTGCACTTCTCGGGGTCGATGATAATAAGGCCGTCATCCCTCCTGTATATGACCCCCTCGATGGGGCAGGCCGGTATGCACGGCGCTTCGTCACAGTGCTGGCAGGGAATCGGAATGTAATGCATCTTGACCTTGGGTACAGTCCCCCGGATATGCTCGGTCTGCCTCATCCAGA
>Ga0315543_1003804_pt1 | contig 13209 bp, 10 predicted proteins | sample SalMarSW160210MG_2_FD_203098 | JGI IMG/M metagenome (GOLD analysis project Ga0315543, IMG submission 203098) | Salt marsh sediment microbial communities from the Plum Island Ecosystem LTER, Massachusetts, United States - Salt Marsh Sediment SW1601-210 ...
TTAGAGTGCTCTGACAGGGATGCCTGCAGGGAACTCATCGATACCATGTGTTCGAACCGGTCACCCCGGTCGATGTCCATATACTGGGCTACCGGTCCTAATCCATGTGTCGTGTAAAGGTTACCATCCCTGTCTACATGGTGCCTGATCCTCCATTTGTTGAAATAAGCATCACTGAAGAGGTAACCCGTCCGCAGGTTGTGTATATAGGCTGCTTCGGCATAGGTCAATGTGCCAAACACTCCGTTTTTGACCATATTCAATATCCAGAGCTCCTCGGCTCCATAACATACATTTTCGAGCATCATGCAATTTTTCTGTGTCTCTTCTGCTGTGTTTACCAGTTGCCAGCAACCTTCCACCGTGTATGAAGCAGGCACTTCAACAGCCACATGTTTTCCACGTTGCATGGATTCAACGGCCATGGGAGCATGAAGATCCCAGTGTGTGAATATCAAGACCAGGTCAATATCATCCCTTGCCACCATCTCTTTCCAGGCATCCTCAGTGCCTCCATACAGAGCAGGATTTTGCCCTCCCTTTTTCAGAAACTCGAAGGTACGGTCAACTTTATCCTGCTGGATATCACATATGGCAGTGATGATGGCTTTATCCGGGCAGAGAGCATTCACGAGCCCTGTCATTCCAAATCCCCGGTTTCCCAATCCAATGATTCCGACTTTTACCTGGGAAATGGGTGGTACTGTCAATCCAATTACAGATGTACCTTTTCCCGGAACATTCTTACTGATATTTTCCAGGATCTCTTCTACTCCGGGTTGTTTCTCTGGTTTGCATCCAATCCCGGAAATGCCCAGCATGGCTCCTGACAGGGCGGAGATCTTAAGAAATGACCGGCGACTGAGTTCTTTTTTCATGCTGTTTGTTTTAATGGTTATTGGTTCTTTCCTTTTGTTTTAAAACTAATGATTTTTCACTGCATAATCAATGAATTGCAGGATAAAAATGTATATCGAATATACGGTATGGCAATTTCCTGGTGACTTATTCGAGAAGTAACAAAATACTCTCCGGTACAAGATGGAAGGATCCTTTTTTGAAATAGGGCATTGTATCGAACTGATCACCTTTACCCAGTACTCTTGGATCCTCAGTTTTTTTCATTTTTTACTGAGATCCAGCAGTTCGATCTTCCGGAAATCAGTAGGATGACTCTCTGCCTGCAGGGCAATGTATCCTTCCGTTAATGGTGTGCCATCGGGTACCGGGTAATCTTCTGGCTTATTCCCTCCTCCAATCTGGGGCTTGGAATAGGTCATTACCGTATCTCCGTTCACCACATGATGAATGATCTCATCTCCTTTAACCACCAGTTCAAATGTGATCCACTCTTCTCCGTGGTAGGTTTTTGAATGTGAAGAGGTGCAATGGTCAGTTATGAGCCTTCCATCCATCACCACGTTTGTGCCCGGTGTACATACATTCCCCGTTGTTCTTTCACCTTCACCAGTGCCACCCAGGAGCTGGGCTTCAACCGAGACAGGAAAATCCTGATGCAATCCCATACTTTCTGCAGACTGCGAATGAAACATTACCCCGTTGTTTTTGTATGCCCATTCCGGACCACCCTGAACCTGCTCTCCCACAAACCGGTATTCAACCCTTAATTTGTAATGGGAAAACTTCTGGTTGAAGAAAATGTGACCGAATTCACCATCGAACGTTTCATATTCATCGTACCGGATCTTCAGCAAGCCATCTTCCACACGGAAGGTGTTTTTGAAATTGTCATTCAGTTCATAGCCGGAAATTTTTATATTCCACCCGGTCAGGTCTGTACCGTTGAACAACTGAATCCATTCAGAATCACTTGTTTTTTGCTGTTTGGGTTGGCAGGAAACCAGAGCCAGCATCAGGATTAACAGGTTGGAGGTTCTCATTATATATCGATTCTTTAAGAGAGTTACAAACAATTTATTTTTATCTGATAGGTTCAAATGTAATGCAATCTATCCCGGCCATATTTCCGGGCTTTGCTTTTGGATCTTTACCGGTAACCGTCACGGTCAGGATGTTTTCACCGGCATGAATTTTATGTATTCCAAAACTGAACGGAACCGTTTTTACTCCATCCGGGGAATACCCGTTAAATGATTTTTGCAGTGCTGTGCCATTGATTTTGAAGCGGATTATTCCATAGTCAACAGCTTGTGTCAGGATGCCGGAAATAGCAAATACTCCTTCTTCTTCAGACAGAAACCGGATTTTCAATTGATCACCGGTTTCAGCATTACGCCACCAGAGTTGTGAATTGCCACTCCATCCAACCTGTAATCCCGATTGGACACCTGCGGTCCCGTTACCAGCATCCAGCACTTCCATCCATTCACCCTCAAGCAATCCATTCTCATCTACAACCGGCGGATAAATGTCGGTTCGTTTCATTGCAACCGGCTTTTTTACCATTTCCGGATCCGGTTTAACATTACTGGTGAATCCTGGTTTTGCATACCAGAATGCGGTCATGGCATAGTTTATCGTTGTCTGTGCCCAGTGCCACAGTTCAATATCGGATTGAATGGAGGTGGAAAAGGGCATTGCATCCAGGGACCTGTAGCGCATGTTTACGGTCATACCCGGATTAAAATTACCGGCACCGGTAGGTTGAGCAATAAAGGGATGGCTAAAAATTTCCGGGCGGCACCAGGCATAGCCGTAATAATCTTCAGTCCCGGTTCCGATACAGGAGGGAAAATCTTCACCATCGACGAATATCTTCTCATCACCTTCGCCCCACCAGGCATCAGCGGTATTGAAGACGGTCAATGCATCGCCAACGTAAACCCCCTCTCCTTCAAGAGTTACGTAGTTCACGTCGAAATGCCAGTCGTGATCTTTATCTGACCGTGGTTTTGCGCTGTAGATTTGATAATATTCATGCCAGGAGGTGCCGAAATACATGCTCTCTTTTTTCCAGGTATAATCATTCACACCGATCTCTGCTTCGACATCCACTGGATCATTACCAAAATTAATGATCCTTACGGTGCTGTTTTCCCTGTAGGGCATAACCCACAGGCTTTTCATGATGCACTCTTCGGTTACCTGTGTATACCAGGTATTTGACGGATGAACTTGATAACCTGTTCCGAAAAATTCTCCAACGGGAACCCAGACAGTATTGTTGCCGTCAAACGAAATGGAGAGTACGGTTGATCTGAGAGCCTGGTTGAGGTTTTCCGAGTTAAGTTTAATCGCGATGTCAACAATTGCCTGTGATTTTTCCTTTAGCAACAGGTTCAGTGTATCTCCCGGATTGAGCTGTTGATTGACATTATACTCGTTTGCTTCGGGAACCTGGAGTCCGGATTCCATCAGGGTTGCATTGGTTTTATCTATTTTTTTTCTGGCTTCTGCAAGTACTTGTTTCGTAACACTTTCAACAACGGTACCCGGTTCATAGGTCCGGTAATTGATGTTGTAATAGACACTGGGTCTGCGCCGGTTCTCCTTAATGATGATCGAATCGCATTCATAGGTAATTTTGCAATGGTCAGCATAGGGAACAGGCAGATAGAGGTTATGCCCCCGTCTCTGATAATCGGTCAGTGGAGATACGGATGAACTGAGCGGTTCACCGGCAAGCAATCCACCACTTAAGATTTTCAGTACATTGTCTTCGATAACGGGGTCAGGAAGGTTGTCGATGTATATCCTGAGTGTTCCTTCTGAGGCGCCCGCTCCGGCAAATGTCATCCAGTACCTCACGATAGCGCCGGGGCCATAGGTGTCAAAAAGGACAAATTCACGTCTTCCTTCATTCTCCTCCTCCCGGATGAATTGTGTATAATCGCCGTTTGCAAACCAGCCATCCTGGTCTGGAGCGATGCTTCGCCTGTCGTAACTGCTGAATTGCCTGACGCTGTATCCTGGTTCCGGGTAGAGGGTTAATCCCTGGCGGTCTGTCATCTCTTCGAGAAGAGATACGAGGGTTACCTTTTTAGAAGTGCATGAAAAAAGGAATAAAAAAATGCATGGTAGCAGAATGATTAATTGCAGTGTTTTTTTCATAGTAAATAGTATTTATTATATAATTTTCTGGATGATGCTACCCGTCTCTTTCTCTTTCAGGATCAGTTTAACCTGTCCATCGGGCATTTGTTCCTTTTTAATAACGATGTATTTATCATCCATCTCTTCAATCCCTTTTTCCTGCTGGATTTTTTCTTTACCGCGCCAATCTTCCAGGATAAGAGGTTCCCATTTTTTTGATTTTGCCGACCGGTAGCAGGCATCCATAATTGCATTGACCACATAACCATCATAGAAGGTTTCTGTCGGTTCATTTCCACTGTCTATGGAATTGAGCATATCAGCAAACATGTTTGTATACCCGAGTTCATGAACCTCGTCTCCAACCGGGAAAAGCCAGCCTTTATCGGTTTCTGTTTTTTCGGCAACATAACCTCCCTTTCCAGCTGCGGTGAACATTTCGAATCCTGTTCGCAGGAAGTTATTAATCCAGATTGTCCCTTCGGTTCCGGCAATCTCATCCCGGAGATCCATTCCTCCGCGGAACACCCAGCTCACTTCAAATTGTCCGATGGCCCCGTTTTCAAAACGGATCAGCCCGATTCCATGATCTTCTGCTTCGATGGGGTGAACCTGGGTATCAGCCCAGCAAACAACATCAACCGGTTTGATCCCTTTTCCGATAAAGCTTCTGATGATTTCAATGCAGTGGCAACCCATATCCACAATAGCTCCTCCACCCGCAAGTTCCAGGTTCCAGAACCAGTCGCTATGGGGACCACCGTGTGCTTCCCTGGATCGTACCCACAAAATTTTTCCCAGGGCTCCATTCTTAACGGATTCCAGCGATTTCAGTGTCTTTGGCGGATAAACCAGATCTTCCAGGTACCCGTTGAAAAGGCCCGCTTTCTCGACCATATCAAGCATCTCTTTGGCTTCCAAAGCATTTCTTGCCAGTGGTTTGGTGCAGAGTATGTTCTTTCCTGCTTGTACAGCCAGTGCGACCGCCTCTTTATGCAGGTGGTTTGGCAGTCCAATCACCACCGTATCCGTCTCAAAATCATTGATTGCCTCAGCCATATCAGAAGTGGGCCTTGGAATGCCCCACTCGCTGGCAAATTTCTTCGCTTTTTCCAGCGACCTTGAATAGACTGAATAGACATGGTCTTTTCCCCGCTGATTATGCAGGGTCATGGTGTAAAACAGCCCGATTAACCCGGTTCCCAGCATGGTAATTTTGTGTTCCTGTGCCATTTTGCCTATGTTGAATGTTGCGTTGTTAATCTGTTTTTTGATAGTGTATCCTGTCCTTTTGTTTTCAAACCGGCATGCCTGACTTTCATTTTTTAGGATGAATTGAATATTTCGACTCGAATTGATATGTTCCCGATCCAATTTCAAAAATTCCCTGGTTTTTGCTCACTCCGACTTGCTGCACACCTGGTGAATTTACTGCTTCTTCGCCACCTTCAGTTATGGATTCGGGGAAATCCGAAGGAACATAAACGATAGCATGGGTATTTACCGGTACGGTAATATTCAGGATGAACCGATCATTTTCGGACCTCCATTCGGTCCGAATCAATCCGTGGATCGAATGATATTCTCCTTTTGCCCAGGTGAGGCTTCCACCGGGTTCTGGTTTTATGATGAATTTTTTATAACCGGGGTGATTATCGTCCCGGTTGATCCCCAGGATAGTCCGGTACATCCATTCGGCAACGGAACCGAAAGAATAATGGTTGAACGAATTCATTCCAATGTCCTGGAAGCCTCTTCCTTTAACCCAGCCATCCCATCTCTCCCAGATGGTGGTTGCTCCCTGGTCAACCGGGTATAACCAGGATGGTAACTCATGACTCTCCAGTAAATCATAAGCAAGCGGTGTATACCCCCAATCCGTAAGTTCCTTCATCAATAATACTGTTGAGTGGAAACCCGTTGATATTCGCCCATCATAATCCGAGATCCTTCGCAGCATATGATTGACAGCCAATGGTTTCAGGCTGTCAGGAAGCAACTTAAAATTCAGGGCTATGACATACCCTGCCTGCGTATCACCGGTTATTTCCCCATTACCAGACACGAAATTATCATTAAAAACCTGACGTATTGAATCGGCAAGGGCGGAATATTCTTTTGCATCTGAACCGATACCAAGCAGGTTTGCCATCTCAGCCAATATGTTTGTAGAATAAGCAAAATAGGCAGTAGCAAAAACATCTTTTGGCATGGTAGCACCTTCGTCGGGGTAACTATCCGATTCGATCAGGTCTCCGTTTAACCAGTCACCATATTGATTACCCGCATGATTTCTCCATACCAGGTCCGGATTGCTTTTGTGGACAAAATCGATGAATTTTTTTGCCGATTGATACTGCTTCTCCAATACTCTCAGATCACTGTAGTTCTGGTAGACGCTGTAAGGAACCACCAGTCCGGCATCAGCCCATCCCGGTGCATTCAGGTGTGGTCTATCCCAGTTGGGGTGCGGGGCAAAATCTGCAAATTCCCCTTCTTCAGTCTGTGCATCCCGGATATCCCGGATCCATTTTGTGTAAAAGGGAGCCATGTTCATGTTGTATATGGCAGTCTGGGCGAACACCAGGGCGTCGCCCATCCATCCCATTCGTTCATCCCGCTGGGGACAATCGGTCGGGATTCCGTGCTGATTGTCACGTTGCGTCCAGAGAATGTTGTTCCAGAGCTGATTCAGTTCAGGGTTTGAGCATTCAAAATGACCTGTTTGTTCCGGATCTGATGAGATTGCGATACCGGAGAGCATGGAAAGATCAGGCTTTCTGCTCATTCCGGTTATTTCCACAAACTGAAATCCGTGGTAGGTAAACCGGGGTTCCAGAGTATCGTAGGGTTCACCCGAAGTGATGAATATATCTTCCTGTTTTGCTCTGCGCAGGTTTTGGGTATATAGCCCTCCTTCTTCAGTTAGCCTCTCACCGTGCCGCAACATGATCTTCGTTCCTTCCGGTTCATTTGCTACAAGACGACACCAACCTGCGATGTTCTGTCCCATATCGATGATGTAAACACCCGTATCAGGTTCGATAACGGTTACCGGTCTGAGTGTATCAATAACCCGGATGGGTTCATGCATCTGTGCAACCAGCTCAATTCCAGGATCCGGAAAAACATGCACGGCTTTCCATTCCGAGTCATCAAATCCTGTGTTGTCCCATCCCGGAATGTTTCTCCTGGCATCAATGGTTTCTCCAAGGAACATGTCAGCAAAACGGATGGGGCCATCTGCAAATTCTTTCCAGGAACCATCAGATACAACAGTTATTGACTCTCCATTCTCCGTTTGTATAGCTAATTGAAGCAGGAATTTCCTGTCCAGGCTGCCATAGTTTTTACCTCTCCTGGCATCGTCTCCCCATTGTCCGAATGTTCCGATATACCATCCGTCACCCAGAATTGCACCGATGGTGTTTTCTCCCGGTTTCAGCATATCCGTTACATCATATGCCTGGTATTGCACCCTTTTGGTATAGTCTGTCCATTCCGGTGCCAGCACATGATCGCCAACTTTTTCCCCGTTGATATGAAGTTCATACAATCCAAGGGCTGAAACATAAACCATGGCACTTTTTGCGTCGGAATCAATCAGGAATGTTTTTCTAACCATTGGAGATGGGGTCCCGGGAGGAGTACCTCTGCTTGTAAGGATTGTATCAACCGGTCTTGTGGTTTCTGCTTCATCAGATGCAATTCCAATCCATTTTGCCTGCCAGTTGGATTTATCAAGAAGTCCCATTGACCAGGAGGAAGGAGTACTCCAGGGAGAAGGACGATCCGCTTTATCCCAGATCCTCACCTTCCAGTAATAGGTAGTGTTCGATTCGAGTTCTTTCCCGGAGTATTCAACCTGGATGGAACGTTCTGAAATGATTTTTCCTGAATTCCACATATTCCCTTCCTCTTTGCTTAAATTCCCGGGATTTGAAGCAACCAGGATGCGATAAGCAGACTGGGTCTGGTTGCGCTCATCCGATTGCATGATCCAACTGAACCGGGGTTGTTTATCATCGATGCCAACCGGCTCTTTCCGGTATTCACAACGCAGATCCACAATCTGTATATCTGCAGATTTTTTACAGGTGATTGTGAAGATTAGTCCAGTCAAACAGATGGATAACAGGATGAAAACCTTCCTGGATTTGATTATAAATTTCATGTCTGGGATAGAATGGTTAAGATTGTTTAAATCTATTCAATATCCCGGAGAATTGAAACGGTTTGGCTGACTTTTCTTAGGAGTGCGATGGACCGTGCGAATTTCCTCCGGAATCTTAATCAGTAAGTTACATTTATTTGCGAGGGGCTATGCTTACTGACGGTTGGTGCAAAACACGTTCAGATGTGTTTTGCACATTGTTACCACCCGTTTTCTTATTAATCATAATGAAACCTACATTTGGCAATAAGTATTTCGTCTTCTCTTACTTGATAGATCAGCCTATGTTCCCCATCGATTCTTCGAGACCAGTAACCCTTATATTTGTATTTTAAGGGTTCAGGTTTTCCTATTCCTGAATAGGGATTCCGTGAAATATCTTTTAATAAAATATTTATCCTTTTAAGGATCTTCTTATTTGTTTTTTGCCAATACAAATAGTCTTCCCAGGATTCATCAACAAATGTATATTTCATTCTTCAATAAGGCCTTTCTGAAAGGATTCACCATTTCTTAATTTTTCAATAGCTGAATCCAGTCTTTGTTCATTAATTTTGGAAGATAACTCATGCTGAGTTGCATATAATGAATTATATTCATCTAATGAGATGATGACGACTCCATTATCTTTGCCTCGATTAATTATCAAAGTCTCGAAATTTTCAGTGACCTTATCAAGGTATTTCTTGATGTTTTTCCGAAAATCAGAAATTGTTGTTGTTAGCATTGTATTCCTATTTAGTACATAAATATGTACAAATATATGTACAAATATGCAAAAAATCAAATTAACCCGAAAAATTCTTTGAATTTTTCGCCATTTATGAATCTTTTTACTTTTCTTCTCTTGAAATAGGTGGTTGCGTTTGATGCAAAAGCAGTTACAATTGTTTTTGCATTTTTGTTATCGGCTGGTGTTTATGTAATAATGTTATAGATTGTTTATTATTTACTGCAATCAGTTGTGAAAAATACGTTGGGACTGCCAGAAATATTTACACTTACTCCATCTGGTGGGAAGGGCAGTTCCCATACACACACTTGATATAACGTTGTCATCTGAGAAATATCAAGTACACAGAAAATATTTGACCCTGTCCCTATTGCTGAATTACTGGAAATATCAAGAGTTGTTATCTGATTGCCATATAAAATGCAATTCTCCAAAGCAGTGTTATTTGAAAGGTTTATACCGGTCAATTGGTTTTCATGGCAAAATAGGTATAACAAAGCAGTATTCGTTGAAATATTCAGTGTGGTTAATTCATTACCACCACAATTAAGCCAAATAAGAGCAGTATTGTTTGAAACATTCAGGGCAGATAGTTGATTATCTTCACAACGCAAATGTGTTAAGAAAGTATTATTTAATACATCCAGTGTGGATAGTTGGTTCCCAAGACAAAACAATTCTGATAAAGCAAGATTACTGGTAACATCTAAAGATGATAACTGGTTAAATCCACAATGGAAATAAGTAAGATCAGTATTGTTCGAAATATCCAAAGTCGTCAATTGGTTATATGGACAAACCAGTATAGTCAGGGTGTTATTATTTGAAATATTCAAAGCGGTTAATTGGTTACAACTGCAATCCAATAATTTTAGGGCTTTATTATTTGACAGATCCAGGGTGGTCAATTGGTTAGAACGACAATACAACGAATCCAAATTGACAAAGGCCTCAATGCCTTTCAAATTAGAAATGGACGCATCATTCAGATACAAAATCTTTATCGCTTCAGATTCGACTTTACTTATTTTTCCATCTCCATTACTATCCACACCTTCTTCAAACAGGGCATCTAAAAAGTTGTTATCAGGGATGTCAATCAATTTTGGACCATTATCCTTCTCACATTGACTTAATATGACAAATGCTAACATGAATAATAATAGTTTGATAATTGGTTTCATGTTCAAAAGGTTTAGGTAAGTTGTAATGCAAATTTAAGGCTAAAAGAACTGAATGTCAATCAAAAAAGTAACTATTTAACTATTAGGTATTAAAGGTTTATTGTGGGTTCCTAACAAGATTTAAATATGCTTGCCGATAACGTTCAGGTGCAAAATACGTTTCAAATGTGTTTTGCATAATGTTAGGCTTACGTTCTTTCAATTTATTTTATTTGGGAAAGAAGCTCTTTAAGTTTGGGAATATCCTCGGAAGCAGTTTTCCAGACAATCTCCATATCCACATCAATATAATCATGTACTAATCGATCTCTCATACCGGCCATATCCAGCCATGGAATAGAAGAATATTTTTCACGTAGTTCAAAGGAAACTTTTTTAGTTGCTTCTCCAATAATCTCCAGTTGACGAACAACTGCATCCTGTGTTTTCAGATCATTCAGGAAAGAGTTTCGATTAAACCCGGCAATGTATTGTTGAATTCTATCAATACTTGCTTTAATATGATCAATATAAATGGAGTTGTCTTTCATTCAAATATGATCTGAAGATCCTTATATATATATTGTTTCAACTTTTTATTTTTTAAGGCAGGTTCTGTTACAAGATCAACCTTCTTTCCCAAAATTGATGTTAATTCTCTTTCAATTTTTACAAGTTCAAAAAGGGAAATAGTGCTTTTAAACCTTACCAGAATATCGATATCACTCTCCGGTGTGTCTTCTTCTCTGGCAAATGATCCGAATATACCAATCCTGGCCGGATAATATTGATCCAGGTATTTAATAATTGTTCTATTGATTTCTTGCCTGTTCATACTACATGCAAAGTTACATTTTTTCTGGCTGCTTTTAAATTATGCAAATGAAAGAATTAAGCCACCGGGTAGGTCATGGGAATTTCACCCCCTTCCCCCCTAAGAACCGTACGTGATAGTTTCCCATCATACGGCTCAAGCACTATTAAGGCTCGCTTATTTCAAAGTGAACCCGGTTACAAATTACTTTTGTAACCTTAGCGATTTTCTTAGCGGCCAACGCACTAAATTGTGTCGAGGTGCACACGATGAATTTTCATCCTTGTTCTTTTGCTTTCCTCAATTCATTGGTTCCGAAAAGTTTCTCGCCATTAAGCACCCGACAAAGGTCAGCATAACTTTCGTATGCGGTAATATTAACCGCTATCCACCTCATTACAAGGAGGCCTTCGCTTTGTTTGTCATCTCTGTCCGGCGTTTCCCTATGCCTTACGGTTAAGGTTTTAACCGCCAGTTGGCGGTGAGAGCGCCGGGCTTCCACGTTCCGCATAAGTGACAAATGCGTGAGGTTAGGCCCATCCTGTCTGCCGACTGGACTACGTCCCCGTATAAGCTGCGTTAAACGCTTATAACTTGCCAGCCCACCATTTTGGTACGGAGCGTATCATTCTCTTTTTCGCTCCTTACGCTCTCACGGCAGTTAAGGAATGTTCAAATATTTTAGCCATACCCACTGACCCATGCCCTAAGTCGGTATTGAGACTCCGAAGGCTGTCCGCCTCACGACTTCCTGCCCCGTTATGAGGATGCAAAATCCAAACGTTTGGTACAATTTCCCGGGAGCTTCAACCAATAATGGCTTTACCCCGTGAAATGCGAAGCCATTCCGTATTATGCGGAATTATTTCACGGGGTGAACCATACATCAGTTGTCCCGGTAGGGTACTGTTGGGGGAACAACAGGTTTTATCAAAGAACTCATCTCTCAGTAAAACAATTACTTATGCGACCTCGTGTCGCAATAACGTTTTGGCATATGAAACGTTGCGCTTTCGAAGCACTTACGTATCAAACCGTAATATCGTTTATTAAATGTTATATCGTTCAAATTTAGCACTTTCCACGCAATGTTTTATGATGCCGTGTTAGTTGAAGTACTTTATTTATTCATATTCCATTTCAATTTTTATAAGTCCTACGCGTATTCCTCCAATCCATAAAACGTTATCCTGATCTACTACCATATCCAGCACAAAAGTATTTGGAAAAGTTGGATCAAGGTCTGATAGTACAAACCATTCTTGTCCATTAAACATTGAAATCTGATATCCAAAAGATTGCTCTAAAGTAAGGTCTCCTGTTGCCACCCATATATTACTCCAATTATCTGTTACAATTGAATGAACTCTGTTTGTGGTTTTGCCAGATTCGCTGGGTTTATTTTCATACCAATATTTGCCATCGAATCTTAATAAGGTGCCAGCAAAATACTCCCTGTAAAGCATTGCATTTGATCCAAACCAGATATTACCTTGGCTATCGCTTGAGATATCCCAAATCCAATTATAAGGCATAATTGTGTTGTCTTTATTAAAAACTGTCCACTGCCCATTCTGAATGCTTACAAGTCCTCCATGAGAACCTGCCCAGATTCTATTATCTTTATCAACATGTATTTGATCGATCATGGTGCTTGGGAGTACAGAATTTTCCGGTGTGAATAATGTCCAATTGGCATCGTCAAATTTTACTAAGCCTCCTTCCTCAAAATGGCCATATGCAATCCATTTAACATTATCCATATCTACTGCTATTGAGTTGATTTTATTATTCAAGCCAGGAAAATCTGCATCCTTATAAATCACCCATTCACTCCCATTAAATTTTACCAAACCACTTTTTTTTGTTGCAATCCATAAAATCCCGTTTCTATCAAAGGTTATTTCCTCGATAGAATCATTTGGCAATCCTGAATTTGAAGTATTAAATATTTCCCATCCTAAATCATCAAATTTCGCTATACCATTTGAATAGGTGCCAATCCATTTGTTATTCTGTTTATCAATTGTAATGCAGGTAATAAAATCATCGTGTAATCCGGTCTCTTTCCCATATACTTCCCAGGTAATGCCTTTTAGGATTTTATTCGTATAAAATGGTATCGGTTCTGATTCGTCTTTTTCACAAGAGAAAAGCAAATAGACCATAAATAACAATATCAACCTGGTTATTTTCATAAGATTGATTAAAAAGTATTTCAACTAACGTTTCGGCAATAAACTCCCGTGCGGTCGTTTACTGCCTTCACTTTTTTATGAACCTCCAAAACGACCGCATGGAGTTTCATTGT
>Ga0315543_1003806_pt1 | contig 13207 bp, 12 predicted proteins | sample SalMarSW160210MG_2_FD_203098 | JGI IMG/M metagenome (GOLD analysis project Ga0315543, IMG submission 203098) | Salt marsh sediment microbial communities from the Plum Island Ecosystem LTER, Massachusetts, United States - Salt Marsh Sediment SW1601-210 ...
GCGTGGGCGTCAGTGTGTCCGTTGGCGTGGGCGTCAGTGTGTCTGTCGGCGTGGGCGTCAGCGTGTCCGTTGGCGTGGGCGTCGGTGTGTTTGTCGGCGTAGGCTCTACTTCGGCAACCTCGGCGACAAAGGCATCCCAGAGCAGGTTGTAGGCGAGGTCTGGCCCCACGATCACAGGGAAGCCGGGCTGGGCGGACTCAGTCTCGCCAGTGACGTAGGCATTCCCTGTGCCATCTACGGCGATGCCGCGGCCCTTCTCGCTGCTGGAGCCACCGATGTAGCCGCAGTACACGAGCCCCGTTCCGCCCGAGTTCACCTTGGCAGCAAAGGCATCGTTCGCGCCACCGTTGTAACTAGGGTCCGGCCCCTCAAACACCGGAAAGGAGGCCTCGTCAGACGTGGTGTAACCGGTCACGTAAGCATTCCCACTACCGTCCACGGCAATGCCCGTGCCCTCTTCGTTGCCGCTGCCGCCGACGTAGCCGCAGTAGGTGAGTGCCGTGCCCACTGAGTTGACCTTGGCAACAAAGGCATCGGATGCACCGTTGTAGGTGGTGTCCGGACCGTCGGCAACGGGGAACGTGCCCTGATCGGAATCGGTGTAGCCAGTTACGTAAGCGTTCGCACTACCATCCACGGCGATGCCGAGGCCCTGTTCGCTACTACCGCCACCAATGAAGCCACAGTAGGCAAGTGTCGCACCATCCGTGCTCACCTTGGCTACGAATACATCGTATGAGCCGCCATTGTAGATAACGTCCGGCCCGACAGCTACGGGGAACGTGGCCTCGTCGGACTGGGTGTAGCCGGCAATGTAGGCATTCCCGGCCCCGTCGACATCTATGCCTGCACCAGAGTCATTGTTGATGCCCCCAATGTAGCCGCAGTAGACGAGCGCCGTGCCATCCGCGCTCACCTTGGCTGCGAAGGCGTCCGCGTGGCCGCTGTGCGTGAGGCCTGGCCCAATGAGCACAGGGAAGGTGCCCTCGGTAGACAGAGTCTCGCCAGTGACGTAGGCGTTCCCAGAACCGTCTACGGCGATGCCGAGGGCCTGGTCTGTGTCTTGGCCACCAATGTAGCCACAGTAGACGAGCGTAGTGCCATCCGAGCTCACTTTGGCTACGAAGGCGTCGCCTGGGCCAACGCTGTCGTCGTAGGTCAGATATGGCCCGACGACCTCAGGGAACGTGGCCTCGGTGGAACTCGTTTTGCCAGCAACGTATGCGCAGCCGCTGCCATCCACCGCAATGCTCCAGCCAAGGTCGTCGCCGCTGCCACCAATGTAGCCGCAGTAGACCAGCGCCGAGCCGCTCGGGTTGACCTTGGCAACAAACGCGTCCTGTGCACCGCTGTAGGTCAGGAACGGCCCGCCGATCGCAGGGAAGCTGGCCGGGGTGCTGTAGGTGTGTCCAGTGACGTAGGCGTTTCCGCTGCCGTCCACGGCGATGCCTTGGCCATAGTCATTGGCGCCGCCACCGATGTAGCCACAATAGAGGAGCACAGCAGGGTCGAGCACCAGAGGTTTGCTTGCATCATAGTCCCCCACGCGGAAGCCGTAGACGTAGGCCTCCGCAATCCCGCCCGACTCCCGCCTCCGCTTCGCTCCGCGCCGTTCGTCCCGCAGGGCCGAAGATCCCTGGCGGGAGGACGAACGCTCCGCTTCGCTTCGGGGACTGGCATCCAACAGATGACGGGACGCATTCGCAGTTCCGCCGTCTTTCAGAGTATAGGCCACGTCCACTTGCATCTGCCGGCCACCTTCGGCTTCCTGGTAGGCATACGGCTTGTCATCGTGCAAGTCGCCCATAGGGGTGCACACTTCCAACTGACCTGCCTCATTGATCCTGACCCCCGTAGCGCCGCGGTAGGCCAACCGGATGCTAGCCGGATCAGCCCCCGGCTTGATCACAAAGCGGTACTTCAGCCGGTTCAACGTGCCGGAGTACACCAGGTCAATGCCCGGCCAAAGGTCGGGGTAGACCACGGTGGCGTAGGTCTTCAGACCGGTCTTCCACTGCTCCTGTGGCCCCTTGAAATAGCTGATCACAGCAGTGGTCAGGTCCTCCCCGATGGGCTGCACGTTCGGGTTGGCACCCACAAAATCCAGCTTGAGTGCCCAGCCCTGCGAAGCGTCCTGCCCTACAGGGATGCTTCTCAAAGCGGAGCCGAAGGACCACGGCCCCTCTGCTGGCTCTCGCCCTGGCTCCGAGGCTGCCACACCCTCAGGCGACTGATGGGCAGCCTGTGAGGCGTCCAGGGCAGCAAGGAGAAACGTGACGCCCTGGGAGGTGAAGTATACGCTCTTGTCCCGCCCCTGGACATAGTAGGCGACATGGGCATCAACCTGCCCGCGGTTCTCGATGAAGTACAGGGGGAGCTGCCCCAACGCTGCCTGCATCCCTACCTTCGCTGCATCAGAGTTCGCTGCCGGCCCACTCACGCCAGCGTGCTGCTGGCCGGTCAGCGGCAGCGGAGTAACGAGCAACGACAGCACCAGGAGCAAAACCGTGATGATACACACCTGTCTCGGCACGATTCACCATCCCTCGTGTGAGTCTTATTACATTATAGTGTCTAACCAGTATCTAGTCAAGTTTGGGCTGGCAACCAACGGGAGAGAAGACGCGCAGAACTGGGCTCCAATGTTCAGCGACAATTCTCCCGCCGCTGATTAGCCACGTCCAGTGGCGAGCGCAGTGCTGCGGTCTGCCTACCCGCCCCCTTCTACCTACACGCACGCCTCCAGTATCACTCGCCGCCGAACGACGCTTCGCTCACCGCAATCAAGCGCATCTCCTCTTCAGGTGTACGGAGGAACGTGCCAGCGGCCCATGAGCGCATCTGACTGCCAATGCCCACGGCTAGCGCCACAGCCTGGCGTGCTACACCTGCAGAATATCCACTGCCCCGATCTCACCATCCATGAAAAGCAGGCGACGGCGCAGCGGCTCACCACGGCCGATCAGCAACTTGACGACCTCTTGGATTTCCCAGGCTGCCACCATCATGGGCGTTGCCGCCGGGTTGCCCCACTGCACCTCGATGCCGTGCTCCGGCAACTCACCATGGCCGTAAAGCCCGTACAGCCCCGGGTCGTCAGGCAAGATGGTCATCACCTGCCCGACGTAGCCAGCGATCGCTCCGTGCACCAGAGGCAGGGACAGCTTCTGCGCAGCACGCTGCAGGGCCAGGCGCGTCGGCAAAGCGTCCAGGGCGTCCACGAGCACGCCGGCGCCGCGCAGCAACTGCACCATCTGTGCCTCGTCAACTCGCACCTGGTGCGCAGCAATTTGAACCGCCGCGTTGACCTCAGCAACTCGCCGTAGTGCTGCTTCAATCTTGGGCTGTCCCAGGTTGCGCTCAGTACACAACGCCTGGCGGTTAAGGTTGTTCTCCTCGAACGTTTCGCCGTCAATGATAATCAGGCGCCCCACACCCATACGCGCCAGACCCTCAATGATCCAACCACCAAGGCCGCCAGCTCCAACGACGCCAACCGTGGATTGCAGCAGAGCAATCTGTCCCTCCCAGCCAACAGTGCCCAGGTTGCGCAGATAGCGCGCGGGCATCACGCGCTCCCGCAGCGCTGCTATCTCCACCTCGCGAAGGGACACGCCCATTTCACTGGCGACCTGCCGCACACCTGACAATGATACGAGCCACAGTTCCTCCCCTCGCGAATCCGTTGTCGCCCTGGCCAGTGCCTGCAGGCGTGCACCAATCTCGGCCACAAGTCCTCCTTTCATCCACCCGCCACTGGCGGGAAGAGGCTGACAGTATCGCCTTCAGACAGCACGTGGTCCAGTCTCCGTGCTTTGCCGTTGACCACAGCCACTACCGCCGCGCCCGCCGGAATACCCACCTGCGCCATGACCTGGTTCACTGCGGTGCCCAGACCCACGTTGAGGGCAAGGCCGGCACCACGTGGCAAGTCGGGTTGATACCTGCGCAAGGTTGCATGCAGCTTGACCGTAATGAGCATCAGTATTCCTTTGCTTGTTCCTCTCCGCGCAGCACACGCAGCGCACCTTGGGCCATGGCCAGCATTTCATCCTCGCCTGGGTAGACCAGCACCGGAGCAATCCACTCCACACGCTCGCGAATCCAATTGACCAACATCTGTGAACGCGCCAGGCCACCAGTCAACACGATAGCGCCAACCTGGCCTTTGAGCACTGTGGACATCAAGCCAATCTCTTTGGCTATCTGATAGGCCATCGCTTCGTAGACCAGACGTGCCTGCTGGTCTCCACGCGCAATGCGTTTCTCCACTTCCACAGCGTCGTTCGTGCCAAGATGAGCCAGCAATCCGCCCTGTCGGGTGAAATACCGGAAAAGCCCTTCGTACGTGTACCCTCCGGAGAATGCAAGCCGCAGCACGTCGCCGACAGGAAGACCGCCGACCCGCTCAGGCGAGAATGGCCCTGTGCCGTCCAGAGCCTGATTGACATCAACCATCTTGCCCTGACGGTGCGCGCTCACCGAGATGCCGCCGCCCATGTGCACAATCACCAGGTTTATCTCTTCATAGCTACGCCCAACGTCACGAGCAGCACGCCTGGCCGTGCTCTTGAGACTCAGAGCGTGCGAGAGACTCCTCCGCTCTATCTCCGGCAGACCCGAAATGCGGGCCAGCGGCTCGAACTCGTCCACACAAACAGGATCAACGATGAATGCCGGGATGCCACCTGCCGCCTCCGCAATTTCGTGAGCAATGATCGCCCCCAGGTTGGAAGCGTGCTCCCGTTCCTTGGCAGGAGCGCGCAGCTCTTGCAGCATGCGCTCATTGACGCCGTAGGTGCCACTAGACAGCGGCCGGAGAAGGCCACCACGTCCGACCACTGCATCCAAAGAGCGCAGGGGCACATCGCGCTTGCGCAGGAAAGACAAGACCGCGTCTCGGCGGAAGGCATATTGGTCTGCAATACGCGGAAAAGCAGCGACTTCTTGATGAGGGTGGGCCATGGTTTCGCTGCAAATGGGCTTTTCATCCTCGAACACAGCCACTTTTGTGGACGTAGACCCTGGGTTAATCACCAGGATGCGCAAAGGCTCCCTTTCGTTGACGGACACGATCGTTCCTCCAGTATTGGCTCACCGCAGAGACGCAGAGGTCACAGAGGAAAGCATGTTATTCCTCCAGACCCAAGACCAGCCTTTTGATCCCTCGCCTCAGTACTGGGACGTTAAAGTTGAGCAACAGTCCCACTTTCCATCCACCCAGCCGCAGGTAGGTTAATACCTGAGCCTCGTGAATAGGCAAGAGGGCCTCAACAGCTTTCACTTCCACCACGACTAGCTCTGCCACTAGCAAGTCCAGGCGATATCCACAGTCAAGCTGCAGCCCCTTCTATTCGATGGGGAGGCGTCGTTGCCGCTCAAACGGAATCTGTCTCAACGCTAGCTCCCGGCACAGGCACTCCTCGTAAGCGGACTCTAGAAGCCCAGGTCCCAAAGCCCGATGCACTTCAATAGCACCGCCAATAATGGCTTTCGTAAGCTCATTGATCTTCATCCCTCACCGTCCTCTGCGGTGCATCATCTCTTAGCCTTGAATTCCTCAGCGTTCTCCCCCGTCAGGCGGCGTGGACGATGCGCCTCTGCGGTGCAACATCAGTTTACCTTCAGTTTCTCAGCGTCCTCTGCGTCTCTGCGGTGCATCATCTCTTAGCCTTGAATTCCTCAGCGTTCTCCCCCGTCAGGCGGCGTGGACGATGCGCCTCTGCGGTGCATCATCGGTTAACCTTGAATTCCTCAGCGTCCTCTGTGCCTCTGCGGTGCAACATCAGTTTACCTTCAGTTTCTCAGCGTCCTCTGTGCCTCTGCGGTGCAACATCAGTTTACCTTCAGTTTCTCAGCGTCCTCTGCGTCTCTGCGGTGGATTATGAGTTTACCTTCAGTTTCTCAGCGTCCTCTGCGTCTCTGCGGTGCATCATTGACGCTGGCACGCAGGACAGAAATGCGTTCCTCGACCGCCGACCACAATGCGCTGAATGGATGTACCACAGCGGAGGCAGGGCTCCCCGCCCCGATGGTACACCCGCAAGCTTTCCTGATGATGGCCTGGCCGGCCTTGAGCATCGCGATAGCGCCCATCTGTCAGCGTTGTGCCGCGATTATCTATGGCCTGCTGCAGCACCTGACGAATGGCCGAGTAGAGACGCCTGGTTTCCGTGGGTGAAAGCGTGTTCGCCTTGCGCAGAGGGTGCAGCCCAGCTACAAACAGCGCTTCGTCAGCGTAGATATTGCCCACGCCAGCCAGAAAAGCCTGATTGAGCAGCAAGGGTTTGAGCGCGCCTCTGCGCCTGGACAACAAGGCGACAAAAGCATCCAAAGTGAAATCCTCTGCCAGAGGCTCAGGCCCAAGATCACCCAGCACCAGATCCGGGTCCCTGATGAGATAGACGCGACCAAACTTGCGCGTGTCCGAGAAAAGCAAGCGCCGGCCATCGGCCAGGTGGAAAACGAGCCGCGCATGGTCGTCAGGCGACGACGTCGGCGACTCAACCCGAACCTGCCCGCTCATGCGCAGGTGGATCAGCAGATAGCTTGGGCCGGATAACGACAAGAGCAGGAATTTGCCCCTCCTGCTCACATCCAGAACCCTGCAACCTGGCAACTGCCTGGCGAACTCGTCCGCAGTTGGCGTCGCCACCGCTCGAGGCCAGTACACCTCCACGTCTGCAAACCTGGCGCCGACCAACAGCCGCCGCAAGTCACTGGCCAGCGTCTCAACCTCAGGTAGTTCTGGCACGCCTCCTCCCGAAGACAAGAGCCGCCACGCCGAGCAATCCGCCGTAGAACACACCGCAACAGGGTACGACCCTGCGGCGAGCAGCGCCAGGGGTTACGGGGACAGTCGGACTGGGCGTCCCTCGCGCCTGCAAGCCCAGGCTCCTGCGCCACCGCAGGTCCAGCTCATCCATACCAAACCCGTATACGCGCTGCAGCGCTTCCTCCTGGTAGAACCCTTCACGGATGGCGTCGAGCAACTGAGCCATTTTGTCCTTACCGTATGTCTGCAGCATGAACTCAATCAGGCTGTAGACCTCCCCGTAAAAGAGATCCACCTGTGACGGGTCGCCTGTGTAGCCAGACAGGGAACGCACCGAAATCAACCTATCGCGCCGGATCGCATCTTCTAGAGCACGCCGGTTTTGGGCAGGAAGCTTCTCCTCGGCGTACATCGCCAGGCCCTCATCCAGCCAGCGGGGCAGAGAGGCATAAGGGTTGTCAGTGGCAAGGCCCACGACGATGTGCGATAGTTCGTGTGCTATGGTCCCCTCGACGTCACGATGCGAGCCCAGGAGGAGCATGGTAGCATCGTCAACGACCACCCCCAGGGTGAGTATGCGCTCGTCGTAAGCTTCGCTACTCCTCGGAAGGGCCAGGTTCATGTCAGACTTGCTCTGATAGACGTAGATCTTGACGGGGCTGTCCAGCGTGATGCCCATCTCGTCCTGCAGACGTGCCAGGGAGTTGGTGGCATAATCCAACAAGCGGCGCGCCTGCGCCTCATTCGAACCGTACCAGAACAGGATGATACTGCCTTCCTCCAATGCCTTCCAGGTGAAGCGGTCGTCTCTGTATTCAAAGCCCAGTGGGGAAGTCTTCGATTCACTGCCTGCTTCGTCCATGATGTGCCAGTAGTACTCGATGCGCGCACCAACCGGCACGTCGCCAGGCTCGAGCTCCCAGGTGTGCGTGAAAACGCTCTCTCCAGTCTCAACAGAAACAGGGACTCTGACCGTCAGTCCCTCCCCAACCCGCCTGTAGAACAGCGTCACTTCCTTGATCGCCGCTTCAGCCTTCAGTCCTAGGCGGAAGGTGATGCCTTCGGAAAACGCCACCTCGTAGCTGTTCTCTACGACCTGGATTTCTCCGTCTGCGCGCACGCTCCCGCCGCCCCTGGCGAGCAAGCACACCATGCCCGCCAGGAGAGCAATGGCAAGCAGCGCACGGCTGAGTTTACGTCTGATCCTATTCACAGACACCTCTGCGCCGTCTTTCTGTGGTTCAGCTTGCCAGGCGCATTTACTCCAGTTGTTCCACCGGCGTATCGCGGTGCTCATCCCCTATCTCAATCAACATCTGTGGGATGTCATCCACGACCGGATACTTGCGCCCGCAATCTGGGCACACCAGCCACTTGTTCTTGACTACATCAAGGCGGCCGACGTCCTTGTTCTCCGGGTCACGCTTGGGATCGCTGACACAAGCCGGACAACGCAGGACGTCTTCGTCCAACATCCACTGAGTCGAAGGACCAATCATCGAACTACCCTCCTACGTCGCAAATGGCAACGGACAGCCAGCACTCGCTGGCCGCCGCTGCTGCACACAAGTATACTCCAAAGGGGCATGGAATGCCAAAGGCAGGTACAGCAGCCGAAGGCTCTTCCAAAGTGTGGTCATATCTACCATCTTCAGCCGCAGTTGCCGTTTACCTTGTCTCCCGTTTACCTTGTCTCCCGTTTACGCCTCTGGCGTAAAGACCAGAGGTACGCGACAAGGCGTAGACGGCGCCTTCCGTTTACGCCTCTAGGCGTAAAGGCTAGAGGTGGCGTAAAGACAAAGGTACTGCCGCGTATTCGCACGCCCAACGCCCCTTGCCGACTCGACCCGCAGTGCAACTGCTGGTGAACATGGTCCAAGTTGACGTCTGCCTCAAAAGTGAACTACAGCCGCAGGCAGCACGGACTTGGCACAGGATGTCGAAAGCACTATAATCCTATCTACTGGGATGTGAGTTTGGCCAGGTCTGGCTGACTTGCAGGCGAAGCATCTACTCGGTCTGCATCGTCCACACTCGCTGTACAGGAGGTCATCATTCCGCCCACGACTAGTAGCACTGCAAGCGCATCGAAGGACAAAGCTGCTGAAGCTGCGCAATTCCAGACAGGCCGCGTGCTGACCGTCGCCGCCGCCCATTGGCTGCACGATACCTACACCGCTTTCCTGGCTCCCCTCTTGCCAGTGTTCATCACGAACCTGTCTTTGTCAATGACAGAGGCAGGGCTGCTGACCGTTTTCATCCAGGGGCCGTCGCTGCTCCAACCCATCGTTGGTCATCTGGCTGACCGTGTGAGCCTGCGCTACCTTGTCATCCTGGCTCCCGCAGTGACCGCCACAATGATGAGCTTGCTGGCGATGACACGGAGCTATGCCATTCTAGCCTTGTTCCTCATGGTTACCGGCATCAGTTCAGCCGGCTTTCACGCCGTGGGACCAGTAATGGCTGGCAACCTGTCGGGGCGACGCCTTGGCCAGGGGATGAGCCTCTGGATGGTGGGCGGTGAGTTAGGTCGCACCCTGGGACCAATCGTGATCGTCAGCACGATCGCGCTGCTGGGCACGCGGGGCACGCCCTGGCTGATGACCATCGGGCTGTTGGGTTCAGCCATCCTCTACGTACGGCTCAGAAACGTGTCGGCACGCTCCCCGAATGCGGGGCAGGAACTGCCCTGGCGGCAGGCGTTGCGCGGCATGGCACCGCTCATGATGCCGCTGGTGGGCATCATCGTGGCGCGCTCCTTCATGACCTCGGCGCTGACCACCTACCTCCCCATCTTCCTCAGCGAGGAGGGCGCTGACCTCTGGGTTGCCGGCATCTCCCTCTCGGCGCTGCAAGCAGCAGGCGTAGTGGGCGCGCTGGTAGGAGGCTCGCTGAGCGACCGGCTGGGCCGTCGGCTGATCCTCCTGGTTTCCATGTTGACGACACCGCTCTTGATGTTCGTCTTTCTGTCAGTCAGCGGCGCAGCCCAGCTCCTGATCCTGCTAGTGCTGGGCTTCACCGCGCTGTCCATCACACCGGTCATCATGGCCCTGGTGCAGGAGAGCTTTCCCGAGAACCGCGCACTGGCCAACGGCGTTTACATGGCTCTGAGTTTCGTCCTCCGCTCAGTCGTAGTAGTCGCGCTGGGCGCGATGGGGGATGCATTTGGGCTGCGCCTGGCGTTCACCGTCAGCGCCATCATGCCGCTGCTTGGCCTGCCGCTGGTGTTCCTGCTGCCTGTGTAGGGGCGCAGCTTTGCCTAGCCGGGGCAAGACATGGCGGCGCTGCGCCCTCTGCGACGTCTGCGATTGGCCAGGATGACGTATGTTCAGGCGTGTCGAGCAGGATTCTCCCTATCCTCCGGCCTGTATCCGTTTCAGAAACCCGGTTTTTGGCGACTGCCCGCCAAATCCGCCCCTAGTGCAGAGTCGATTCGCTGCTTACTTGAGAAACCGGGCTTCTAATCTTCGAGGTGCTCGTAGAATTCCTCTGGTCTGAGTTCTTTGAACCGGCCAAGTTTCACCAGGTGCCTTCTTATGTCGAGACAAAGATGGCACTTGGAAACATACCCTTCCTGCTCCTGATAGCCAAATTCCTCGCCGAGAATGTACAGCTTCTCCATGCTGGTCAGCAGCGCCTCAAGAACCGGGAGCGCGTCCAAATCTATCCCCTGGCAGATGGCATCAAGATCACGTGCGTCACCCAAAGATATGCCAGCACAGTACCCTGGGACAAAGTTGCAATAGTTGTCTACGTGGATGTGCCAATCCCTTATCAGTTCCTGCCTGCAGGATTGCGCAAAGAAATGCTTTGCTGGATACTGTTTGAAAAGGTGTCCTAGCTTGTAGGGAACGCGGCCACCAGGGAGCAACTCAGCGTGGCGCAGGCCGTAGCCCGCCTGCTGCATATACTGTTCAAAAGGCAAAGTGCCCTCCAGGCCTAGGCTTGAGAATTGCTCGTAGAAGAACATCTGGTAGACGATGGCGTTCTCATGAAACACTTCCGTACTGATTCTAGCAGCCCTCTTGATGCGCTCAAAGGGCACCTGTTCCACGACGAAAGGATTGGCGCTGATGAGTATGCCATCCAATCCTGCCTTTTTGAGCTGCCTTAGCTTTTCCCTGCTCGTTTCGTCATCCCTGCACCAGAAGCAATTCGTTTCCACAAAGGTAGACGGAATGCCAAGCCGGTGCGCGATTTCTGTGACCTTGAGGAGCAAATCAAAGTTAAGGAAGGGCTCGCCGCCGGAGAAATGAATCCCTTGATTGACGCCGATCCGCCCTGGATAGCGATACTTGCCTCCAAGCTTGGCGGACAGCTGAGTGAGAATCTCTTCTGCGTCCTCCTCGGGGAGCCAGTCGCCCTTCCACTTTGGGGAGCACGCATACAAGCAATGCTTGCAGCGACTCGTGCATTTGTAAGAGAGGAGTATGCCGCCTGAGAATGGCTCTGGTACGTACAGCTTGGTCATCATAGCTTCCCTCGCGCACCGCCGTGAAACAGGCGGTGGTGGATTGCTCGCCCATTCACTCAATCAAACCCAGCACCGGCACTTCAGGCCGGTGCGGCACATGCGTCCGCCCTCCTATCGCTCGAGGGTTAGGATCTTCCTTTTGCTTGTGCGCCCACAACCCGTCGGTGATGTAGGTCCAGCAAGGGACGGGTTGGAAATACGGAACCTCATGGCGGTAGATTTGGACGCTGAGCTCGTTCGGAACGACCTGCACAGTGGACCGGTATTTCGGTGGCATTGTGAGCCCCTTTCTCAGATGTTATCCAGAAACGCCGCTGCCAATGTCCAAAGGTGTGAGCTGCAGAGCCTCGTAAGTCGTCCCTTCAATTGCCGACAAAGAACCAGTAGTAGGTCAACAGCCCGTGCCCCAGAGTGCTGAGGAGGAGAACAGGCACGAACCACGGATGTTCGCGGACATTGGTCTTGTGCCTGAAGAGTGCCATGCCTAGCCAAGCGCCAGGGAACCCGCCGAGTATGGCCAGAAGGTGCAAGATAAGCTCCGGGATGCGCGCATTCCCCATCTTGGAAAGCAGCTTATCGAGGCCGTACATGACGAACGTGGTTATCGTCAGGGCAGCCACCCACACGGCGTAGGGATTGCAGGTGGTGTTGCTGTAGATGAAGAGATAGAGGAACGCCACTATGGCAGAGCTCAGAAGGCCAAAAGACATGTAATAACGCATCTCATGCTAACCTCAGTGTCGAAACAGACTGTCCTCGACCAGGCTCTGCCAGTTGGCTATCACCTTGCGCAACGCCGATACCCCTGCCCCACGCTAGTGCAGGGCTCTTGCCACATTCCGCGTGTTCTTGGTCAGAGTAACATAATGATAGCACACATTCAGAGCTTGGTCAAAGCCGGCCAATCGCGATCTCCCGTAGGGGCGAGGCATTCCGCTGCGCTGGTCTCTCCCGCCACGAATGCCGTACTCTGAGGCATTTCCGATTGGGATGGGCCACGTGGGAATGCCTCGCCCCTACACCACCGTTGCGCTTATGCTCTTTGCGAAATTCGGGGATGTATGTTATACTGGCCTACAGCTTGAGAACGCGAAGGAGGAAGAAAGCCAATGAGGCACCACTCAGTTGAAAGATCCTGGCCGTTAAGAGCATGCCTTATGGGCCTGCTGCTGGCCCTGTTGATATCCGCGCTGGCGCTGGCAGGCTGCAAATCAGGCACTCCCACGCCGACACCTACTCGGACGCCAGGAGTCATTCCTGTCACCGTGTTACCGCTACAGGCAACAGGCGAAGCGACTACCTTGCTGCCAACATACGATCCGACTCTCCAGCCACCAACCACGCCACAACCCACGCCGCTTCCACCCACAGCAACGCCAGAGGGGACGACCGTGCCGTACCCTGCGCCTGCAACTCCTGGACCCAGCCCCACGCCTGTGTCCTACCCATCGTCATAGGCAGCACCAGCGTGCACCTGTGAGCACTAACATAATAAAGCAAGGGATAGCATCTGCCCATCCCTTGCTTTGTTCTTTTCCACCGCGGAGCTGGCAGAGAACGCTGAGTAATCACAAGGCAGGTAGACCACCCAACAGCCCCGCCCCACCTAGGGGGCTTCGACCCTGAAGCGTCCCTCATCTTCCCGCAAGTATCCCACAGGCATGCGCACATCGTGTACGAAGATCAGCAAAGCGTGCCTTTCCAGCACCCAATCTCTCATCGCGCGCTTCGTCTCCAGCGTTTCGAGAGGCTCCACGTCAAAAGCCGCTATCCACGCCAGGCGCTCAAGATTCACAGCCACGGGTGCCAGATCTCCCAGGAAAACCGCTGTTTCTCCCTCAGATTCGATGATCACACTCTGGTGCGCCCGCGTATGCCCCCTGGTCACCTTGCAGCGCACTTTCCCGGTGACACGCGTGCCCCCAGAGAGCAACGTGAGCTGACCAGACTCCTGAACC
>Ga0315543_1003808_pt1 | contig 13201 bp, 11 predicted proteins | sample SalMarSW160210MG_2_FD_203098 | JGI IMG/M metagenome (GOLD analysis project Ga0315543, IMG submission 203098) | Salt marsh sediment microbial communities from the Plum Island Ecosystem LTER, Massachusetts, United States - Salt Marsh Sediment SW1601-210 ...
CGCTCAAACTCTTGGACGTAGACGCCATTGTTGGTCAACCAACGCCGATCAAGGATGTCATTGATCCGCTCCAGCAGGCGTTCGCGGTCGCCGATGTTGGGACGGCCGACATGCAGCTCCTCTTGGAAAGCGGGCGTGCCGCCCAAAATCGCTAAATCGTCTATGGTACGCTTCACTCACTGCCTCCGTTGTTCCCTGAGCGCACAAATGACCGAAGGGTGACCGAGCCGCTTAAGGATCCAATGGCCACAGCCGACTACTGCGACGTTGATCACACTGCCCCCTTCACTGTGGGATGAGTTCGTACAGCAATGGCTCTCCATCCTGCTGCAATGCCATCCTGCGAACATAACCAGTAAAGAGATCGTCAATCCTTCGTCGGATCTCCTCGTGACTCAGCCCCGTTGCTCTGGATACTTGGCGATAGCCCTGATCGGAATCAAAAGCGTCAAAGAGAACATAGACATGCGCGCCCCCCGACAGCCTGCCTTCGATTTGTCCACGGATATAGGGCCCCAACCCTTCGTCGAAGAGATAGGCTCGCACGGGGATCACCTCGCAGCGCACATAGTACCGGATGTACGGAGGAGCATGCTTGTAATCACCGGCTTCGAGAGGCATGATCAAATCCTGTTCACCCACGTAGTTGCTCAGGAGCAAAGCTAGTTCCATGTTCCAGTTGGCTTTGGGATCATGATCAGGCAAGATCGACCCAAAGAAATTAACAAGGAACAGCGAGAAGACAAACATCACCGTAAGGCACTGCAAGTGCACACGAGCGGCCCACCTATGTGACACGTTATCCTTGATGTCTTTGAGGACCAGGGCAAACACTGTCCAAATTGGGATCAGGTTGGCAATCCAGTGATGTGACTTCATGGGAGATACCCAAACCGTAAAGACCGCAAACGGTGCCAGCCATGAAACACATATCATCAGAAGGAGGCGTTGATTGTGCCAAATCCTCTTGCTGAATCTGATTACATGTACGACACAAGCCAGGAGACCCAGTGCCACTACCACCAAGAACCCAAGAATAGCGATAATCTGCAAGTTCGAAATCCTGCTGACCTCTGGAGGGGCCAGGGGAAGAGAAGGAAGGCTGGAAACAATCCCGGCACGAGCGGTCGGGTTCGATGAGAAGAACCTCAACGCAAAGCTCTCACCTACAAACAAGCTTGCTAATCCGACAAGAGATAACAGGGGGCTAACTCCGCCAAGCCAATATCTCGTGCCACGACCATATTGTGTCAATACGTCTTGTGGAGAGCGGATACCTAGCATTGCGACCCCAAAGATCACGTATGGAACCACGCCTACCAGAAGCAAACCCAGGGAATACAGGGCAAGACGTTGGCAGAGATCTCGGACTCCTTTGCGCCTGGCCCAGATGGCAACGGCAACGGCGGGCAACAGCAAAACGCAACCCACATTGAAAAGAGCTGCCACGCCGTTTGCCATCCCCAGGAGGCAAGCCTCTCGCTTGGAGTTGATTCGAGATATCCTGAGCATTAGAGCAAGAGAAATCACCAGAATCAGCACCATGGGAACATAGGGCATCGCTTCCACGGAGTAGCGCCAATAACTGTAACTGAAGGCTAGCATAAGGGACGTCGCCAGCGCGACAAAACGATCTTCAACGATCTTGTTTAGCACAACATAGAACAGCGCGACCCCCAATGCCCCCAGCAAAGCATTCAGAACCTGCATCGGCAACATTGCCCCGCCTTGATAGCCAAGAACACCCCACAAAAGATAGAACAGGCGGCCTACCGGCTGGTAAAGCAAGTGGAATGGCGAGTGGGCTGAGTGCAAGGAGCTTTCGGCAGCATAGGCATAATCGATGGGGTCCCGGGTGATGTAAGCCCCATGGGTGAGGAAGGCGATATAGAGTAAGAAGATAGCAGCAAAGATCAGGGTTGGCATCAACAACCGCCGTTCAATCCCACCCCGAATCCAAGCCGTGCTCTGAATCAACTTCTCTCGCATCATGCCTCGACTATTGACACAGGCTCGTTTATAGCCCGATTCACACGCAGCAGGTTGTCCAGCCCGAGAGCCAAAGCGAATCGGTTGGCCGCGATGACAAGGGGGCCATACAATACGTGGTGCGGGTCGAACAGCGCTGTCCAGTTGTGCTGATTCAGACGCATAGCTATGTCAATTGGATCACGGGTGTAGTAGGAATTGGTCGTGGGAAAGAGTCCATACAGGACCAGTACCCCAATCACAAGACCAGTGGGGAACAGCCAAGCAGAGTGGCAGCGAATTGATCCTCGTATACCTTTGATGCTGTGCATATATATGGCCTTCTGTCAGACCTGCCGGAATCAGGCACAGAGTCACATGCTACTCGCCCTCATCAGCGTATCGTAGACAACGCCGAGCCGCCTGTACACAGTGTGCCAATCGTACTTCTCCTCCACTTAGCGCCGGCCGTTACCCGGCAAGCGAGGACATTCCTTCAGGAACTACACTCTTGCGAGCAAAGGCGCATATGACGTCTCCAAGATCCACAGTAATCATGCTGTTTTGGAGGTGAAGGCAACGCACGGCCGTCGCAACGACTTTGCCGAATGGCACACCCCCAACTCGCCCGGTCCAGCGAGCAACTTTCCGAAGACTGAGTGTCCGTGGCCAGGCTTGAATCTGCATTACTGTGAATCCCGCCTTCGCCAGAAGCGCCTCCAGGGTTTGTGGCGAAAAGAAGTATATGTGATCCGGGACAAAGTGTCTGTGGTACTTGCCCAGTAATCTCACCCAAACGGTGTCAATGTTCGGCACCTCAACCACGACCAGCCCCCCGGGCTTGAGAATGCGCCGAATCTTTGTCAACTCTCCCAGTGGATCAGGAAGGTGCTCAAAGACCTGAAATGCGGTTACCACATCGAAGAACTCTGGCGGGAAGCTGTCATCCCGCAGCGTGTCCGTGATGACGTTGAGCCCGAACTCTCCACGCGCGTAGATCGCCGGGCCGACAAGGGGCTCTATCCCGTAGCTGCGCCAACCCCGTTCCGCCGCCACATGGAGAAACGTGCCACAGAAGCACCCGAGATCGAGCATGGTTCCCTTGTGAGACATCAGTTGCTCAATGCGGTCTAGAGCCCGATGAGCGTTGACTACCTTAGCTGACAGTTCTGCCTCGTCTTCCTCAATCGCAGATCTTTCCCAACACCCTGTCAGATCACCAAGATCTGAGCTGATAAGCATTCTGGGGGCATAGTTCCCAATCTCAGGCCCCTCAAAGATTATCGCCCTGGTATTCTTGCGGGGGCTGACATAGACCAGGCCACAGTCCCGGCACCTGACAACAGGTCCTGGAGACCGCGATGGTCGAAAGAGGACCCGAGCATCGTTCGTGCCACAGAGATTGCAGTTCACAGTCTTTGCCATGCCGATTTGTGTGTGCTATACCCTACTTCGCCAGATTTGCATACACTTCGTCCAGCTTCCGGTACACCGTCCGCCAATCGTACCTCTGCTCCACCCACTGCCGGCCGGCCTGTGCCAGGCGCTGGGCCAATGCCTTATCCCGTATCACCCTGACCACCGCCTGGGCGAAATCTGGGGGCGTGTCGGCTATCACGATGTCTTGGCCATCCCGGACCTCTATCCCCTCACAGCCAATGGTGGTGGAGACGATGGGAACCCCCCTGGCCCAGGCGTTCAGGATCTTCACCCGCATGCCACCGCCAGCCCGCAGGGGGACGATGAAGACGGCGCTGTCGGCAAAGTGGGGAGTGGGGTCTTCCACGTAGCCGGTGACGATGATGGAAGATGAGTGTGACAATTGGCGAACTTCCTTGGGCGGATTCTTGCCCACAACGTAGAATCTGGCCCCAGGTATTTGCCGCCTGACCAGAGGGAAGACCTCCTTTGCGAACCACAGGACGCCATCTATGTTAGGCGGCCAGAACATGGTGCCGATATGGATGATGTCTTGAGCCCCGGCATTGCGTCTTACGACTGCGATTTCCTGAGGGTCGATGCAAATGGGGATGGTGGTGAGCTGAGAACTGGAAACCCCGAGTCGAGAGAAGGCTTGTCTGTCTTCCTCTGTCACCGTTATCACGTGGTCGAATCGCCGGCACACTTCTCCCTCATAACGAGCCAGTTTGCGCCATTCGAGCTCCAGCAGCAGGCGTTTGAACGGGTTCCGTTCTTGCTCGGCCAGGCGCTGGGGGATGGTGTAGACGGCGTTGTGCTCGTCCAGCACCAACTTTGGGATTCGGCATTTAGCCCGTAGGGCATACTGAGCCATCCACAATTGGTCGGCGTGCACAACATCGAATTGGCCTCCTGCTAGCAGTTCGTGCACGCGCTCCCACATCTCCGGGACGCCATCGCGTAGGATGAGGAATGGCTGGTTTGTGACCAGGCTGCCGAGCAGGTAAACGGCGTCTCTGGCTCTGGACCGGTGGATAAGGATGGTATGCACCTCGCGGCAGAACTGCCGCAGGTGGTCGATGTGCTCCGGCTTGTCGCTTCCCCGCACGAGTGAGAGCAGCGTCACCTCGTCCTGTTGCGCCAGGTAGCGCAGAACGTAGTAGGCGCGGATTTTGGGACCAGCGTCCAGGGAATAAGGAAGGACCTGGGTAAGGAAGAGAATGCGCACTAATCTGTCTTCCTACGCGCCCAAAGCGAGCCTGGCACACGATTCACCATACGTCGGAAAGATGGCACAAGCGATAGACAGAGGTCTGGACACATGTGACGAACAAAAGCAAGACCAGTCAGGACCTCAAACGATGCCTGGTGATGGTGGTAAAAATCCAGTATCACCTCTTCCTCATCAGACCAACGTTGATAAGGATACATAATGTCATGATAATGAACAAAGACACCTGGCTTGAGACGCTCAAGAATGTGCGTTGCATGATACTCGGCCTCTTGCCTGCTATGACTGGAATCTATAAAGAGAATGTCACCTGCCTGAAGTTGGTCAAATGCACCAAGCTCGACTTCCTCCACCCTTGATTGGATATGAGTTACTTGGGCTGGTAAGACACGACGTGGTTCAGGATCAATACTGATAATCTGCCCCCCTCCGTTTCTAGCCAGGGCACGTACAGCAAATCGCGTGGCCCAACCTGAACCGATCTCAATAATCGTTTCGGGACGCCAGGCTCGAACCGCACAATAGTAGAATTCAGCGTCAATAGCTTCAAAGAAACCATTGTATACCTCAGGCAAAGGCCAACGGCATTCTTCGACGAAGGGTCGTACAATCACCTCAAACTGATCACAAGAACTCCACAAAAGGACATCAAACTGACGATCCGGCTGGCTCAGCAGGACGGGGCCACCGCTATCAGGTGGTCGTAGTTGCCAGCAAAGTAAGCGCAAAGCGTTTCTGGCCAATCTGACCTGGTCTATTACGCCAGCAGGCAGTCGCTCTTTGAGAAACGTCCGCACAGTCTGGTTCATGAATTACACCACCTTCGTTCGTAGGGCGAAGCTGACCAAGTCACCTCATGCTGAGCGGCCAAGGAACACAATACGTAGTAGGCACGATTTTTGGGTCAGCCTGGGGGGAATACGAGAAATCCCGCATCATCCACCATAAGCTAACGCTACTCTCAGCCCTTGCCAATAGTTCAGGAGTCTCTCTCTAGCTTCAACTCTCCTCGGAGGCAACAGCGCCAACGCCGCGCAACAGGCAACCACTCTAGTAAAGTATCCGACGGCCAGTATCGCCCGCAACAAGACCGCTTCCCGGCGTCCATAGTTCTTTCGAAAGAAATAAATGATATTCCGGCATGTCATTTCTGTTGGTAGATAGTCCTTCTCTTTATAGGCCAGATGGGGGTCAAAATGCTGCGCGCCGCTTCGGAAACTTCGTCTCTCGTAGTGCACGACTTTGGCTTGAGGCAAGTAGTGTACGCACCAGCCAGCTTTGTGCACTTGATAACACCAGTCAACATCCGCCCACCACACGAGATAATGCTCATCGAGTAGACCAATGGTTTGAATGATCTCTCTGCGCAGGAGTAGGCACGCGGAAGACACCCAGCCGACAGATTGTAGTACATGGTGAGCCCAACGCTGAGAAGCAATTCCTGGCGTCATAGCAGTTCTGTTTAGGGTCTGGCTTGCAGGAAACAACCTGTGCAGCAGTAGAGCTTTAGAAAGCTCTGTCGCTAACGTTGGGAAGTCGAACCACGATTTGTTCCATTCTCCATCAGGATATACCAGCTTGGCGCCTATTGTCGCCACTTCTGGATGACTCTCCATATAGTCGATCATGGCCTGCAAGGCACCCGCCATTACCTCGGTATCGGGATGCAACGACACAACATACTCGGCACGTGTATGACGAAGAACATCATTGAAGGCTTTTGTAAACCCTAGATTGGCTTCCTTAACGACGAGATGCACGTTGGGGAAGTTTGCCCTCACCATCTCCGCACTACCATCGTGGGAGCCATTGTCAACCACCCAAACGCCAAAACTGCAATGGGGGGCGTAGGCATAGATTGAGGCTACACACTGCTGTAGGAGTTGGCCCGTGTTCCAGTTAACGATAACAACCGCTAGATCCAGTTTCTTGCACTCATTCCGTGTCATGCTTATCACTGCCGCATAATTCGCAGCGCACAAGTTCCATATCGGGCACTTCCTCTTGGGGATGTCAAAGCCACACGCCTTTGGTTGCAAGTCTCCAGAGGGCCCAAATCCTCTCCCTGGCTACTGCACGCCTGCCCAATCTTGAGAGATATACTCCGGCCCACGCAGCCAGTTTTACCCACGCCTCAGCAATGAATACCCATTTCAGGAAAGACGCTTTGAGCTGCCCATAGTTTTTCCGGTAGAACAGAAACCGATTCTTGTAGAGTTGGAGGAACATCTCGGCACTTTCTTGACGCGTGCTTTGCCCACCATAGTGGATGATCCGAACATTCAGTAGGTAGCAGATTTGCCACCCCGCCTGTCTGATGCGAAAACACCAATCATCGTCTTCGGAGTAGATGAAAAAGCGTTCGTCCAACAACCCTACTTCGTCCATCACCTCACGGCGGACCAGCAGGAAGGCACCAGATACCGCGTCCACAGCAAGGTATTCAGAGACGAAAGGCTTCTGCCCGTGCTGAAGCACGTCTTTGGGAAACGGCATCCGTTGTGCAACAAAGCGACCCAGGAACGTTGCATACACAAGTTCGTTGCCTATGCTAAAGGCGGTTTTGTGGGAAAGTTGCAACGTGCCATCGGGATTCAACACCGCACAACCGGCTGCGCCTACCTCCCAATGCTGATCCATAAACGCCACGACTCTGTCAATTGCGCCTGGCAACACCAACGTATCGCTGTTCAGGAGCAAGACGTACCGTCCCTGGCTCTGGGCAATTGCCTGGTTGTTCGCTCTGGCAAATCCCACATTCTCATTGTTCTCGATTAGCTTGACCTGCGGAAACTCCTTCTTCACCATCGTCGTACTGCCATCGCTCGAAGCATTGTCCACCACGAATACCTCGAACTCCAGTTCTCGCACCGTCTCGTACACCGACTGCAAGCACTGCGCCAGCAGATCGCGCGTGTTCCAATTCACGATGACAATGGAGAGGTCAATCATTCTGCTCCTCGACCGTCCCTTGCCTCCTCGCAACCATCAGCCCCATCAGAATCCACACCGGCGCCATGTAAAATGACGACAGACTGTAGTCCGGCAAGAAGCCCATATGCCCTCCTATACTCTGAACCAACACACCACTCACGCAGGCCAGGGCACCCACTGCCAGGACTTTGGAGAAGGCGTCCTCTGTCCGGCGATAGGTGGAAAAAGGACCCCACAACATCGAACCTACGACCCAGAGTATTCCAATCAGGCCTACTATTCCCACGTTCGCCAGGAAGTAGAGCCACACGTCGTGAGGCAACAATAGCCCACGCTCTACCGTATGCCAGCCCAGACCACGATGGTAGAGAATGGCGTAGGAGCGATAGTGCGTCGGCCCGATACCCAGGATAGGATGATCCCGGAAGATGGACAAAGCCGCCTTGACCAGTTCCAGGCGGCTGAACACGCTGGTCTCGACCTCCCAAAGCGGCCTGATGAACGCCACGCCCAGGATGACGAAGATGATAAGCAACAGTGCGAAGAGCTGCCTGGATTTGAACAAGGCAACCACGAGCACCACCGCCATGCTAGCCAGGTAGACCGGGATGCGATTCACCCGGATCAGACCCCACAGGAAAATGCCAAGTACCAGCCATAATCCTGCCTTCACGCGGAAGTCCGCTTCGCCAAAAGCCAGCAGCGAGCAGGTGAGTGCCAGTGCGACCGGTGTTTGGTTCCAGCCCAGGCCGCCCGTGAGAGCCGTCGAGGCGTTGACGATAGTGATCGTGGCACAGATGGGCTTGGCCCACCGCTCGTCCTTCACCGTATCCGCCACGGCCCAGAAGACGCCGATAAACATGAGCAACTGGCCAAATTCGGTCACGAAGAAAAGCGGCTGGCGCTGCGCCGTGGGCACGCGCATGTCCCAGAAGGTGTAGCCGGCGATCCAGGTGATAAGCCATACGAGCACCAGCGTCAGCAGGGGGGTATTGAGCCTGGAGCGGGGCGGGCGCAGGTCCCGCTGCACCACCAGGCGGCGCAGGAGCCAGACCACGACGACAAGTGCGCCCACCAGGTGGATCACGTCAATCTCCCGCCCCCGCACATCGAAGATCGCAGGGTTAGCATACATAGAAAGGCCGCCGAGCAGGGCAAAGCCCAACTCTAATCTCCACAAGATGGCTATGGCTCCCACCAGGGAAAGCGCTGCCGCTGCGACGAAGCCAGGCCCGAAGGCCAATATGCGCCGTACCACTACCACCTCGGCCAGCAACAAGCCCACCACCACTGCAGCGGTGGTCAGGTAGCGGTCATAATGTTGCAGCCTGCGCCGGATGGTGCTAATCATGCCGTGCTTTTAACCTTGCAACCTGCGTTAAGAAGGCTTCCGCCCTGGCCGCGATGACGTCCCAATCGTATTGTGCAGTCACCAATCGCTGTCCTGCCACCGCCAGCCGTTCCCGCAACTCGACGTCGCGCAACAGAGTGACAATGTGGTCGGCAAGCATCGCCGGAGCATCGGCCAGCAGGATATTCGCACCAGCGGTCACGTTCAGTCCCTCGGCGCCTTTGTACGTTGCTACAACAGGCGTCCCCAAGGCCATAGCCTCGAGAATCTTCAGCCGGGTGCCACCTCCGACGCGCATCGGTGCGATGCTCACCCAGCTCCGGGCGACTGCCGCACGGACGTCATCCAGACAGCCTGTGAACTCGACGCTCTCGTCGGCAGGCAGGCTATCTCGCTGTGCCCTGTCCGAGGGGCCGGTGATGCGCACCCGGACCTCGGGGACTCGGTGCTTTACGAGAGGATATACCTGTTCCAGGAAGAACCGCATGGCGTCCAGGTTGGCGCTCCACGTCAATGAGCCGCAGAATACGAGAGTGTCTCGCTCCGGGGGGCCAAACTCACCTTGGTACCACGACACATCCACGCCGTTGGGAACCACCTCGATGGGCGAGAAACCTGGTGCAACCTCCAAAACAATGCTACGTTCCACCTCAGACACCGTGGTGCAGCCGTCGAAGCGAGCGAGGGTGCGCCGGACGAAACGCCTTGTTTTGAGCCAAGTGAGGCCGTATCGCAGTCGTCTGAGCCAGTTGGGGGCGTGACGATATTGGTCGCGCAGCACACCCATTTCCAGGTCGTCCAGCACTTTCGGCGTTGCGCTGCCCATCCTCGCGGCGTAGGGGGCTGTGCCGAACTCGAACGCCAGGAGCAGGTCGAATCCCTGGTTCTGGACCACGGTGTTCAGCAGTCGCCGCATCTCCGGGCTGTAGGTATCCACCCAGGAACGCGGGTAGGGCGACAGCAAGCCCAGGCAGGCCCGGAGGCTGTGCGGCCGGAAGGATCGGCGGGGAACAGCCTGCACCCAGGTACAGTATGGCTCAAGCGCTTCCAACTGACTGGCCGTTACCTCGGATGAAGCAAAGGCCAGCAGCGCGATCTCGTGGTTGTGCGCCCAGCGCTTCAACAGATTGTACATGCGCAGCTTGATCCCGTTGTCGGGTGGATAAGGGAACCACGAACTGGTCGCCAGGATGCGCACCGCGCTTCTCCTCCATCAAGTCAATCTCATTTCCGTGCCACGACCCCGATGCACTGCAGCAGGTACAGGGGCGCCCGCCCGGCCTCGAACCGGCGCCATTGGGACTCGTACCACTCCCAAAACCGCCTGGGCAAAAGGCCGTTCCGCCCCAGCCGATCCTCGATCTTGTGCAGGTGGCGCAGCCTGTGGAAGGGACGGGGATAGTACCCGCGTCCGTAGGCCTCGACGACATCGAACCCCGCGTCCGTTAGCAGCCCGCACAGGCGGCCGTAACTGAACTCACTCTCCCACCCGTACTCCCACCTGCGCATCGCCATTAAGACATGCTTCTTCACAGTGAACAGATTCAACTTCTGGGGCACATCAACCAGCAGGTGTCCCCCCTCTCGCAGCACGCGCCATTGCTCCTGCAGCAGAGGAAGCGGATTGCGGAAGTGTTCCAGAAAGCCCTGGTGGAAGATCAGGTTGAAGAATCGGTCGGAAAAGGGCATATGCCGCGCATCCGCCTCCATCAAGCGAAACCGGACCCCCGCGTGTTCTGCCGTCTGAGAGGCGATGCTCAGCGCCGTGGGAGAAAAGTCCAAGACATAGACCTCGGCCCCTTTCCGGGCCAGCAGGCTGCTGTTGCCCCCCGTTCCCCCGCCGATTTCCAGCACCCTTTGTCCTCGCAGGTCGGTGACGGCTTCGAGGGCACGCAGCAGTTCGGGCGTGTAGTTGACGTAGCCCGATTTCTGGAGTTCCTGCCAATACGTATCCCAGGCAGCCGGTGATGGTTCGGTCAACGAAGCCCCCGCTCGTGCCGCTCTCGCGTGGGCACCCCTTCAACGGGCCGGGCCAGAACTTCTTCATATATCCTTGCCAGGGTGCGCGCATTCTTCTGCCAGTCAAAGAGTTCCTCGGCCTTGCGGCGGGCATTGGCCCCCAGCCTGCGGGCCAGTTGCTCATCATCCAGTATGCGCAGCACCTTCTCCGCCATTTCCTCCGGCCTGTCTGTGCTGACCTTGAGCACATCTATGCCATCTTGCAGAAGGCGGCCAATTCCCGCGCTGAAGGTGACCACCGGCCGGCCCATGGCCAGGTATTCCGGCAGTTTGGCGGGCAGCCGGTACTCGTTGGAAAGGTCGTAATTGTGCTGCAGGAGGACATCGCTGGCAGCAAGGTAAAGGTGTATTTGTCGATGGGGCACCGAGCCGGTCAGCACTATGTGCCCCTGGAGCCCTCGACTGTCCACAAGAGCATCAACCTCCTCCCGGAAATCGTCGTTGCCCACATGCATCAGCGCGGCTTCTGGATGCCTTGCTCTGACCTGTTGCAGAACCTCGAGTAAAGAATCCAGGATAGTCGTGTTCGCGGTGCCAGAGTAAAGGAGCACTTTCCGGCCACTGAGCCCATATCGTCGCCGCACCTGTTGGCCATGAGCCTGGGGGCTGAAGCGTTGCAGGTCGGCGCCGGGGTAGAGCAAATAGGTCGGCTTGCCCGGCCACTCCCGCTCCAGCCGCTGTTTCAGCGGCGTGCAGATGGCCGTGAAGGCGTCGGCGGCCCGGTTCACCAACCGGTACGTCAGCGGGTGTTTAGGGCCATAGGGCTCGCCGCCCTTCCAGTTCATCGGCCACAGCAGCGGCTTGAGCATCAGACGTGCCTTCAGCAGTGGCCAGAGTAACCGACGCAGCGCTGAAGAAAGACGTTTCCCCATCGCCCGGACGTGCGCCTCGTAATGCATATCCTCGTCGTCCTCGTAATCCACCACCAGTCTGGCCCCGGTGCGCCGTTTGAGTTCCCAGGCCACGCGGGCCGGGATGTTTCGTGGCGTCCAGGCGTGAATGATGTCCGGGGCAAAGCGCGTGGCCGCCCGGCGCGTGGCCGCCGCCAGGAAAGGGCCGACAAATCCGACAGGCACCAACTCGAAGCGGGGCGGGTCGGCCATCAACGCCGCTGTACCCGGGTCGCCGGGGACAAGCACCATCACCCGCAGCCCCAGCGCTGCCAGCCCGTTGGCAAAGTGGTAGACGTGTTTCATGCCGGCGTATTCAAAGTCCCCGTACCCAATCAAAAGGGCATTCACGCGCGCGCTGCCTCCCGATATGCCTGCAAGGTCTCCGTGGCCTCCCTATTGCCGCAAAAATGGGCCGCCCGGTGGAAGCCAGCGCCCCCGCTCACGCGCATTTCTTCAACTGCCACCGATTTCAAGTATGCGTCTCACACAATTCCTCAAGACGCAAGCATGACACTCTGGCGATCAGTCAACCGTCAAGGCGGCACTCCAAGCCTGTTGATAGCTGCAGGGGCAGTCAAGTATGGGCTATTTTCAGGCATGTTTATTCTTTCTCGACGATTCCCTCAACCAATACGACAACACACCATACTCCCATTCGGTGGTTCTATCTCGAACAGCCAAATAGGCAGTCCCCGCAACAACGATGGGTAGAACCAGAGCATAAGCTATGAGCACCGCATACACATTGTTAATTGTGATGGGACCGGCACTAACATCTGGCACAAACCAATCCGTCAGCGCTGCCGCAGTGATGATGTTGCTGAAAGCCGGAGCTCGATACAAAAAGTCAAGCCTGTATAGCACAAGCAGGCCTAGTTTCTTCGCAATGCGCCTTGCAATTGACGCATCCCAGCTGCCCTTTCCTGGCCAGTCCTCGCGGAGCAAGGTGCTCGAGTCCCCTGTCCTTTCGCTGGAAATCTCCTCTCCGGTAAAAAGGTAGCCCCTGCGAAAGTTGTCAAGAATCGCCTTGGCACGACAATCTTGCACCGCAGCATACAAACTCATGGACAAGACGACCAAGAAACCAAACATGAATGCTCTCACATCATGAAGACTATTGTATACACCAAAACTCACACAAGCGAAGACATAAGGGTGCACGATGTGATGAGACAACTCATCAAGGTATATGCCAGTCAAGCTCGCTGTCTTTCGATAGCGCGCCACTTCTCCATCAACGCAGTCCATAACGAACCACAATTGGAGGAGAAAGACCCCAATTATCGTGCACCACGTATTACCCGGAACAAAGAATATGCCGGCAACCAGCCCGGTCACAATGTAGAGCAAAGTCGCTTGGTTGCCAGTGATAGGCGTATGCAGCAG
>Ga0315543_1003809_pt1 | contig 13195 bp, 7 predicted proteins | sample SalMarSW160210MG_2_FD_203098 | JGI IMG/M metagenome (GOLD analysis project Ga0315543, IMG submission 203098) | Salt marsh sediment microbial communities from the Plum Island Ecosystem LTER, Massachusetts, United States - Salt Marsh Sediment SW1601-210 ...
CACCGTCCTGCTCCATATCATGTCTGCTCCCATAGCGGGGGTCGGTAAAGTAAATACCTCCATTCGGGGCGATCCAGAGGTCGTTTAGACTATTGAATTTTTTGCCGTCATATTTGTCAGCCAGCACTGTTACCTTACCCTGTGGGCCGATCGATACTAATTGACGCTCAGCTCCTTCACAGGCTATGAGGTTTCCTGCTTTGTCAAAGTAAAGGCCGTTGGCCGCTCTTGAGTCTTTGCGGAAGGTGGTCAGTTTATCATCCAATGACCACTTGTGAATTCGATTATTGGTGATATCCGTAAAGAAGATATTGCCCTCGGCATCGGCTGCCGGGCCTTCTGTGAATCGAAAGCCGTCGGCAAGCTTTTCCACTTTAGCACCAAATGCAACGACCTTTGCTCTTTGAGCGTTAGAAACCGTTACGCCTGCTGCCAATAAAAATAATATCAAACCATATAATTGCCTTTTCATTTTAAGTCTCCTTTCGCGTTGAAGATTCGTTTTCTAACTTGAAACTAAGAGCGTAATCCATATTGGAATTGTAACTTTTGCCCCTGTTCTTTTCAATTATCGGCCTGCTTTATTTTATCATTGAGTTCATTGAGGCTGAAGCCTTCGGCAATGACCACATGATTGCGATTGGTCAGAATAAGCCAAGGTATTGACTGTACAGCCCATTGTTGCTTTGTCTTGATGCTGTCATCCCCAACCATTCCGATGGGCAAAGATATGCGTTCTTTTTTTCTCCAGTCATTTAGTCTTTTCTTCGGAAGGTTTGAAGCCTTTATGCAGACAACAAACACGCCCTGATCTCGCAGTTGCTTGGCCTTTCTATTCAACAGCCTAACACAGTGTCTTGACGGTCGCTGGCCAAAATCAAAAAAGCAAACCAATAACCTTGTGCCATCCGTTTGCTCTATTCATGGTTCGATTTCAAATCCACTTAGATCAGGCAGGCTCTTGCCGATAAGAGATGTATGACCCGTGTGCGTTATCTCTTTGCCAATGACGATTTTAACGTCTTGGTCACCGCCTTGTGCATAAAGCCTGCCGCTGCCACTGAGGCTGTTTGCGGCATCGGCCTGGATTATCAATGGCCCCTTACATATTCTGTTGATTAGGAATCGGCCCTGCGAATCCGTTGCCGTAGATCGATTGGGTTGATCAAAGCTCCGATACCCATGGACGTATAGTGGTATATTAGCGGCGGGATTAGCGCTTTTATCAACGACCACCCCTGAAATCGAAGCATCCGCCGGCACAAGTTTTATTGCCGGAATCTCCACAACCTCACCGGCTCTGCCCTTGACTGAAATCCGCTTATATTTCACCGGCCCATATCCCGCGGCATTCACCGAGATTTGATAGTCGAATCCCTCTCTCTCCGGCACAACCGCATCGATTTTGTAGCGCCCCTCTCTATCCGCAATAACCTCATCCACCAAAATCACGCAGCGCAAGACATGTATAGTCAGTATATACAGATGCACCCTTGCTGTCGGTATACCTATACCATTGGCATTTGTTATCACGCCGGCTATCGACACAGCCGGTTTGAGTTCCACCCTCATTGCACCTGCCTGGTTCCTGACATCAGTCAAGCCCGCCAGGTTCCTGCCTACATCGCGAGCACCTACAATCGTAACAGGTATGTTATTAGCCGGTTTTGCTTCGAACTTGCCGGAGCTATCAGTAAACACAGTGTCTCCGTATGGATAGATAGAAACAACCGCCGGTTGTGCCAGCTGCCTTGAATCCTCCACTACAGTGCCCCGAATTCTCGACCTCGGGTCCAACATAATCTCCACACGTGACTGCCTTCTTCCAAGGGCAGTTGCAGTTGCCTGCACAACTTCCCACGCACCCGTGTAGTCATTGCTGCTCCTCCAGACACTGACATTACATCGCCCCGACGGAACACGAATGTGCGCAATCCCATCAGCGCCGGTACACGCGATGCGAAAGAAACCAGAATCCCTTTTGAAACGGGTGGCACCCCTTTTGTCCACTAACATTTGAATCCCACTCAGCGGCCGACCCGTTGTCCTGTCACGAGCTATAACCTGCAACATGACTCCCTTTTCAACTTTCACTGTTACATTTTTAAGGCCCTCATCTCCGGCTACATCTACCGTCACAGAACGCGCTATCCATTCAGCGGTTCTATCCGATGGTGTGACAACCCTCAATATATGTTTGCCGGCTGGTATGCCCCTGATTGAAAACGCTCCATCCGGCCCCGACACCAACTCATGATCCCGGTACCGCTGCTGTTGCTCGTTTCTTGAATCCTGAACCTGTAAGAGCAATCGAACACCCGAGACCCCCACACCACTTCTCTTCTCGAAAGCTTTACCTTGTATCATTGTCCCATGCGGTAATTTTAGCTCTAAATCCTCACTGCCAACTTCGAATCCAATACCTTCCATCCGATGTGGTGTGTAGTGGTAGACTAAATCACAGCCACGCACCTGTACCCAGAAGTCTGCACTGGCGTCGGCAGGAAGGTTCTTGAAAGCGAAAGTGCCGTCGCTGCTTGTCTTGATGGTAAACCATTTCTTCGGCCCATAGATCGGCCTTTGTTCAAGCCGGCGAAGGTAGCTCGTCTTGGGAAGCACTTGAACCGTGGCCCCTGCCACAGGCGCACCTTCGGCATCCACAACCTTACCCGCTAATATATTCGGCTTTTCCAAAATAATATAGAAATTGCCTTCTGCCTTATCGTTAAAGTCGTTGTAACTCAAGGCATCCCAGCCGAGCGTAAATCCTTCCTTGCGCGCAACCACGTACGTATCGTACTGAGACGTGGTGATAACGTTCAGCAGGAATTTACCGTCACCGTCGGTTCTCTGCACCGACGTCAGCATCTTCACATACTCGGGCCCGCGGTAATAATCGCGGTGCTTCTCAAAGGCTACGACCTCCGCTCCCGCCACCAGCTGCGCATAGCTGTCCATGACCCGACCCATCAAACTAATAGGCTTACCCTCTTGGCCAACTGCTACGACCGTTAATGCCAAACAGAATAAGATTACAAATACGCTCTTCATGACCAAATCTCATCTTATTTTGAAAATTCTTATCATTTGCTTCCGTGCTCAGCATTATAGGCCGGGCTTTCCGGCTCAATCACGTCTTCTAAATCACTAACCTTAAAGCCCTCCACGGTGCAAAGAATTACAATCTTTGTTTGCTCAGTCTTGTTCGTCAGCAGGACTTTCGGACCTTTGCTTGGACTTGGAGCCCTCCATGAACCTGGTAAGTTTTGCAAGGCCGATCAGCACGACAATTGCGATGATAGTTGATATAACCGCCAGGCTATAGAATTTTGCTCCGCAGGCCATTCCGATACTTGCAACCAGCCAGGTTGTTGCAGCAGTCGTTAAGCCATGGACGCCGCCGCGGTCCTGTATGATAGCGCCGGCCCCTAAGAAGCCAACACCGGTCACTATCTGAGCCGCGATTCTCGTCAAAGAGCCGCCGGGTTCGGCCATCTGTTTTGAGATGATAGTAAAGACCGCTGCGCCGAGACATATCAAGACATTGGTTCGCAGTCCCGCGGGCTTACCACTAAATTGTCTTTCCAGCCCGATTACCGCTCCAAGCACAACAGCCAATAATATGCCCAGTGTTTCGTCCGGCATCATATTACCTCTCTATCAGCGACTCATCGACCTGCATACCGAAGTGTCTGCCGGCACTTTCAATATGAGCGAGCACTTTGTCACCCGGCTTTAAATTGGTGATTGAAACGGCTTTTCCTTCAGGACTAACCAGCCGAATCGTTTCTGCGTTTTGAAGAACTAAGCTAATCGGCTGGCCCTGTGCCTCGGCTTCGATGAGTATCATAGGCCTTTTTTCGATCTTGTTTCGGCCAAGGTATGCGGTTTGGCTTCGGCCTTGAAAATTTACCAGCATTACTTCATCGCCGGCTTTTAAATCAGCCAGATATTTGGTCTTTCCGCCCGGCGTTAGGGTGTATGCGTGCACGGCACCGGCGTTGACGCGGAAGGGCCGGGATGCCACGTAAGGATTGTCGATGGACTCGGAGTGTATTAAGAAAAAGCCGGCAGCGGTATTGCCGACGAGCATCCCTTCACCTACGGCCATTTGTGTGCAGGTGTCAAGGCAGGCCCGGTCGCCCATGCCGAGCTGTTTCGTGTTCGTGATGGTAGCTGTAACTAAAGTGACTTTATCGCTTATGCCGTGTATAATTTCAGCGGTCTTTTTAATCTCGTTTACGTCTTTGGTATTTAGCAGCACGCCATCGACGCCTTTTTCGAGTATCTCGACCATAAGTTTGGCCTGCTCTGAATTCTCGACCTGTACTATAATATTTTTACCTCGCCGAGCGAGCAGATTCTCGATTGGGATAATCATCCAATCGAGCATTTTAAGCACAACGATTCTGTCGGTCGGCACCGCAGCGGCTTTGTCTTCATCAGCCTTGCCGGATATATCTATGAACTCGACATCTATGCCCGGCTTTATGTCGCCGTTTTTCTCAACGGTTTTGATTTTGCCGAACTGGCGAACGGTTTCACTTTTGCTATCCGGCAGCACCACCGCTTCAGCTCCGCTTTCCAGCGCTGCAATAGCAAGGCCCTTTTCATACGGAATAACATTTACCCACAATTTTTTCATCGTTTTTTCCTTAGCTTGTCTTGTCATTCCCGCGCCAAGTGCTTGTTGTCGAACTATTTTTGCAACAGTTGAGATTGCCACGGCCTACTTTGTAGGCCTCGCAATGACATCGAAATAGAGCCCCTTGTCATTGCGAGGAGCTAAGCGACGAAGCAATCTCTGGTTTGGCAATAGACCCGCCAAGCAGAAATACAAGAACGCTTTATCAATTTGTCCACCTTTTCTGTAAGATTAAACGCAAATTAGCCCAACCTGTCAACATCTTTCAAAAGATCAACTTATTGGTGGATTATCTGAAATCGTCCGTGTTTTTTTAAACCTAAGCTTGACATCGGCCCGTTATTCTGGTAGAAAGGTAAAGCATTAAAGCTTTTATGACGGTTTAGTAATATGTGTAGTATAAGAGGCGATATTCAAATCAAGACGATGGATTATTTTTGGCTAATTCCGTGCATTTACAATGAGGCAGGTCTGAGCGGCATGATTATTTTGATTATAGAGCAGAGGTTAAAGCTGCCCTGAGACAGGTATATTGAGAGTTTAAGCCTTCCAGAGCAGCAAGCTTTGGAAGGCTTTTTTGTTAGTGCTTGAACCACAGATTTTACAGGTGATAACAGATTAACACAGATTTGGAATAAAAAGGTGATATTGACAGGTGTATTTTTGATGCTTATTATACAAGGTTCGATTTGGGAATGATTTTGAGGATTGATTAAATGTCAGAAACAAAAGAAAAAAGTTATCGTGACACCTTAAATTTACCTAAGACCAGCTTTTCTATGAAGGCCAATCTGGTGCAGCGTGAGCCGCAGATGCGAAAAGAATGGTCGAATGTGGACATCTACAACAAGATAAGGCAGGCCCGTAAAGGTGCTCCTTTATACACCTTGCACGATGGGCCGCCTTACGCCAACGGCGATATTCACATGGGCCATGTCATAAATAAGGTACTCAAAGACTTTGTTGTTAAATATAAGACAATGACCGGCTTTGATGCCCCGTATATACCCGGCTGGGACTGTCACGGCCTTCCCATTGAGTCAAAGGTCACAGAGCAGCTCGGTGAAAAGATTCGCCAGATGAGCAAGCCCGATATCCGCAGAGACTGCATGAAATACGCCAGTAGATTTGTCAAGGTGCAAAGCAAACAGTTTCAAGAATTAGGTATATTCGGCGATTTTGAGAATCCGTATTTGACGTTTAAGCCGGGGTACGAAGCCGGCATTCTGGAAGTATTCGCTGAACTTGTGGACAAGGGATTGGTTTATAAGCAATTAAAACCCATCCATTGGTCGATTGGTTGTGAGACCGCGTTGGCGGAGGCGGAACTCGAATATAAAGATGTTTCGTCGCCCAGTATCTTTGTGAATTTTCCTGTTGCTAAGGAAAGCATCGCAAAGCTCATCGAGCTTGGTTTGATAAATGAAAATGAAAATGCACAGATTTGTTTTATGATCTGGACCACCACACCCTGGACGCTGGCAGCTAACCTGGCTATAGCAGTGCATCCCTATTTGGATTATACGACGATAAGCTATGAAAGAAATGGACAGAAGCTCGTCTCGATATTGGCAACCGACCGGCTTGAGGTGGTAGTCACGGCAGGCAGTCTTAAACAAGGACAATACAGTGTCGTCAAAAAAGCAGTCAGAGGCAGTGAGCTTGAAGGGCTGCGCTACGTGCATCCTTTTGTCCAGAAGAATCCGACAAAAAAAGATGCTTTTATGATCATTCTTGCTGAGTACGTCACGACCGAAGACGGCACGGGACTCGTCCATACCGCACCGGGACACGGTGTTGAAGACTATGTATCCGGCCAAGCATACAACCTGGAAATCTATTCACCGGTAATGGCGGACGGACGGTACGATGATACTGTGCCGGATTGGCTGCGAGGTCGCAGTGTCCTTGAGGTGGACAAAATCGTCAACAAGTATCTGGACGACAACGGTTTTCTCTTTGATGAGAGTGAAATTACGCACAGCTATCCTCATTGCTGGCGGAGCAAAGGCCCAGTTATATTCAGGGCAACCGAGCAATGGTTTATTAGTGTGGACAGAGAATTACCGGGCCTGGGAAAGAGTCTGCGTGACATGGCGCTGGACAGTATCAATAACATCAGATGGATACCTGCGTGGGGCCAAAAGCGCATCGCTGGAATGCTTGAGTCTCGGCCCGACTGGTGCATCAGCAGACAGAGGAGCTGGGGACTTGCCATACCGGCTTTTATCAACTCGTCTGGTCAAAACATTATGACAAAGGAATCCGTCTTAGCGGTGGCTAAGCATATCGCCGAGAAAGGCTCAGATAGCTGGTTCACTGATACGCCGCGGCAGATTTTGGGTGATGATTTTAAACTGCCGGAAGGTTTCAATTTTGATGATCTAAAGAAAGAAGAAAACATCTTTGATGTCTGGTTCGAATCAGGCTGTAGCTGGCACAGCGCCGCTGCTAAAGTTGGCTGGCCGGTACCGGTGGACCTGTACCTGGAAGGCTCGGACCAGCACCGCGGATGGTTTCAACTGTCACTTCTGCCGGCTTTAGGGGCGATAGCTAAGGCGCCGTTTAAGGGCGTTTTGACGCACGGCTTTACTGTTGACGAAAAGGGAATGAAGCAGTCTAAATCCTTAGGTAATTATGTTAATGCACAGGATGAGATAGCAAAATACGGCTCTGATATTCTTCGGCTGTGGGTGGCCAGTGTCAATTATCAAGAAGATATACACTGCAACGATGAGCTGATAGGACGAACGCAGGACGCCTACCGGAAAATCAGAAATACGCTTAGATTTCTTCTCGGCAATACTTTCGATTTCGACCCCAATGCTAACAGCGTAGCCTATAATGATATGTTTGAGGTCGATAAATGGGCGTTGCAGCAGTTGCAAAAGCTCATTGCCGGCGTGACGGAGGCTTATGAGAACTTTGTCTTCCACCGGGTCTTTTCGCTGATATACAACTTCAGCACGGTGGACATGAGCAGTATCTATATGGATGTGCTCAAGGACAGGCTCTACTGTGACGCGCCGGATAGTCTGTCTCGACGCAGCGCTCAGACAGCAATGTCTAAAATACTGGACTGCCTGATTAGAATGCTGGCGCCTATATTAGTGCACACAGCGGAAGAAGCGTGGCGAGCAGTGAAATCCGAGGGGCAGGAGACGGAGAGCATACATTTGGCTGAGATGCCGAAAGTCGATGACTCAATCGACTTCAAAAGCAACGAGCAAAGATGGCAAAAGCTTATGGAGCTGCGTGACGAGGTTCTACGTGTTTTGGAAGTCCTAAGACAAGGGAAAAAGATCGCAAGTAACCAAGAGGCGTGCGTAAATATCTATTGTGCTGATGAAGAATTAGTCGGGCTTTTGGAGGAGTTTGGACTCGAACAGTTTGCGGCTCTTTGTATTGTCAGTGAGGTAAAGCTGCAAAAAGCTACAGATGAGACGACAGTGACGGCTGAAAAGAGCAGCTACAACAAATGTCAGCGCTGCTGGAACTATTGGCCCAGCGTCGGAGCCGACATCAAATATCCTGATTTGTGTAAGCGATGCTCTGAGGTGGTCAGCAAGCTAACCGGTAATTGGTGATTGGTAATTGATAGTTTGTATTTTCCATTTAACCAGCCACCATTTGTTCACACACTTTTTGATATACCTTATCGACTGTGATTGTTTTGACACTGTGTTTTGGTTTGGTGCTTTTTATCTTTAGTCCTCTGCTGTAAGGCTCGCGGGCTACCATACATTCGGTTCTGCCGTATGGAGCGATCCTGGCCGGATTAGACCAGCTAAACATCAAAACCAACGGCGTACCCAAAGCCGCGGCAATATGTCCGGGGCCGGTGTCATTGCTTACTACGAGCTTTGCATCCTTCAGCATAGCTACAAGCTCAGCGAGAGAAGTTTGGCCGGCAAAATTTATTATAGTAGCGTTGGTTAAATCTTTTATTGCCTCGATTATGCTACTGTCAGATTCCGTTCCGACAGCAATTATGGGCAAGCTAAATCGTGACGAGATTCTGTCAGCCAGGCCGGCAAAACGTTCAACCGGCCAACATTTGCCGCTATGCGTCGAGCCTGGCACAAAAACAATGTATTCACCGAGCTTAATATCATAACTTGCTAATAGATTGCTGACCGAGTCACGTATATGCGTATCTACAGGAAGTAGAAACTTGATTTTTGATTGTTGATTTTTGATTTCTGTCTTCTGACTTCTGTCTTCTGTCTTCTGCAAGGCAGCCTTAACTATCTTCAAATAATAATCGACTAAATGAATGCGGTCATGATCTTGCTCGATTTTATGCGTGTAAAACAGATGTGCAAGCTCTCTGGTACCAGCCATTCCGTAGCGTTTCTTACAGCCGGACAGCCACGCCAAAGAAGCCGTTCTAAAAAGGCCCTGAAAGTCAAATACAGTGTCGAATCTGCTGTGGCGGAGCCGCCGAATGAGCATTACCAATGCGGCAAAAGCTTTGGGATGGTACCAGGCCTTGCCGAGAAATTTCCGGTCGAACGGTATTATCTCAGTCAGATGAGGATGATTTTCCAAAAGTGGTGCAAACTCGGGGCGGACCAGCCAGCTAATCTTAGCATCAGGGAAATTTCGACGTAGAGCCGAAAGAGCCGGCAAAGCTAAAACAATATCGCCAAGCGCACTGGGCTTGATTATCAGGATATTTCTTAGGTCCTTCGACATAATGTGCTAATTTTAAGCAAGAACCGGATTTTAAGCAATTGTTTATTGCTGTGTAATGACTGAATTATTATTATCGATTGCAGATTATTAAGAGACAGAACTTGGATAAAAGTGCTATGACTAAAAAAGGCAAATACATCTATGATTGGCCCAGGCCGATGGTTACGGTCGATGCGGCAGTGTTTGCGTTTTACAAAAACGAAGCTAAATTATTGCTAATCAACCGTGCTAACGAGCCATTCAAAGGCAAATGGGCTCTGCCGGGCGGATTTGTAAATATGGATGAAGAGCTGGAAGATGCCGTGGTGCGAGAGCTGGAAGAGGAAACAGGCCTGAAAGATGTGCACTTAGAGCAAATGCATACCTTTGGCAAGTGCGGCAGAGACCCGCGAGGCAGACAAATCACAATAGTATTTATGGGTATCGTGACTAAGGGACAAAATAAAATAAAAGCCGGTGACGATGCAGCAAAGGCACGATGGTTCGATCTAAAAAACCTGCCGAAGGATATGGCCTTCGACCACGATGAAGTCGCTAAATTTGCAATCACAAGATTAAAAAATAAACTCGCCCCGGCAACTCGTCTCTGAGAAGCTCTTCGCCGAGGTAGGAAGGCCAGCCAAGCCGGAGCCAGAAAGGATATATAGGCTTAAAGTCAAACGATTAAAACTTAAAACAAATAATTCAATCTGACCGCTTTAATTTTTATGATAGGTATAAATCATTTCTTCGCGTTCACAACCAGAAATCATCAAAGCAAACATTATACTATTCTTACCTACCCAATTAGGACATACGTAAAGCGCGTAGCTCTCCGCAAGCACCGTAAGGCGTCCCTTGCGGGAGAGTCCCCCAGGACTGCCACAGGTACGCGCTTTACGTATGAGCTTTTTTCTTACGATTGATCGTTAAGGCAGAATAAAAGAATGAGCAAGAAGGAAATTATTTCAACCATAAAAAGTAATAACGCTTTATGATGACCTGCGACAAGCTGCTTGTGAACCTTGGTCCGCCCAAGGCGGATTTGTCTCAATGCGGAGCTTATACAAATTGCATTAAATTACCGTGCTTCGTGCGTTTGGCACAGATGGATGGCAGCCTCAAGCACAGCGCCCCGCCTGAGCTTGTCGAAGGCTTGGGGATGGCTTGCCGGCCTTTATGCAAAGCGCAACATTTAATTACGATTGCTATAATATAATCAAATGATCTTTAGTTATTAGCAGTTTCTGCTAAAAGAAACTGCTAGTAGATTTCGATGTATGTTTATATGTTAGTGTAATACCAATTGTACTTAATTACAGCGCTTTTGCTGTGTTATCTGATGTGATTCATGGCGCTGCTGAGCCAATATATATTGAATCAACAAGCTGGCTTAAATATGTGAGGCGCAAGGATTAATCACAACTGGTATTATGTTTAACTTACGGTTTGATATTTGGTCCTTGATACACGATGCTAAATTTGAGATTCCTAATACCTAAGATAGTTAGGTATTGTTTGTACATGAAGGCTCGATATTCTCCGCAGGATGTGGAGCCAGCCATCCCAGCGACCTTCCGGCAGACGCTGGAGTAAAACGCAAGTCCACCTGTGGTGGGCCTGGTATCTACCAAAGGTCTGCCGTAGGTAGAATACTGGATGCTTACTGAGTTTGCCGATTCGATTATGTTTGACCGGGTCGAGGATAGCGTAAGCTATGCTGTGCACCGCCTGCACTTCCAGCGTGCATTACTTAAAATTGATGGCCTGACGTCTCGATGCCGTCCAGATCCGGCCCGACGGACTCGATACTGGATAATTGACACTCGATGTTAAATGTCTGAGCATTAATACCTAAGATACTTAGGTATTATTTTTTACCTTGCGACTTGATATTTGGTTCTTGATACACAATGTTAAATTTGAGATTCTTAATACCTAAGATAGTTAGGTATTGTTTGTACATGAAGGCTCGATATTTGATGCTGGAGTAAAGCGCAAGTCCATTTATGGTGGATGTGGTACCTACCTGAGGTCCGCCGCAAGTGGAATACCAGATGCTTACTGAGTTTGCCGATTCTATTATGTTCGACTAGGCCGAGAATGGCGTAAGCCATGCTGTGCACTACCTACACTTTCAACGAGCCTTGTTGAAACGAGCGTTATTGAAAACACTTCAGGCCTGACGCCTCGATAGTCAATGCAGGATGCTTGATACAGGAGCGAAGCGGAAGTCCTCTGAGGCAAACTTATTGATAAATCTCTAAGACTATTGCCTAAGATACTTAGGTATTATACAATTTCTAAAAATTAATGGCGCTTTAAGGATTTGCGTGTTTCTGCTCTTGAGTCTTGGTACACCCAAGGCGGATTTGTCTTAATGCGGAGCTTATCTGTGGTATATGCGTCTGTCCCCATATCAAGCCCCAAAATTTATTATGTTTGATATTACGAGCCAAAAACTAAAGTGGAAAAATTATATCAAGAGTATGTCACACAATAAAAAAGCAACCCAGCGGAGCAGCTAAGAAATGAGAGGATTGTCTGCTATTGGAGAATTCTGCGATTTTCTTATCTGCTTGTTGAACATTCGCAGTTGTACATCAATGGCGCTTAGGGCCCAATCGATATAATGCAATTTGTGAGCGGCTCGGCGATGCGCTTCGTTGACAAGACCTTGCTGGACGGTGCGGAGAAATCTGTTTATCGTCTGAGGACTAATTTCAGTAGGCTCGGTAGCCCACTTTTGTAACTCTTTATAATCACGCCGCAGTTTCTTATCTGTCTTTAGCTGCTCGGCGGTTATGTAATCGGCGGGATTATATGCCAACTGGAGTCCTTTAAGACACAGGATTAACGGCTCATAGTTGGCTCTTTTTTCCAGGCGAATAAATTTGTACTGCTGTACATACGAAGTGGCCTGGACAGGAGACCTATCTGCAATCTCGTCCTCACCGAGATACCATCCGCGCTTACTGGTTCTGGCAAAGACGAGCTCTTCACCTCGTTCATACCGTTTTATTTCATCGTAGCCCATTCTTGAGACCCAGAGTCTGCCGGTGTCGTTTTGGCTAAGGCCGCCACCGAGCACGAGAAGGCACTTGACAAAACCCAAAGGCAGAACTTCCTGCCTGCCGATTTGATTTTTGCGAAGCTGGAAAGAAAGATGCAAGCTATGCGGACGGACGTTATAGAATGCAACGATCTCGTTTATTAATCTATTAAGCAGCCAAGGATCGGCTGTTGCCGGTCGTGACAGCTCTCCAGCGATATTTAGTCTGCCTGGTGCTAATTCTAAAAAGCCAAGCCGACGTGAGCGGTCCGTTGAGCCTTTATGGTCATCAATATATCCGCCGAGCTTCCAGCACAGCACTTCAAGGCAAAAATCATTAAAATATCTGAAATCATCGTATACCGGATCAGAAGCCTTTTGGGCGGTTCTCTGAGGCTCGACGGCAGCGGGACCAAGATTGCTCAATTCTAACTCAGCTCCGAGGGGCACAAGACCCGGCTGAAGATTCGACCTTATCCACTCTAAAAGCGATTTGGCGACCCGACTATCAAACATGCTGTCGGCCGCTTGCACAGCGTATTTTACATAGTCTATAAGGTCGTACTCAGGTTTCCGCAAACCGGAGTCCTCGGCATACGGCATTGTTTTCAGACATTCGTCAATAAGAAGGTCAACGGTAGAGCTATTAGCATTTATCATTTGCAAAGCCGCAAGCGTGCTAATAGATCGCATAAAGTATCTTTCCGAAGTTAGCATTCGCTCGATATCAAAGCGAAAATGAGTTTGAATTTTTCCATCTAACTCATTGAACAGAACCTGCTTAACGACCAAAGCCAAATAGTTTTCAATGAAGGGACGGG
>Ga0315543_1003814_pt1 | contig 13190 bp, 8 predicted proteins | sample SalMarSW160210MG_2_FD_203098 | JGI IMG/M metagenome (GOLD analysis project Ga0315543, IMG submission 203098) | Salt marsh sediment microbial communities from the Plum Island Ecosystem LTER, Massachusetts, United States - Salt Marsh Sediment SW1601-210 ...
TTTGGAGTCTGAAAGGCTTGTGTGCCCACTAGTTGGTCTTGGTACAGATTGGGGGAATGCGCTCAGACCATGGCCTTGCCTTTTCCAGTTGACTGGCCAAACGGAATAACGTGGCTTCGTCACCATACCGGCCAACAAACTGCACTTCAATATTCTTTCGAGCGTTACCCGTTATAAAGAATCCCCTGGTTGTATCGCTTGATAGATTTTAATTGCCAAGTCAACCGCTTGCTCGTCGCGAAAATAATCGAACAGACTTACCACCTCTATCACACTGGGCTACTTCTGATCGAGGCTATTGGAGTAACCTGTTATAAAGTCAATCAATCGTATATCGTAGCCTGGATTTTGTCTGTACTCAACTAATGTATTAGGTATGTTCAGATGCATGGGAATCCAATTGTCTCCACCGAGCTGTTCATATCGATTTGATACCCCTATTTTCCTGAATCCTATCTTCTCATACTCAAGAATGTGATGCTGCATAGATTCCTTTGCCGTTGCAAATATATCTTGAATGCCTTCTCTTTTCACCTGTTCAAACACCCATTTAAAAAGACCAGCTAGAACTTCCCGCCTATTGTTGATTGAAATAAGCCTCGAAGCTTCAACAGCTGTAACTATCCCTTTTGAGCTTCTGTATTCCTTTACTCCAAACTCGGGTTGAGATTCTATCGGGAGTCTCTGTGGATTATCAAAAATAAGCCTAACGGTACCGATAGCACGATTCCCCTCATCTAAGGCGAGTGCGAATTTAGCATAGTCGTCATATTCATCTCGTTCATGCCCATCATTGGATAAAGGCTTGTAACCCAATTTCTTACAATATATTTCATACCTCAATCTTAAAACCGAATTCATATCATCATCAGTTTCAGCACTCACAATTCTGATTCTATTTATTAATACTTCTAGAGATGGCTTTTTCGCGACAACAAACAAATCCCAGTCATTCGTATACGTTGGCTCAATTTTTGTTATTCTGAAACCAACGTGAGCTAAGCTTGATCTAGTGGCTTGTTCCAGCCAGTAATGATACTCTCCCCCTTCCTGTCGCATCCTTAAAATCACATTAAAGGGGGCTATTAATAATAATAGCTCCGGTAACAAGCGCATGGCTACTTTGAATCCATACTTTCGAAATCCTTCTTTTATTGCAGGAAATATCTGAATTGGGTGTTGAAATTCACTTATTACAATCTGCCCAGATTGCGCGAGAATCCTGTAGGACTCCTTTAAAGCAACACTTGAATCCTTTAAAGTATACAAGGTATGCAGCGAACTGATGCAGTCAAACTGGCAATCTAAAAAACGTAATACATTTTCCAAATCACCCTTTTCAAAATGAACATTGCCGAGTTTCGCCCTTTTCCTCTTTTGTTCTGCTCTCTTTAACATTGCATCAGAATAGTCTATACCCACAACCTCAAAACCCAACTTGCCAAGAGCCAATGCTAAATTTCCGGTACCTGTACCAACATCCAGGATAGTCTGCCCGGGTTTTGAAAAAGAGGCAATTTCTTGAACCATTTTCTGCAACAGTTCAACGTATGGAGGATATTTCAAAAGTCGATCATATGTAATTGCATATGACTTCCAGAATATATTGTCATAACTCATAAGTCTCGTCCCTCTGACTTGTCTCCATTCTAATAACTAAAGAGAGGGGCCAAATATCATATTAGGTACAAAAAAAGTTAGAAGTGGGTTAGAAAACAGAATCAATATAGCATAAACTTTCAGAACATTTATAACTTTATAATAATTACGAAACTATTTGTGCTACCAATATATTTTAATGAACATTTAGCCAAATAATGGCTTGGTTGTAAGCCACACCCATTGCTATTGGTGCTAGGAATCTCGTTAGGTCACATGGATATGGAAGCCCCCGTCAATACCCCTCAGAACGTCAGGGTTTGCCGGGATGAAGGTATTATATAAATCGCGACCCGTTCCTATCCGCTGCGCTCCCTGTCCCAGGAAGACATAAGCAAAGTCACTTTCTTGCAGAGTCATGTCCGGCTCTCCTTAATTTATTAATATCCATATTCCCTAACAGACCTAGCGAGTTAGTTTCTTTTGATAATTTCCAAGTACTGATAAACTCCAAATCTATCTATAGATAACCTAACATCGTATATGTCACTGAGTCCCTCTGTAAGGTCATACATTGTCTGTTCATCCTTATAGTCCAAGAACCAATCGCCGGCATACTCCATCCACAATCTTGTCGGATTACTAGGATGAGCATTGGTAGTAAGTAGCATTCCATTGGGTGCTACACTTTTCCAAAGAGCTTTCACTATTTTAACGCAAGTATCCTTTTTGAAGTAATCGAAGAGGCCAAATGCATAAATGATGTCCTGGTTTGATAGAACGTTCTGTTTATTGTTCCTCGTGATAAACCTCAGTATGTTCTCGTTATTAAATGTAATGCTGCAACCAGATGGATGACCAATTCTTTCCTGAGCACGATTCAAGGCACCTTCGTCTTGGTCAAGTAGGAAAATATCACAAGTATTTTCTTTAATCGTGTCGGCTAGTTGCCAGAGTTCTATGCAGGAACCACAGGCGATACTCGCAATTTTATTTACGTTTCCAGACAATATTGTTCGCAGCCGATTAATTCTTTCCTCGTTTGCTTTGCAGTTCTCCGTATCCAGAGTCAATGAGGTAAGTAACTTTCCAACTTCGGTCGTTCCTCTATATCTATATTCACTCCCTCCCGTTCTTCCAAACCAAATCATTTCTTGAGTTACGAAATCTCCTGCATACCCTCTTGGTTTATCCCAGACATATTTACCAAATTCAGATTGATGAAGCGTAGACAGAAGGATTCGTCGGAATTCTTCCATCTCGCGTCTATCTTCATCTTGACTAAGAGATTTCCTATATTCGGTAAGTACATGAAGATGATGCTCCAGAAGGTCGAAGCACCTGGATTCACCTTCACATTTCACTATGTCGGGAAAAGCTAGAATCAGTTCTTTTAGCATTGAATAGTCTATAGGGGGGTTATTAGTCATTGTATCTGCAAATAGTGTCTGATTAGATGGAAGTGATGCAGTACTGAAGTCATTTGTTAATGTGGTTTCTAATTTACCTGTGCTCAGGTTCAACGCATCGGTGAGTCATATAATTCTCACTTCTATCTTTCCTTCTGTACATGATTATCTATATAATCGATAATCATTGCCGAGTAGGCATTATGCTTGCCTGATTATGCTAACTTTGTAATAATTATACCATCACTAGTCAATATCAAATTTCAAATTGACCCACTACCCACCCTTTTGAAGTAGTGTTGCGGCCTTAATTTTTGTCCACAACCACACGGCCGAAAATCCTCAACCCAGCGGTAACAAGATAACAATAAGCAAATAACCCAGGACTTGGTCTTCGCTGCAAATATTATGCAGATTAGAGTATTAGAGCACATCATAATAGGCGAGAATAGATACTTCAGCTTCGCCAATGTCGGGCTCATTGAGGAATATAACCTGAACTTCTTAAGCCTTACATAAGGGAAAGGAGCTTAATCCAGAGCAGGGTTGAATTTATCCTTTAGCGCTTAAGATGCTCATCAAACTGCACGTTCCGGGCGAATGTTGGACTCGGCACAATTTTTTCCCTTTGTATCCCAACACGGCCTCCTCCACCACATTGTTACGAAACCGACTTCACCATTTATCTATGTTTGGATATGCAAAAGTTCGTAGGGTAAATTTAGGGCTTGAGCAGGGAAGCTTCCCATCACTTTTGCTTAGTGTATTTCCACCAAATTAGAGCCTGTGTTGTCCTCCAGACATCCAGCCTCTAGCTCTCTTTGGGGCTTTCTCCCCTCAATGCTATAATAGCTCTTGAGTCTTCATGGATATCTTAGCCACGCTTAATCCCGCCCAGAGAGAAGCTGTGGAGGCCATCGGAGGGCCTGTACTTATCCTGGCTGGACCCGGCAGCGGCAAGACCAGAGTGATTACTCATCGCATCGCCTATCTGATTAAATCCTGCGGCGTTAGCCCCCACAACATTATGGCAGTTACCTTCACCAACAAAGCCGCCCGAGAAATGAAAGAGAGATTGGAACAGCTCCTGGGTCAGGCAGTAGAAGCCCTGACCTTGGGCACCTTTCATGCTATCTGTGCCCGAATTCTCCGCCGTGAGGGTAAAGCTATCGAGCTTGACTCAAGCTTTGTCATCTACGATGAAGAAGACCAGCTAAGCCTGACAAAACAAGCTCTGGAAGAACTGAACCTCGACCCCAAGCAATATGCTCCTCGGGCTCTTCACTCAGCCATCAGCGCTGCTAAGAGCCGTCTTATCAGCCCTAATGACTACGCCCAGCGGGTTAGCAGCTATTTTGAGGAGATAGTTCACAGGGTCTATCAACGCTATCAGCAATTGCTCAGCCAGGGTCGGGCGGTGGATTTCGACGACTTGCTCATGAAGACGGTGCAGTTGTTCCAGGAGCATCCTCAAATCCTTAACAGATACCAGTCAAAGTATGTTCACATTCTGGTTGACGAATTTCAGGACACCAACATCGTCCAGTATATGTTGATGAAGCATCTGGCAGGAAAATACCGGAATCTGTGCGTGGTCGGCGACCCCGACCAATCTATTTATTCCTGGAGATTTGCTGATTTGCGTAATATCCTGAGCTTCGAGAAGGATTACCCCGAAGCCAAAGTAGTGTTTTTGGAGCAGAACTACCGCTCCACCAAAACTATTTTAGAGGTAGCCACGGACGTCATCTCAGTCAATATGCAGCGCAAGCCCAAAAAGCTATGGACGGAAAACGAAGACGGAGCTTCGGTAACTGTTATCGAAAGTTATAATGCCGAGGAAGAAGCTCAATCTGTGGTCAACGAGATAGAGAAGCTCATCGGCCAGGAACAAATATCCCTCAAAGATTGCGCTGTCATGTATCGGGTTAATGCTCAATCACGGGCATTGGAAGAAACTTTCCTGAGGTATGGTGTGCCTTACAGGCTTGTTGGTGGCACGCGTTTCTACCAACGGAGAGAGGTTAAGGACATTATTGCTTACCTCAGACTCATTAACAACCCCCAGGACAATGTTAGCCTTGTCCGGATAATAAACGTTCCTGTAAGGGGCATTGGGCAGCGTACCCTCAGCCATCTCCAAGATTGGGCAAAGGCTCATGATATCTCCCTCTTCGAGGCTTTAAAACAGGTGAGCCATAATCCTATTGCGAGCGAAGCGAAGCAATCTCTTCCTCCACGCATTACTCAAGCCCTGGCCGGATTTGATGCTGTTATGGCTGAGCTCATTGCCCAAAGCCATGAGCTAAGTCTTTCTGGTTTACTGGATGAGATATGGGAGCACACCAGATATAAAGAATATATTCTGGACAAGGAAGATGGGGAGGATAGATGGGAGAACATAATGGAACTGAAAAGTGTCGCTAGCGAATATGATGAGTTCAACCCCGAAGAGGCTTTAGTCGCATTTTTGGAAAAAGTAAGCCTGGTATCGGACATAGATGAACTGGATGAAAAAGCTGACGCTGTGACCCTGATCACCTTGCATCAAGCTAAAGGATTGGAATTTCCTGCGGTTTTTATCGTCGGCCTGGAGGAAGGAATTCTCCCATACAGGAGATCTTTTGACGACCCGGAAGAGATGGAAGAGGAGCGCCGTCTTTGCTATGTGGGAATAACCAGAGCCAAGGAGCGACTCTATCTTTTACGCAGTTACCGTCGAAGCCTGTTCGGCGGTAGCACGGCAAATCCCCCGTCCCGCTTTCTCCAAGATATCGCACCCCACCTAATAAGCCCAAGAGGATTGTGGGAAGAGAGCCCGACTCCTTCAGCTAGTGCCTATTCCCAGCCTTCATCTCAGCCTCTTGGCACTCTAGCGCTAAAGGTCGGTGACCATGTCCGCCACAGCAAATTTGGCCCCGGCATAGTGATGAATTGCCTTCCTACCAGGGATGACCAGGAGCTGACCGTAGCCTTTGAAGAGGCGGGGGTTAAGAAACTCCTGGCCAGCCTTGCACCCCTGGAAAAAATTGAGAAAGATTTCGATTTTCCTTCATAAACTATTGACAAAATACACGAAACCGTGTAAAATAGAACGTAGATGCCTATTAAGGTTTTAGCGACCGAGGTAGTCTCTAAGATCGCTGCCGGGGAGGTGATTGAGAGGCCGGTCTCGGTGGTCAAGGAGCTGATAGAAAATTCCCTCGATGCTGGAGCCACCCAGATTGCCATAGAAGCCCAAGGCGGTGGAGTAGAGCTAATCAAAGTGAGCGACAATGGGGCGGGCATTCCGGCCTCGGAGCTGGAGCTTGCCTTTCACAGGTACGCCACGAGCAAGATTGACGATTTAAGCGACCTGGAGAAAATTTCTAGCCTCGGCTTTCGGGGTGAAGCTTTGCCCAGCATCGCTGCTGTCACCGAAGTCGAAATCCTCACTCAAACATCTTCGGAGGTTGTTGGCAGCTACCTGCATTTGAGAAAAGGGGAGGTAATTCGCAGGGAGAGCCAAGCCAGGCCCCAAGGCACTACCGTAACCGTGCGCCGCTTATTTCGCTATTTTCCGGCACGACTTAAGTTTCTCAAATCAGCAAATACCGAAAATAGCCACATCGCCCATTTGGTAAGCCAGTACGCCCTGGCTTTCCCCGAGGTTAAGTTCAGCCTGGTTCTTGATAAACGTCCCAGCCTGCGCACTACGGGCAACGGCGACCTGCGCGAGGTGGTAAATGAGATATATGGTTCCGAGCTAGCGCAAAGGATGCTAAAGGTAGAACAAAAGGACGGCCTGGCTAAAGTCGGCGGCTTAACAAGCCCACCTTCCTTAGCCCGTTCCAACCGCAACTATCTCAGCTTCTTCGTCAACCGAAGGTGGGTGCGCAGTCCCTTGCTAACTCGGGCGACCGAGAAAGCCTATCGTGGCTTACTTATGGATGGACAGCATCCCATTGCGGTAATCAATATCTCCCTGCCGCCTCAAGAGCTTGATGTCAACATCCATCCTGCCAAAGCCCAGATAAAGTTTTGCCATGAGCAAGCGGTCTTTAGCAGCGTACAGAAAACCATAGAGGAAGCATTAGCCAGGACTCCTATAGCCAGCTCGAAGGCCGTGCCCTTCTCAGTTAGCTCAGGGCAGTGGCAGAGCCCCCGCATGATAATGGATAACGAGCCGGCTTTTGTTGTCGCCCAGCTGCCGACCTTGGAATTACCAGTTTTGAGGGTATTGGGGCAGCTAGTCAACACCTATATTATCGCCGAGGGACCCAATGGACTCTATCTCATCGACCAGCACGCTGCTCATGAGCGCATACTTTATGACCAAATTTCAGCGCAGTGGGCACAAAAGGAAGTTGAAGTCCAGGGCTTACTCCAGCCCATAACCATAGAGCTCAGTCCCAGAGAGGAAGAGACCCTGAGAGCTAGTAGAGAGTTTCTGGACGAATTTGGCTTCACCATTGAGCCTTTCGGAAATAGAAGCTATGTGATACGCGCCATACCGGCACTAATGGCCAGGGCGAATATCATTGAGATAATAAGTACACTGCTTGATAGCCTTGCCAGCAAAGAAAGTCCCAGTCCTTGGGAGGAAAAGATAGCCCAATCTTTGGCTTGCCACGGTGCTATCAGAGCGGGACAGCAGCTAAGCAATGAAGAGATGCGAGAGTTAATAAAGCAGCTAGAACAAACCAAGCAACCGCGAGCCTGTCCCCATGGTCGCCCAACCATGATTCATTTAAGTTCGCATCAACTAGAGAAGGAATTTGGCAGGATAAGCTAGCCCCCCTGGCCCCACCAAGGGTGGTAAATTTGGGCTTTGCCTCAGTTTGAAGGCTGCTTTGTATATCCTCTGGATGGCATATTTTCTGGATTGCCGGTGTTACGTCAATATCTATGCCTTCCGTAGTCCTGTTTAACCTTCTTCAGAACAGTAATAACCGAGCTATATTTTTAAAGTTCTTTGGTTAGACCTTAAGCTCAAATTCGAAAAGTTACTTTGCAGCCTAAGTATATGTTAGAATAAGCGAGACTCGTTCCTTTCTTTGAATTACCTGGATAAGATTTCTACTCGGAGGTACATATGATCTACTGGGCTCAGTTACTGCATTTCTATCAGCCGCCGACCCAGGTGCCATCGGTGCTAAAAAAGATATGCGACGAATCATACCGCCCTCTACTCCAAGTCTTTGAGGAATATCCCAACGCTCAAGTAACCATAAACTTCAACGGCGTCCTGACCGATATGCTGATAGACTGCGGCCATAAAGATGTAATCGAGGGCCTCAGAAACCTTGCCGAGAATGGCCAGCTTGAATTCACCGGAACCGGCAAATATCACCCTATTCTTCCCTTGATACCTAGGGAGGAGGTAAAGAGGCAGATAGACTTGAACACACAGACCAATCGCCGCTCATTCGGAAAGGGATATGCACCCCAAGGATTCTTTCCGCCTGAGATGTGCTATAGTCAGGACATTCTACAGCCCATTATCACGTCAGGATATCGCTGGATTATTCTAAGTGGTATCGCCTGCCCCGCGGAGTGGCCCCTCGATATTATTTACAGAGCGGAGTGTGAGGGACAGGAGATAGCGGTTTTCTTCCGTGACGATGTGCTCAGCAATAGGATAAGCTTTCAGGACCTGAAAGCTAAGGAGTTCATTGCTCATTTGGAGGAGTGGCAGGGTAAAAGAGAGAATATCTATGTGGTCACAGCTATGGATGCCGAAACTTATGGCCACCACATCCAAGGTTGGGAAAGGACATTCCTGGCCAAGGTTTACGAAGAGCTAGAACCACCCACAGAGCCCCTTGAAGAGGTTAAGCAAGCTAAGATATTGGCTGGACAACATGTCGCCCTTTTGACGAATAATGAAGCTGCCGCCAAAATCCAGATGGTCACCATCAGCCAACTTCTCAACCTCTTTCCCCAGGGTCAAACGATAGAGCCCAGGCCATCCTCCTGGAGTACCACGTCCGATGACATGAAAGCCGGCAACTATTATCCCTTGTGGCAAGACAAAAAGAACGAGGTGCACCGTCTTCAGTGGGAACACCTGAGTATATGCATTGAACTGGTGAATAAAGCACTGGACTGCGCCGATAATGAGGAGAGCCGGCAATCTGCTACCATTGCTCGGGGACTCCTGGATCGGGCTGCATGTAGCTGCCAGATGTGGTGGGCCAGCAATCGCCCTATGTGGGACATCAACCTCATCCACATGGGCCTGCTCGACCAATTGCGAACCGTGGTTAACTCTTACCGAGCTATAAACAAGAGCGGGGCCAGTGAGGAGACTAAACGAGAATATTATTACCGCACTGTTGCTGCCAGGAATATTAGAAACCAACTGGAAGATAAGCTATTTGTGCAATAGCAGTGGAAGAGCAGCACTATGTACTGGAGCAATTTCCTTCACATATATCAACCACCAACCCAGACCGAGGCAATAGTCCGCAAGGTCACCGATGAGAGCTATCGGACGCTGGTGCGTGTCTTGAGGAAGGCACCTGGAGGCAAAATCACCCTCAACATAAATGCTGTCCTCACAGAACAGCTTGCCAGATACGGGCTTGATGACGTGATTCGAGGTCTCCGTGAATTAGCCGAGCGGGGGCAGATTGAGTTCACCGGGAGCGCCATGTATCATCCTATTTTGCCTCTTATTCCCAAGGACGAGGTCATCAGGCAGGTCAAGCTCAATAACGACATTAATCAGCGTTACTTTGGGGAAATCTACAGGCCTACGGGCTTTTTCCCCCCGGAGATGTGCTATAGTCACGAAGTAGCCCAAACCGTGGCCGAGCTTGGCTTCCGCTGGATAATTGTGGACGAACTTTCCTTTAAGGGAAAGATTGGCTCCGTTAAATGCGACCGACTTTATAAGGTAGAAGGGCTCGGAGATTTTCTGGTGTTCTTCAAGGAACGCCCCTTCAGCGCTGGCATTACCTATGGCACATATCCCTCAGCGGAACCTTTTCTGGCAGCTCTAAAAGGTGAGTTAGAGAAGCACAGCTATCTTCTCACAGGCACCGATGGCGAAGTCTATGGGCACCATCGCCCGGGGCAGGAAAAACTGCTCTCCGAGCTATTTGCCCGGGGAACCCCCAAGACCTGCACCATCTCGGAACTCATCAAACACTTCGCTCAGGTGGATACTGTGAATCCTCTTCCTTCTTCCTGGAGCACCTGGGAAGACGAGATGGCACAGGGCGTACCTTATCCTCAGTGGCAGTATCCAGAGCATGAGCTACACGAGTTGCAATGGCAACTCACCAAGCTTGTGCTGCACACTGTCAAGGGGGCTCCAACAAAGTCGCCTGGATTTTCCGAGGCACGCAGACTTCTGGACGAAGGACTGCATAGCTGCCAGTATTGGTGGGCCAGTTGCCGGCCCTGGTGGAGTGTGGAGATGATTGAGTGGGGTGCCCAAAAATTATACCAGGCTGTAGAGTCGCTGGGGGATGCCATAGATAAGAAACGGAAAGAGGAAGTCAGCAGACTGTTTCAAGCAGTGGTGAGCAAGGCAAGGGAATGGCAAGAATCAGGCGAAGCCCAGCGTCTGAAACAGAAATATAGAAAGGAACACCCCGAGGTTTCCACCGAACTTACCTTTGGAGGTTAGGGAGCGAGCTAATATGAAGTGTGCTTACGTCATCCTCGCCTTTCACGCCCATGAGCCGCTGTGGGACTTACCCAACGAGCTCATTGCTCTGGTGGATGACCCCGAAATACGCGACGCCATTCGGGGAGAGAACTATGTTCTAAAAAGGGCGCGAGAGGAACGCGACATATACGCCCACTTAGTACAAACGGCGAATTCACTAGGGGCTCCGGTAGCCTTGGATGTCACCAATGAACTTCTGATGCAACTAGCTTGGTACATACCGGAGACATTCCAGAACTTGGCAGCGGCTTACAAAAGCGGCATTATATACCCCTTGTACACACATGCCCACCATACTCACGCTGCCTTACTTACTTCCGATGAAATGGCCGATGAACTGCGTCTCAATACGGAACTGCTTCACAAGGTGATGGGTGTGCCTGAGCCAAGGCATCGTGGTGTCTTTCCCACCGAAGGATCTGTGGACGCGGCTAAGTTAGCTGCCTATAAGGACAGCGGGATGGAGTACATCATCTTTCCTCATCTGAGTGACCACAAGGCACATTTCACCGTGGATGGCGAAGGCGATATCCAACACCACGCCTTTATGGTGGGGCCTGACATGCTGGCGCTGCCCCGCCATTTTCCGGTATCCCAATATATCTGGCGACCGATAACTCGTTATGACCCCAAAGGTGTGAAAAATCAGGGGTATATTCTGGGAAAGTACTGGGTCTTTGCCGAAGAATACCGCAATAAATCTTACATACTTTTTCCCATATCCTGGGAGGAAGCAGTAGCTGAGTATACCACCGTGCTGGAAAACGCACTGACGGAGGCGCCTGACCGGGGCTTAATCCTCTACATTCAAGACCTGGAACTCATGGACTTCGGCGATATTGCTCTTCGGATAATGGAGCAAGCCTGGAAAAATGTGATTATCAAGAACATCGCCGAAGTGCGGTTTATAACTCCGGATGATTATCTGGAGAGTCTAGGTGATATAGCAGAACTGCCTCGTGTCCGCTTTCATCAAATTTCCTGGGCCCCAGAAATACGCCTGGTTCTCCGCTACGATGGCCATTATCCACCACTTAACGCGGGGGAGTTCAGAGATGTAGACCTCGAAGAAGTGGTCTTCAAGCAATTACCGTTCGTCTTCTGGGAGCCTGGTCGTTTCCTTATAAATATTTATGGGGCAATCCTGGATGCCTTTGGCGTGCCCAGGCGACTAGCTGTAGACGCAGCCTTACTCCATGATACCAGATATGCTATCCCACGCTTTGATTTTAAAGACCAGCTAGCCTTGCACTACAGGCTAATGAAGCGAGCCTGCAACTGGGGCTGGCGACCTGAAGAGGGGCGCCAAAAGAGGCCCTTCTTACACGGCTATCGCCTTTCGGAACTTCTTCTCGGTACTGCGCCTGAAGACAGTGCCTTTGCTGGCACCAGATACGTGCACCCTGATGATACTAGTTACGTGGGGGCGGAGCGCATTCTGGAATTTCTTCTTGACACCCGATTTGATTACCTGAGAGCTGGTATTGAGGAGGGTGGTCTCGCTGGTGAGCAAAAGGAAGTAGCCTTGCTAGAGATTAAACGGGGAGAGAGCCATCGTGTCATCGCCACGGAATTTATTCACCGCGCACTCGAAGCCAGCCGCTCCGTTGAATCAGCAGACACTCCCGATGGAAAGGCCGAAGCACTGAATCGCCTTATTCGCGAGATGAAAGGATATTGCCGTGAGGTCTTTGTCGCCACTGACCACATACAGCGTGCCTGGGGTTATATCAGCGACCTAGATTCTATGATCCTGACCATGTACCAGCACCTCTACGAAATTTATCCCCCGAAGTTTCCCACGATGTTCAGAGAGCTTTTGCCCCAGGAGTGGAAAGCGCGAGAAAACCCAAAGTTGCTCTAGGCCACTAATCAAAGAGTACCTCTAAATGGAGAGGGCCTTAGTATAGTTGAAAAAACCCCTAAAAGATGTTTAATTGGAGATAGAAAGTAAACATCTTCTGTTAAGTAGAGAGAGTCAGAATTAGACGCACAAGTACATCGGGGAAAACTGCCCAGTCCCAAGGCCTACAGCGATATCTTGAGCCCAGCTGAGATCGTAATTTATAAATGTCATAATTTTGTAACTTTTTTCGCTCCGCTTTTATGACTTTTAAATTCCAAGCCTGCTATCGTTATTCTTGAATATGCCAGGGTCAGGAAGCAGGACCATTTTTGACAGTAATAAACTAAAGGAGGTCAGCTATGGCAATGGAAAAACAGAGACGAAGGTGGGCGATGAACATTACTCCTCAAAATACTATCTTTATAGCTCTTTCTTTCGAAGGGCCTGACGTCTATTCCATTGCTGGAGGACTTGGTTCCAGGATTACCTATCTAACCAGTACCTTAGCGGAAATGGGCTTCCAGGTCCATCATATATTTATAGGCGACCCCAGAAAGGATGGCATTGAATTTCGCCAAAATGGAAAGCTTGTCCTTCATCGCTGGTGTCAATGGATAAGCGAGTATCATCCGGGCGGAGTTTATGATGGGGAAGAAGGCAAGCTTTACGATTTCAC
>Ga0315543_1003815_pt1 | contig 13189 bp, 9 predicted proteins | sample SalMarSW160210MG_2_FD_203098 | JGI IMG/M metagenome (GOLD analysis project Ga0315543, IMG submission 203098) | Salt marsh sediment microbial communities from the Plum Island Ecosystem LTER, Massachusetts, United States - Salt Marsh Sediment SW1601-210 ...
AAAGAGTAAACCCAAACAGACGTTGTTTCCTGTTAAATTTTAACTGATGTAGCATAGGTAGGTCCTTTCATCGAAGTTCGATATTAATTAAATATAATTCAATAATCTCATTTGTCCATCAAAAAAAAACGTCCATCCCGTTGTCTCTGCTATCATCGCATGTGGGTTTGTAGACTATTCGTAATCTCCTCTTAGGAAACGGCAGAAAAGGTACGGAGTCCCGTATAGAAGAAGCCGGATATATTTTTTAAAAAAAAGGGACCAATCAAAAGCAAACCCATAAGTGCTATCAACATTGTCCTGTTCCAGGCATAAAGAGGCGTCTCCGAAGTTAAACATGTCAGCCGCTGTGTACATCAGACCGGACAGACTAACCCCTTCGCCCGTATCCACAATCTAAGTTTTTTCGTCTTTTGACACTTACACCAGTCTCAGTATTCGCACGGTGGGGGCCCACCTCTAAATAGATAGTCGACCAAGTAGGTCAGATCACCGATATTGGTGCCATCCTCACAATTCACGTCGCCTGCCTCAAGCACGGGCAAGGGTAGTGGACCGCCGTTGAAGAGGTAATCGACCAGGTAGGTTACATCGGAGATATTGATGCCGGTGATTCCGTCTACATCACCGCGAGCCAGGTAGACGGAAATAGCACCCGGGGTGACCCTCGGCTGGTAAGTTGCGAACAGACTGCTGAACGTGGGAGAATAACCGCCATATCCGCCCAAATCAACAACTGTCGTATCACCATAGGTCGCTGAGCCGGCAAGTGTAAAGTACAGCTTCACGATGTCGCCTTCTCCCGGCGAAAGGTCAGGCGCCGCCCCGGAAAACGAGCTCACGAACCTGATCGTATACTGTTTGCCAGACGGATTGAAGTGAATATATGATTGATTCTCAAAGTACTCCGTTCGGCAACCGGCAGTCGAAAATGAATCCAGGGTGACGTCCAGATCGCCGGAATACTCAACCGGAATCTCGATGATGCGGATGGGGACGGAGTTGCGAGCATACACCGGTATTTCAACAGTGGCATTGCGCATTCCGGCGGCTTTGGTAGGGATGAGAGAATCGGCCAGTGCTTTAATATAGTTTGGTTTCTCCCTTGAGCGGATTTCGCCCTCAGCGTCAACTTCCACTTTCACAGTGTACCAGCCTGGGATTTCATAGGTGTGCACCGGTGACTGGACAAAAGCCGAATCACCGTCGCCAAAATCCCATGCCCAGGTGTCTACCTCCAGCCCCGACGTGGCCGTAAAGCTGACATCAAACGGGACCCAGCCGAGAGTTGTATCAGTTGTGAAGTTCACCCCACCGGCATAATTTACGTAGCAGGCAGCATATCCGATACTCGAGCAACCATACGGGATGCGCATGTAACCGCCTTCACCCCAGCCAGAGCCCCATGAATTGCGCATAATCCAGACGCCGCTTGGCCCCTGGTTATCATCCCAGCCGACCAGAACGACAGCGTGATTGATCGTACCTTCTCCACAGCCATTAAAAATTCCGCCGTTATAAGCATGGAAGGCACCATTCACGTAAACGGCCACCGATACCGGACCGTACTCCATAATTGCCTGCTTTATGAGTGAGGCACCTGGAACGCTGCTGCCTGTTCCAATAAAGGCCCAGGATTCAATGTGATAGGGGTGTGGATATGGACAACCGCATGGAGCGTCCCAGGCCACATACGGAAAATCGGCTTCCAGTACCGCTCCGGTACTACCGCAGGGATCAGTTCTCCATTGATGGTAGTCATGGGCAAACCAGCCGCCGCCACAACCCCATCCGCTGCGATTACAGCTCACCAGCCATTGTTCCGAGAGATCCTCCGTCACGCCGTCCAGGATTGTGATATTACACTCAAGAGGCCCCACTGTTCCAAATGCCCAGCAGCTTCCACAACCGCCCTGATTCTTCACCGGCGGAAGGTCTACCTCATCCCGCCAGTCAAAAGCAACCGGAATGTCTCCTTTCAGAGTCATGGGGTCAAAGCGCGCCGTGACCTGCCAATTCTCCGGCTCTTTCAAGCCGCACAATTCTTCAAGCGAATATTTGGTAGCCGGATTTTCACCGACAGTGAACGTCCACCCTTCTTGTCTGCCTTGTTCTTGCAGAGCGACAATATCCTCGCTTGTCAATTGCCCATAGACTGGAATTGTTGTCACGAGGACGGCAGCCAGGGTTACCAAAAGAGCAAACCCAAACAGACGTTGTTTCCTCTTAAATTTTAACTGATGTAGCATAGGTAGGTCCTTTCATCGAAGTTCGATATTAATTAAATATAATTCAATAATCTCATTTGTCCATCAAAAAAACGTCCATCCTGAGAACAGGGCGATTGGCCGAGAAGATGGCAGATGTGGACTCGCCTTTGGCGAACCGCCCACGAACACTGTTGAGATCGCCACGCTCCCTTCGGTCGCTCACGATGACGATGGACTTGTGGGAGAGCCTCCTCAACGGTCCTTGCTACTCTGGGAACGCCTCATTTTTTTCAAATGAAACCCCTGTCTTTCAGCTTCGTATAACGGTAAGAAACTCAATAGAAGAAAGTGAATGGAGGTCGTTGTGAAAAAGCTGATTTTGCTCACGTTGTCTGCCATCATTGCAGTCGGCCTTATTGGTGGCCTGGCTATGTCGAAATCCTCAAAGGGCACCGGGGAGGCTTGGCTGGGGGTTTACAGCCAATCGGTAGACTCGGAAATGTCTGGTACATTTGACCTGCCGGTCAAATATGGGGTAATTGTCAATGAAGTGGTTGAGGAATCTCCAGCGGAAAAAGCCGGCCTGAAGGAGGGCGACATAATTGTCAGATTCGATCGCTCCAAGATCGCTGATCAGGACGACTTGGTGGAAATGATTCAGAAAGGCCGTCCCGGGGATAAGGTAACCCTAACCATCATGCGGGAAGATAAAAAAATGAAGTTACCAATTGTCCTCGAGAAAAAACCGGTTGCGGAGAAACAGGTCTGGGTCTATAAAGGGCCTAAAAGCAAGAGCAAATCTTTCACCTTCGTTTATGGGGATGAGCGTTCGTATATCGGGGTGAGTCTGATGGACTTAACCCGGCAACTGGGTGATTTCTTTGGCATCGCCAAAGGAAAAGGCGCCCTGATCACTGAGGTTCAAGAAGATTCACCTGCCAAGGAAGCCGGGTTAAAGGCTGGTGATGTGATTGTTGCCATCAATGGGGATGAAGTATATGATCCTGAGGATGTTGTGGATGCTGTTGAGGATCGGGAACCCGGCGAGAAAGTCGAAGTGAAAATAGTCCGAAACAAAAAGGAAATGACAATTCCGGTGGAAGTAGCCGAAGACGAGGATGACTCTTATGAATACTCTTTCAAGCAATTTAACGCCCCTGACATCGATATTACCTTGCCAAAAATGAAAGGGTTGTACAAATCTTTTCCCTCTGACCAACTGTTTGATTACGAAGACTTTGAGGAACAGATGGAACAGTTTAAAAAGGAATTGAAGTCGCTTCAAAAAGAATTGAAGGAGCTTCGCAAGCAGCTGGAATAATGTTTTTTAGAGTAATCCCAAACTGCCAACCCTATATCCTCCTCGAAGAAGCCCCACTAAGTGTGGGGCTCGCGTTGCCTCATTGAAGAATGTTACCGAAGGTTTTGATGTGGTCAGATACGTTTTCTCACATTAGAGGTAACCGAGACCAGTTTGAATATAGCCTTCAGTTGTCGGTCAATTTGTCGTCTGAGAACGAATGGGTCAAGGGTTTGATGTTTGATTTGTAGTGTTTTTTTTCTGTCGTCAGAGATGGAGGGCGATTGCATGAGTCTCTGGTATGGTGTTTTCGGGGTTTCATATATTTTGTAGTACTTGCTGTTGATTCGTTTCTTTTGAAGTAGTTTGAGAGTGGGTCAGAAGTGGTTTTGGAATAGGCTCCATTGGTTGGCGTAGAGGTTGTTGATAAGGTTGACCAGTTGGGGGTTATCGAGTCGGGCTGTTTGACCGAAAAGCAGCAAGTCGAGGCAACCAAAGCTGTCATCAATGGCGGCGCACAATTCGTCAAAACCTGCACTGGCTTCTTCGGCGGCACGACGATCGAGCAGGTTCGGACTCTGTACACTGCGGCGGTTGGTCGAATTGAAGTCAAAGCCTCAGGCAGCATCCGCACGCTTGACCAGTGCCGCCAACTGCTTGAGGCTGGCGTGACCCGGCTGGGCAGCTCAGCCTCGGTAGCCATAATGAAGGAATTTCTCAAGTAGAGCAAGAGTCCCCGGAGGCTATGCTAAAAGAGCGTTTGTCCTGTTTAGTCGGGTCTTGGCCACGACGAAGTCGAGGGTGTGACCCGATTAGTCGTTTGGCAAGTGCGTGCGTTCCAAAGGGGTACGTTTTCGGTCAGGTCACACCCGCCTGGGCGGACAAGACCCGACCGAACGGCGGAAGTAGGGCGGCTACCCCGAAGCAAGCTTCGGAAACAGTTGAGCTTCTGTGGGCGGCAGATGTCCACATCTGCCCCGCCTCTGATCGAGCGAGTTGTCAAAAGCGCAGGTTTTTTTGACCTACTTGGCCAACTTTTCCCCCAGCATCGCCTCGTGCAGGCGGTTGTAGATGGGGCCCTGCGGGGTGAGGGTGGATTTGAATAGCGTCAAGCGGTCGAATGTCAGCGGGATTTCTTCGAGGTTGAAGTCCTGCATGTAGTCGGTAAGGTCTCCCACCCCAGAAGGGTCTTTCACACGCCCCAGTGTCAGGTGCGCCTTGAATCCTCTCTTTTCCGGTTTGAACCTGAGCTTGCGGACGGACAGCTCCAACTCGCGGGCCGCCTTGGCGAGAACCTCGGTATTGTCTCGCAGACCGGCCCAGATCACTCGCGGACGGACAAGGTTGGGAAAAGCGCCCAGTCTATCGATCATCGAGTCTACGGGATTGTACTTAGCAGCCGTGTCGTCAATAAGAGTGGTGAGCCGCTCGACCAGGCGTTCGTCGGTGTCGCCCAAGAACCTGGCCGTCAGGTGAATGTTTTGCTCTGCCACCCACTTGACGCGGCCGCCCTGATTCTTCAGCAAGGCGATGATCTCGCCCAGTTTTTCCGCAACTTCCTTCTGAAGTGGGAAGGCAATAAACAAACGTATCATGTTATATCCAGTATCTCCCTTCGCAAAAGCTCCAGGGCAGCGTAGGTGGCGCGGGTGCGAATGCTGTGACGGTTAGTGCCAAAGTTGAACTTCCGGGCATACGTACCGTGCATCGAGGACAGACCGATAAACGTTGTCCCGACCGGTTTTTGCTCGGTGCCGCCTTCCGGTCCGGCAATCCCGGTAATCGAGAGAGCATAATCGCTGCTCAGCGCCTTACGACATCCTTCAGCCATCGCCTTGGCGCACTGCTCAGAGTCAGCACCATGCTGATTAATTATGTCCGGATCAACAGACAACAGTTGCATCTTGACATCATTGGAGTAGGCAACGATTCCCCCCAAAAAGTATGCTGACGAACCGGGAACAGAGGTAATCAACATCCCCAATTGTCCTGCCGTGCATGACTCCGCCACGGCAAGAGTCTTGTCATTGTCTATGAGAAGTTGACCGACCACCCCCTCAAGGGTGTCGTCATTACTTCCGTAGATGCATCCTCTGCAAACCGACTCAAGATAGCGTACGAGATTTTGCGCCTTTTGGGCCGCCTCATCCTCGCTTTCGCCGGCGGCGATGATGCGCAAGTCGATCCCTTCGTAAGAAGGTAAATAAGCCAGCTTGACTCCCACCTCCAATTTCAGTTCAGGAGCAATCATTTCAGCCAGCCTTGATTCAATGATGCCGGTGGTACGTAGCTTCACTACTTTGAGGGTTGGGCCGGTCCTGATCCTCTGCAAATAGGGAATGACATCATCGGTGAGGATTTGTTTCATCTCGTCAGGAACACCGGGCAAAGAGACAAATACCCGGTCGTTTTCAGCGAGGCAGATGCCTACCGCCGAACCGTACTTGTTCGCGAAGAAAGTAGCATCTTGAGGCAGGAGCGCTTGGTTTTGATTTATGGCTGGCATTTCGATACCGCGTGTGGCGTAGCGAGCACGGATATCTTCCAGAATGTCCTCGTGGAAAATCAGGTTCCGTTTGAACACCTTAACGATAGCCTTCTTGGTTATGTCATCATCGGTCGGGCCCAACCCGCCCGAGGTAATGACTACCTGGGCGCGCTTGAGAGCCAACCGAAACACCTCGACCATCTGCTCAATCGAATCGCCGACCGAGCTTAGATGCATGATATTATGTCCTGCTCCGGTTAATTGACGAGCGATAAAAGCTGAATTCGTATCGATAGTGTGGCCGGTTATTATTTCGTCACCGATGGTTATGATTTCTACATCCATTGAGGATTCACTTTAATTGCAATCGTGTCCTTATCCTACACTAAGACGGGAGAGTATAATTATTACCAATTGTGTCACGACATTCGCCTGGATCCCGGCAAACACGTCATCCATCGTTACTCCCCACCCACCGGGAAGTTTCTCCGCCTGGGCGGCGGGAGGAAGCTTTATTACATCAAAAGCTCTGAAGGCAAAAAAAGCAATCAAATAGTTGCCCAGAGAATACGGGATGAACAACAGAGCCAGAAACATCCCCACCCACTCGTCAATGACGATCTTCTTGGCGTCGTGTCCCATAGCCTGTTCCGCTTTGCCCGCTGACCAGACCGACACGCAGAAGGTCACAACTGTCACCGCCACAAGAATCGGGGTATGGCCTCTAATAAGCAGAAATGCGATAAGCCAGGCCGGAATCGATCCGACCGTCCCGGGTATCAGCGGAGAGTATCCCGAATAGACACCTGTTGCAACAAGTCTAACAAACTTATCCTTCATTGTTCTCAGCTACTTCAGCACGGTTTTAATCATATAGTAGTATTTGACCACGTAATTAACTCCAGTCCAGACGGTTATCACTGCCGTTATCCACAACAGCAGATTGAAATAAAATGGGTAATCAAATTCAAAGAGTGACAGGGCCGGGCTCTGGAAATGTTCCAGTGCCTTGATGAGATTGATGTAGGCCAGCACAATTCCCACGATGCTCATTTGGAGAACCGTCTTGACCTTGGCCCACCAGCTCGGCATGATAATCACTCCACGGTACGCCGCCAGCAGACGAATGCCGGTGACAAAAAACTCACGTCCCACTATCAACATGACCGGCAGCGGCGACACATACCCGAGCGCAATAAATGACATCAAAGCCGACGAGACCAGTATCTTATCAGCTAGTGGATCCATAAATTTCCCGAAGCCGGTGACGATGCCGTACTTGCGGGCGTAGTAGCCGTCGGCGAGATCGGTCAAGGCCGCGACAATAAACAGTACCAAGGACACCAACTGCATGTAAAAGCTGTCGAGTAGGAAGAAGTACATAAAGATAGGAGCGATGATGATTCTCAGGAGGGTGAGCTTGTTGGGCGTGTTCATGGGATGACAAGGTACGCCGCAGGGCGGGGGGTGTCAATCAGGATTTGGGAACCTTCAATAAGCTCGCTGCCAGGTGGACAACGTTTCTATAAGTTGTCCAGTCGGCTTCCGGAATGGCTGTTCTCCCATTCGCGTTGCTTCCCTTCCCATTTTGCTATTGCTTACTGAACTCCGATAATCGATATTTGAATGGCGTCAGTATATTAAGTTAGCCCAGAGCAGGCACAGTTATGCCGGAAAACCAGGAAAACGACAAAACTCAGACCCACATCGCACTACCGGATTATCGAGAAGATCGGTGCCGGTGGGATGGGGGAGGTCTACCTGGCCGAGGACACCAAGCTCAAGCGTCGGGTGGCTCTGAAGTTCCTGCCGTCACACTTATGCCAGGATGAGGACGCCAAAGCTCGCTTCAAACGTGAGGCTCAGGCTGCTGCCAAGCTGAGTCATCCAAACATCATCACTATACACGAGGTAAGCGAACATCAAGGTCGCCCGTTCTTCTCTATGGAGCATATTGAAGGGAAATCGCTTCGCCACCTCATAAAGAGTCAGGAGTTAGACCTTGACCATGTTATCAAGCTGTCCATTCAAATATGTGATGGATTGAGCAAGGCTCATCAGGCCGGTATCACGCACCGGGACATTAAGCCGTCCAATATCGTCATCGATGCTGATGGCCGACCCAAGCTGCTTGATTTTGGGTTGGCCGCAGTCAAGGGCACGGACAAACTAACCAAGACCGGTTCCACACTCGGCACAGTTGGCTACATGTCGCCGGAACAGGCTCGGGGCCAAAAGGTTGATCAGCGTTCGGATATTTTCTCGCTCGGCGTGGTTCTCTATGAAATGATCACCGGACGGAGGCCGTTCAAAGGGGAGGATGATGCCGCGACACTGCACGCCGTCACTAATGAGACACCGGAGCCGCTGGCACGCTACAAGGCAGGCGTTCCCGACGAACTGCAGCAGATTGTAGATCGGGCGCTCGAGAAGGATATCGAGACGCGCTACCAGACAGCCTCCGGGATGCTGGCGGATTTGAGACGGCTAGCGGCATCCGAACGTGTAACCATTCCTGCAAAGAAGAGGGCATGGAGGCTTAGGTGGGTAGTTGCGATATCGCTTCTAATCATAGTAGTGTCATGGGGCAGTTTGCAACTCAAGGATTGGCTGACCCCGGAGAAAATTCAGGCGAAATCCCTGGCGATTGTTGACTTCGACAACATCGGCGCTGAGGAGGATGCCTACCTGGCTAGCGGTCTGGCCGAAGACCTGGCCGTCAAGCTCCGGAAGCTGGAAGGTTTTCGTGTAGCCAGCAGTGGTGATATTCGTCGCCTGGCCAAGGAGAATCTATTGCCGAGAGAGATTGCTGCCCGCCTGGGAGTTCAGTACGCCCTCGGCGGGTCGTTGCTGCGACAGGACACGCTGGTGCGGGTACACGCGGAGCTGATTGAGAAGAAGACCGGAAATGTCATCTGGTCGGATCAGATTGACTGGCAGCTCACCGAGATATTCCAGTTCATGGATGAGGTTTCCCAAAAGATCGCCCAGGCTCTGGAGGTCCATCTTACGCCAGTGGACAAGGCTGCAATGGCAGCCAAGCCTACCAACGATGCCGCGGCGTATGACCATTACCTGAAGGGTCGCCACTACTACTATAACGTCACCTTCAGAGACAATGATCTTGCCGAGAAAGAGTTTGAGAGAGCGCTGCAGCTTGATCCGGACTATCCTTTGGCTTTGGCCGGTCTGGCCGATGCGTATGTGCAACGCTATAAGGAACGGTTTGACTATGACGAGTACTGGCTGGATTCATCCAAGGCGCTCATAGATCGGGCACTGTCGCTTGACTCGGATCTTGCGGAGGCATACGAATCGCGCGCCGAAGTTTTTCTGCAGGAAGACAACATAACTGGTGCCCGCAAAGCGGCCGAGAAGGCGAGAGATCTTCAGCCTGATTGGGATGAACCGTATGTCCATCTGGGTGACATCTTTTTGAAGCGCGGAGAGCGCAGCCAGGCTCTGGCCATGTTCGACACCGCTTTGAGTTTGCGGCCAAGCGTGGATGCCTGGTGTGGCAAGGGTCATATTCTTCTAAAACGCGGGCAAACGGATTCGGCCAAAGCAGCTTATCTGGCAGCAGTGGAGTTGAATCCCAATCAAGATCGCCCCTACCTTAGACTTGGCGATTTATACCAATACGGTTTGTACGAAGGAGAGAAGGCGGAGAGCCTCTATCAACGTGCCATCGAAGTGCGACCCGACCACGCCGCTGGCTATGAACAGCTAAGCTGGGAGATGTACAACCGGGGAAGTGTTCAAGAGGGCGAAAAAATTCTTCGAAGTTTTGTGGAGCGGTTTCCCTATAGCTGGGATGGTTATGAGGCGCTTTATGAATATGTGGCGTGGTGGAAGGTTGATTATCCGGCTGCCGTCAAGATCGTTGAGGAGGCTGTGAATCGCAGTCCGAATCGCGTATGGCCCCATCTCCTTTTAGCTTCCGCGTATGCGGAAAAAATGCCACCAGAGGCGGAATCAGATACGGGGGTGCCGGTATCGGAGAAGGCAGTCCAAGCAGTGGAGCGGGCGCTTGCCCTGCGACCCAATTCCGGCCGGGTGTTGGAATGGGCCGGTGACGTGTACAGTTCTCTCAATCGTTCTAACGAGGCCATGAAATACTATCGGCGCGCGCTGGAGATCAGGCCCGGTTCCAGCGAGCTACTCATTAGCATTGCATCGAATCTCAGATGGCTGAGACAATATGAAAAAGCGGCTGAGTTTGCGCAGCAAGCGGTGAGCCAAGCACCGGGACAGTGGAGGTGCTATAATGAACTCCGGCGTTCCTTGGTTCACCTCAACAGATGGCAGGAATTCTTTGACATTATCCAACAGGCCACCAGAGACTATGGAGATGACCCGATATTTCTTCTCCTCCTCGGCCATGAGCAGTGCGTAGCCGGTCAGTATGAAGAGGCAATAAACAGTTGTCAGCGTGCTTTGGAAAGAAAGAGGGATGATAATACCCTGCTGGGGCTTGGTAGCGCCCTGTGGCTATCCGGGGACGTGGAAGGTGCTCTGGCTGCATGTAGAGAAGGGAAGTTCTATTATGAATATGGCCACAGGATCGTAGCCATACTGAAAGCAGAGGGCAGATTTGACGAAATAGACCATTATCTTGACAGCATTAAAACTCCAATTCCAGGTCATAATTTATCTGGTGTAGATTTTTGGGCATGGGTCGCAGGTCCATACTATATGTCGATGCGACGGTTTGATGATGCCCTCGCTGTTTGCAGGGAGTATCGGGAAAGTGGTGAAGAAACCTGGTCAATTGATATTTCAATCATGATGGCAGAATGCTACAGGCAAAAAGGGGAAATCGATAGTGCTCGACATCTTTTGGAAGGATTAGCTGATATTGCAACAGGGGAGTACCGACCCTTGACACTTAGAGAGCTGGCACTATTAGAGGCAATCAGCTCGCAAGATCTTACCGCGGCTCTGGAACTGGCCGAAAAGGCACAAGCTGAAGGGAATATTCCTATTGATCCGGTGGATGAATCTCTTTTGCGCTTACAGTATGCCAATGGGAAGACAGATAATGCCCTGAAAACTCTTGAACAAATGCCGTCTGTATCCTCTTATGCATCCGTCCCCTACCGTAGGGCTCAAATAGCAGCAGCCATTGGTTCCAGTAACGCCAGGGCATGTCTTGATGAAGCCATATCGAGCTTGACTCGATTAACCCGTGGGGAACTGGTTGATTACAGCATAAATGCTGATGCATCCGCTTTTCTTGCTATGGCATTGGCCCGAGCGAAAAGATCAGATGAAGCTCGGCAAGAGATCAGGCGGGCGCTGAAGCTGGAACCTGAGCGAGCTGACATTGCCTACAACGCCGCCTGCGCCTATTCTCTCATTGGTGACACTGCCCTAGCTCTTCAGTGGCTTGAGACTGCCGTCGAGCGTGGATACCTGGAACTATGGTGGGCACGAGTCGACCCCGACCTGGACCCCCTGCGCGAACTCTCCCGCTTCAAAGAAATCATGAACGACTGGGACCGCCGGATACAGGCAACGTTGAAGAAGTAGGACACAGGCTTATGAATAGAAACGACGACAACACCCGTACCCACGTTGTCCTGACCAATGGGACAATGGTGTCGCACTACCGGATTGTCGAGAAGATCGGTGCCGGTGGCATGGGCGAAGTGTATCTTGCCGATGATACGAAGCTCAAGCGCTAGCGACATTTGAAGTTCCTGGTAGGGCGTGAGCTTAAAGTCTTCATTTACTTCTAACCATAGCAGCAGACTCTGCAGCCATTTGCGGAAAATGAGCAAGAAAAATGTAAAAGAGGCTTGATTTATCAAAAACTGTGCCGATACTTAACCTGGAGATAAGTCAAGGAAGTGGCCATGAACAAAGTGAAAATACTGGTAATTGATGACGACCCCAAGGTCGCCTGGATCTTGTCGGAGGGGCTTTCATCCAAGTTTGATTTTGTCTCAGCCCGTGACGGTATCGAGGGTCTGCAGATGGTTTCGACCGAAAAACCGGAATTGATCCTGCTGGATATCAAGATGCCCGGCATGAACGGGATTGACGTTCTGGAAAAACTGAACAAGGTTGAGCATCATCCCGAAGTTATTATGGTTTCGGGGCATGGCGATACCGATTCTGTAGTTCAGTCGGTCAAGCTGGGGGCGGTGGAGTTTGTCAACAAGCCTTTTGACGTCCAGGAAATTGAAATCCGCATCAATGGTGTCCTGGAGCGCAATCAGCTAAGAAAAGAAGTGAAAGAACTCAAGACAGAACTGGAAGCTAAGGACCCTTATGCGAATTTCATCGGTGACTCCCTGGCTATGCAAAAGGCGAAGGAGATAATCGAACAGGTGGCGGATTCCGAACTAACTGTTCTAATACGCGGCGAATCGGGGACGGGCAAGGAAATAGCCGCACGATCGCTTCACCAACTTTCCCGGCGCAAAGACAAACAGTTTGTAAAGATTAATTGTGCGGCGATACCGCGCGACTTGCTCGAAGCAGAGATGTTCGGTTATGAAAAGGGCGCTTTCACCGGCGCTCACAAGACCAAGCAAGGCCGGTTTGAAGTGGCTGATAAGGGTACGATTTTCCTGGATGAAATCGGTGACATGCCGCTGGAACTGCAGTCCAAACTCTTGCAGGTATTGGAGCAACAGGAGTTTGTGCGGGTGGGAGGAATTCACAACATTCATGTGGACGTAAGGATAATCTGTGCTACCAACCGCAACCTGGAAGGCGCTATCCAAGAACACGCTTTCCGGGATGATCTGTTTTACAGATTAAACGAAATAACCCTCGTTCTTGCTCCGCTTAGGGAGAAGCCGGAAGATATTCCGCTGCTGGCCAACCACTTTATTGAAAAGTACAAGAAGTTGTACGGTAAACAATTCTCTCATCTTTCAGCAGAGGTTGTCGACCAATTAATGACTTTCACGTGGCCGGGGAATGTCCGTCAGCTTGAGAACATGATAAAACAAGTGGTGGTGAGAGGAGATGACTTAATCATATCTGATCTGATTACTTCCGCAACCATGCAACCGACTGCCCGTATAGCCGTTGGTACCCTACAAACTCCTCTTGCCGCATCTATCCAACCGGAGCTTTCAAACAGCTATTCCCTCAAGGGGCGGATCGGAAAGACGGTGGCAGAGGAAGAAAAAAAGCTCATCGCTGAAGTCCTCACCAAGACTAACTGGAACCGAC
>Ga0315543_1003816_pt1 | contig 13188 bp, 12 predicted proteins | sample SalMarSW160210MG_2_FD_203098 | JGI IMG/M metagenome (GOLD analysis project Ga0315543, IMG submission 203098) | Salt marsh sediment microbial communities from the Plum Island Ecosystem LTER, Massachusetts, United States - Salt Marsh Sediment SW1601-210 ...
TTCGTGGTTTTGGTTCGTTTTCCGCGACCATTATACCCACAAAAACTCGGATGATTTCGAGTTTTTCTATGCAATCAGCCTGAAAGGTTCGCTTGGTTAAGGTCTAGGGGGGCGTGGTTTTGAAGTGTCCGGTCAGCCTATTCAGCGCGGCAGCCTCGTTGCCAAGCTCTTCGCTGCTGGAAGCCATTTCCTGGCTCCCGGCGGCCGATTGTTCGGTCACTTGGACAAGGCCTTCGATTGCCCTGGAGACTTCCTGGGTGTTGGCCGTTTGCTGGGTGGTCACCCCGGCTATCTCGGCGATTTTCGCGGCCGTGGCGCTTACGCCTTCGATGATTTCCTTAAGCGACTTGCCGACTTGCTCACTCAGCTGGGCGCCTTCCTTGACGCGGAGCGTCGACTGCTGGATGAGTTCGGTGATCTTGCCGGCCGCTTGATTCGAGCGTTCGGCCAGCTTTCGGACCTCGTCGGCCACGATGGCGAAGCCCATGCCGTGCTCACCGGCTCGGGCAGCCTCGATCGCCGCGTTGAGTGCCAACAAATTCGTCTGATCGGCAAGCTCGGAGATCACCTCGACGATCTCGGCGATTTGCTCCGAGCTGGTTCGAATCAGCGCCATGGCTTCGATCGATTTTTGCACGGCCAGGCCACCCTCTCTGGCCAGCGCGCTGGTCGTCTTGGCCGCCCCGTCGGCGTCGGTCGTGTTATCCTTGATCGTTTCGATGGAGCGGACAAGCTCGCCGATCGAAGCGGTCATCTGCTCGACGCTGCAGCTCTGTGTCTGGGCGCCGCGTGCTACGGTTTCCGAGATCTCGGCGATAATATGCGAGCCCTCGTTGCAGCGCTTGGCGCTGCGGGCCATTTGCCCGATGATCGTGCCCAGCGAATGGAGCGTGGCGTTGACGGCTTCGGCGATCGAGTCGAAGGCAGCCGCCACGTCGGCTGTATCTTCGTCTTGCTGGCCGACGCAGTAAGTCACCGTCAAGTCGCCCTCGGCCACGCTGGCCAAGGCCGCCGAGAGCCTTTCGACTTCCTCCCGCTGGTAGCGGTTGACCTTCTCGGCCGTCTTTCGAGCTTTGGTGATCTCGCTGGTGTCGAAGATAAACTCCAGGGCTCCAAGGGCCCGACCCTTGTCGTTGCGGATCGGGACACTCACGCACCGAACCGGAAGGTTGCGACCGCCGGGATCAATCACGGTGTCCCTGGCGACGAGCGAACCGTGCTCCATCGACTCGACACAGCCGCAATTGTCCGTGTGGCAAAGTTCGTTCGGCAACGTGTCGTAGCACTTCATGCCGAGCCATTGCCCCGGCGCCAGTCCAAGCATCTCGACTCCGGCCGCATTCAAGAACGTAACGTTGTACTCTTGGTCGATTTCCATGACCGGCAGCGGTAGGTTGTCGAGTCTTGCGGCCAACTCTTCAGTAGTGTTTCTCGCCTGTCGGAGCTCTTCATTTTTCTGTTGGTCCGCCACGACGAGTATTCGTCGTGCCTCTTTCTCTTGCGAGAGCTTGTCCTCCACCTCGCTGAAGGTTTGCTTCGTCGCCTCGATCGAGCGGTTGACGGCCGTGGCCATCTCGCCCAACTCATCCCGGCTTTCGACGTTGCACGGCAGGCTGAAGTCGCGGTCCGCCAAGGCGATGAGGCTTCGGATACAGCTTCGGACGGGGGCGACCACGTGCCCAATGACGACGGCTGCCATCCAGAGCCCCGCCCCCATCCCGAGAATCGCACTAAGCACGACCGCCCGAATGGCCCGGTCGTACATGTCGCGCAGGCGTGTTCGCCGGGTTTCGCAGAAGCAGTGCGCACGGCGCTGAAACAATTGGGAAGCGGCGACCATCTCTTGCCGCTTGCTCTTCTCGGTGATGGTCTGCCCGGCCTTGACCGTTTGACCGGCGGCGGAGTGGTTCCGTTCTTCCGCGGCGACGTATTCGATCAGCGACATGTGCCAGGTTTCAAACTGCGCAAGGAGCGTCTCGATCACTTGGCGGTCGGCGGGATCGCGGAGTGTCTGGCGCAACGTGGCCGCCTTCGCGGCAAAGCGCCTCCCGAGGGTGTTCGCTTCGGAGCGGCACCGCTCGGCATCCTTGTCGGACAAGAAAGCGTTCTGAACCAGTCGTGCCCGGAGGGCATAAAAGACCAGATCCTCCGCATCGTCGATTGCGGTTGCCTCGTTGAAGACCGTTCGCAGGCCGGACAGGCCGGCGCACGCGACGATGCCCAACACGACCATCAGGCAGCCGAACGCCACCGCCAGTCTGGTACTCAGCCTGCCAGTGCCCATGAGTCTTGCCACGGTGCGGCCCCTGTTTGACGCGAACCCGGCGTTGCGGAACATGTTTACGCCTCGGGAGAGCATGCTCGCTTCATGCGGGACGGATTCAGGAGTTTCACACGAGAAGGGGTAACAGCGGTCGGATGCTGGCTTGTTTATGGAGCGCCAGGTCGCTGTGCACCATTCTCAAAGGTAATGTAGCTCACAGGTTACGAAAATGGGCACAGAAACCGCCCTTGAACGCAATAAGAGGGATAAACATGACGGTCGCGACTAGGGTAAAATGGGCAACAGGTGGGCTATCTCTTGGCGGACTTGCCCACCCCTGGTGCGTGGCCTACGGCTCACTTTTCTGGGAAGACCGCCCGCGGCGCGCGTCTTTGTAGTGGAAAGAGGACAGAGGCCTCCTAATGAATCGCATTGGCCAGGAACTCCTCTCGAAGATTCTGGACGAGCATGGTCCAGCGTTGGCCCTCTATGCGCGGCAATGGTGTGACGCGCCGGAAGACGTTGTCCAGGAGGCGTTTCTAAGCTTGCTTCGGCAACCGCGAGAAGTGGATAACCTGGTCGGCTGGCTCTATCGCGTCGTGCGCAATGGAGCGATCAACGCGGCACGCAAGGCGTCGCGTCGATCCCGGCACGAGAGCTCGGCGGCCCATCGCGGGGAGCCCTGGTTCGAGTGCCCCAACGGCCAGAGAATGGACGCGGCGCTTCTGGTCGAAGTGATGCAGAGCCTGCCGATCGAACAGCGCGAAACGATGGTCGCCAGACTTTGGGGTGGGCTGTCGTGGGAGGAGATTGCCCGGCTGACCGATACCTCCAGCAGCACGGCCCATCGGCGTTTTCAGACGGCACTGTCCGTTCTCCGAGAGAGGTTTCCCGAAACATGATTGAGAAAGATCCGCTTACATCGATCGAGGCACGTCTGAGCTCTTTGAAACCACGCGATCCGCGTCTTGATCGTGACCGCTTGATGTTTCTTGCCGGTCGGGCATCGGTCGTCTACTGGTCGAGGTATTCCCGCAGCTCGTTTCGGCCCGTCGTCCTCAGCGCGCTGGCGGCGGCGGCCGTAACGTTGTTTGTCGTGACGGCCACCGAGTCCGGCTCCAGAATCGTCGACCGTGTTGCCTCGGCCGTGGTACCCGGGGCGACGTCCGCCGATACCGCTGGCAGCCAACCGCCGGCGCCCGCGCAAAACGCCGCCGGGTGCCGTTTGGAAATCGGCAACTCGCTGGGCTGGATTGTCCCGCTGTTGGTCGGGCAGAAGCCCGTCGAGAAGGACTCGACCAAATCGGGGCAGAACCTGATCCAATTGCGAGAGGCTCTGCTTAGCGAGGACGCGCGGCCGTTGCCGTCCGGGCCGACGGAAGAACTGGGGGGCGACAGTGTCGCAACCGACGTGCCCGTCGCCGGCCGACAACCTCCCAAGCGGACAGCGCATTCGAAATAACCGGGGGTGGCACACGCAATCCCCGGACGGCCTCACGCTTTTCGAGCGCATGCCACCCGACGTGAAGCACGAGAGTCATCAGAAATCGAGATCAACCAATGCTATCGTCGTCCGACAGTGCCTTATGCGATCGCATCGATCGGCTTGATTCGGCCGGCGCCGACTACGCGACCCGGGTCGTCGATGAGATCCTCGCTTGGGGGCGTAGCTGCCGGGCCAGCGATATTCACCTCCAGCCGACTGCCGACTCTCTGGAGCTGAAATGCCGTATCGACGGCGTGCTCCGCTGTGTGAAACGTTTCCCGGCCGCGATCGGGGTCAACTTGGTCTGCCGGCTGAAGGTCATGGCCGAGTTGCTTACCTACGAGACCGAAAGCCCGCAGGAAGGCCGTATCCACGAGACGCCCGGTCGCACCGCGACCGACCCGAGCATCTCCGTAAGTCCGGCAACCACCACCGGCTCGCTCGAAATGCGTCTGAGCACGTTCCCGACGCTTTACGGTGAACGGGCCGTGGTGCGGCTTTTCAGCGGGCCGGGACAATATGTGTATCTTGACGACTTGGGGTTTCCAGGCGACGTGCTCGGCCAGCTCCGGCAGTTGTTGGGCCAGACGTCCGGTGCGATCATCGCCAGCGGGCCGGCCGGCAGCGGCAAGACCACCACCATCTATGCCTGTCTCCGAGAAATCGCTACCCGGGCCGACGGCGGCCGAAGTCTCGTTTCACTCGAGGATCCCATCGAGATGGCCGTCGACGGCGTGGCCCAATCGCAGGTCAACCCAAAGATCGGATTCGACCTGGCCACGGGACTTCGCTTCTTGATGCGCCAGGATCCTGAAGTGATCATGGTCGGCGAGATCCGTGATCGGGCGACCGCCGAGGCGGCATTGGAGGCCTCGTTGACCGGGCACCTGCTCTTGACCACCTTCCACGCCGGTAGTGTGGCCGAAGCGCTGGGCCGGTTGGCCGACATGGGCATCGAGCCCTACGTGCTTCGCAGCGGCCTGTTGGCCGTCCTCTCGCAACGCCTGGTCCGACAACTCTGCCAGTGTGCCCGAGCCAGCGACAAGCCGGAAGATCGGCTCGGATTGCCGGCCGAGTGCGTCCGGGTGCCCGTCGGTTGTCCGGACTGTCTCGGAACCGGCTATCGGCAGCGGCTGCCCCTGGTCGAGATGGTCGCCGTGGGCCGAGCCGAATTGGGCGAGGCAATCCTCCAGCGGGCCGACGTCGCGACGCTCGGGCAAGCGGCCGTCGACGCCGGCATGGTTTCCGAGCGACAACGTGCCCTGGAGATGGTCAAGGCGGGCCGGACCAGCCCGGCCGAAGTCTGTCGGGTTCTCGGCCTGGGTGTCACTGTTGGCTCGTCCAGCAGTGCTGAAAACACGACCGGGCAAGCCGATCGTGGTACCCGACACCTGGGTGCCACTGGCGTCTCGCCAGTGTGCTTCGATGAGAGGCACGGGCAAGATGCCCGTGGCGCCCGACAAAGTCGCTGTGATAGGACCCTAAACGACACAACCGGCAACGAGTGAGGTGACCCGGTGGCCCAAGGCAACAGACAAACATCCATTTCGCTCGAAGACCTGATCATGCTCAACGATGAGATCGCCGCGCTGGTCCGCGCCGGCGTTCCCTTGGATCGGGGATTGTTGGCCACCGGACGCGACATGCCCGGCCGGCTCGGCTCGCTGACCACCTCGGTGGCCATCGAGTTGGGCAGAGGATCCTCGTTGGTCGAAGCGATCGACTCGGACAGCGTGGTGCTTCCCGGCGTCTATCGGGCGGTGGTCGCCTCGGGGCTGCGCAGCGGTCGGCTGGCCGCCGCGTTGGAGTCGGTCGCCGAGCTACTGCGCCGATTGGCCGAGAGTCGACGGGAAATCACGGCCACGCTGATCTACCCGCTGCTGGTCGTGATCATTGCATGGTGCGTCGGCTATGGCCTATTCCACTGGACGCTGCCGTCGATCCACGCCACGTTAGGAGAATCGCCGCTGACCGACTGGCTGCCCATCGTTCAAGGAGCGTGGTATTGGGCCGGCGCGATTCCCATCGTTCTGGTCGTGCTGGCGGCGTGGGTCTGGTATTGGTCCGGTCGGGCGACGCTCATCCAGGGCCGCGCGTCGACCGTTTTGCTGGGATGGGTGCCGTGGGTCGGAAGCGTGGTCCGCACGACCCGAATCGCCACCTTCACCGAAGTGCTCGCCTTGCTGGTCGAAAACAACGTCCCGTTGGATCAAGCCGTTGTCCTGGCCGCCGAGACGACCGGACAGCCGCAAATGATCGCCTCCGCGCGAAACCTGGCCGAGCATCTCAGAGCGGGCCAGCCGCTCGACCGGCAACGTCTGGGCGAATTGGCCATTCCGCCGATGTTGGCTTGGATGATCTGCTGTGGACTGCGGCGTCGGGCATTGCTGTCGACCTTGCGCCACGCGGCCACGACTTACCGTCGTCGCATAAGAAGGGCGTTGGATGCGGCCCGGATCTTCCTCCCGGTGCTCTTTACCATTGTCATCGGAGGACTGGCCGTGATGATCACGGGCCTGGGCCTGTTCCTTCCCTATCTCTGCATGTTGCACACAATGGCAAAGGTCTGGTAATCATGCCCACGTTTCGCTACAGCTACGCCGCCGAGGGCTCGCCGGAGGGGCCGAAGACCGGTCTGGTGGAAGCCGCCGATCGGGCCGAGGCCCTCTGGCAATTGGCCTCCCAGGGTATGGATCCGGCGCACCTCATGCTCGTCGAGGTGCCGCCGGAGGGCGAATCGCCGGGCGAGCAGCTCGTGCTCCACGAGGAAGACACCCGAGCGGCGGCGCAACCGGAGCTCGGCGGGCCCGACGAGTCACGTCCGATTGAGGAGTGTCAAGACGACGACGAGGGCGGGACGCCGCAGGCCGACGAGTCCAAGAAGCCGCGCGACCGTGGCCGCCCGATGGGCGACGCGGAAGGCGCGTCGATCGCCGGCGAGCTATCCGGGCTGGTTGCCTCCGGATTGCCTTTGCCCGAGGGTCTACGCGCGCTGGCCGAGGAATTGGGGCACCGTCGGGCCGCGGCCGTGCTGCGGCAGTTGGCCGAACGGATCGAGGGTGGCGCGTCACTCGAAGAGGCCCTCGAGACCGTCGGCGATCAGCTACCGCGTCACGTGCGCGGACTGATCGAGGCGGGAGCGACTTCCGGGACGCTCGGCCAGGTGCTCGAAGGATACGTCGATCTCCAGCGCGACCAGGCCGAGCTGCGACGTCGCATGTGGCTGGCCGTCGCCTATCCGCTCTTGCTGCTTGGGCTTCTGGCGGGGCTGTTCGTCTTCTTCGGAGCCGTCCTTGCCCCTGGCTTTCACGAGGTCTTCATGGACTTCGAAGCCAAGTTGCCTTTCATGACGGAATTGTTCTTCTGGTTCTTTCCGGTGGGTGTTTGGTATACGCTCGGTCTGCTGGTGGCGTTGGTCGGTCTGTTTCTATTTGCGCTTTTCGGGCCGGCACCCCGTTGGATGCGGCTGTGTGTATTTGAGATACCCGTCTTCGGGCCGTTTTGTCGCTGGAGCCGGCTGATGCCGTTTGCACGGCTGATGGCCTTGTTCATCGAGCAGGGGACTCCCCTGCCGGAGGCGCTGCGGTTGACGGCCGCCGGCCTGCCCGACCGCCATCTGGCCGCGGGGTGTCTTCGCGCGGCCGAGGAAGTGTCCTCAGGCCGATCGCTCGGCGAGGGCCTGGCCGCCGCCGGTACGTTCCCTCCGAGCGCGCTGCCGTTGTTCGACTGGGGTGACCGGTTCGGTTCGCTCTCGGTGGCCTTTCGCTTCGTTGCCGACTCTTTCCAGGGTCGTACACGGTTCCAGGTCGAGCTGATGCACGTCATTGCCCTGCCGGCGGTAATGCTTGTTGTCCTGTTGGCCGGTCTGAACATCCTGGCGTTGTTTCTGCCGCTGATTAGATTGATTGAGACTTTGTCTTAGAACGTGTTTTGAAAATGGCTGTAGCCCATCCACGGGTGCCATGGGCGGCTCGTCCGCCCTTGTATTTGAGCCCATTTGGTGGCCAGCACTGACTGACAAGCAGCCAGTGGCACCCTTTTCAAAACACGTTCTTAGCTGGGAGTGCGACGTGAGAGAATCCCTGATCACGCTGGAAACGGTCATTTTGCTGCTGTTTAGGATCGGGATCGTGACGCTGATCGTGCTGGTGGTCGCGGCGATTGTCGTGTTCACCGGGCCGATTGGGATCGGAGCCACTGTGGTTGTGGCCCTGATGATTTGGCGAGCCGCGCGATTGACGCGACAGCGGGCCTTCGTCTTGATGTTGGCCGAAGCCATCCAGCGGCGCATACCGTTGATACCGGCGCTGGAGGCGTTTCGCGAGGAGTATGCGGAATCGAGGTTGGCTGTCGCGATCCTCCGACCTTCGCCCCTGGTGCGGTTCTTGTTTCCCACTATCGAGTGGCGCTGGAACTGGCGCGGCTCCGTTGACCATTTTGCTCGCGCGTTGTCCGATGGGATCGCCTTGCCCGAGGCCTTGCGGCTCCTTCCCGGCCTCGTGCCCTTGGAGAGTCTGCCGTTGATCGACGCGGGCCATCGCGCCGGCCGGCTCAGCGAAGCGCTGCGGCGCATTGCCGTACAAAACGATCGAACCGGCCCCGTTTGGCAATCCGTCGTCGGTAAGGTCTTCTACCTGGCACTGCTGGTGATGATCATATTCGGCATCTGGGTTTTCATGGCGATCAAAATCATGCCCGTGTATAAGAAGATCTTCTCGGACTTCGACGCCGCGTTGCCTCCGATCACCGAGCTTATGATGTCCGTGTCGAGTGCCATGTGCATCTACTGGCCCTTGGATGTTCTGATCGGGTTGTTGCTCCTCGGGCTGTTTCTCTACGGGTCGGCTTGCTACGTCGGGCTGACGATGTGCGACTTGCGCGGCACGCGTTGGCTCGTTCGCCGGCTCGATACGGCAACGGTTCTCGATACACTCGCGCTGACCACCGAGGCACGGCAACCGATGCCCGCGGCGCTGGCCGCGTTGACCGCGCACTATCCAAAACCATCCATCCGCCGGCGGCTGCGGCGGGCATGGCGTGCGGTGGCCTCCGGCCGGCAGTGGTGTGACGGCCTGGCTGCCGTCGGCCTGCTTCGCCCGGCCGAGGTGGGCTTGCTGCAGTCGGCGGCCCGGGTGGGGAACCTGCCCTGGGCGATGCGCGAAATGGCCGATAGCAACCGGCGGCGCTTCGCCTATCGGCTCAATGCGATACTCCAAGTGCTTTTTCCGTTAACCTTAGGGCTAGTCGGGCTGGTGGTGTGCCTGTACGTCACGGCCTGCTTCCTGCCGTTGGTCAAATTGATTGAGGTACTCGTGTAGCTATGAAACATCGAGGATTCACTCTCGTGGAGGCCATGGTTGGGGCCATGCTCTTGGGCGTCGCGGCGACCATTTGCCTTCAATTGCTCACGCTCAGCACGGCAGCCGGCCGGGCCGCGGATCAACGGCGCGCCGCCGCGCGCGAGGCGGCCAATATCATGGAGCGGCTCATGGCCCGGCCCATCGACCAACTCACGCCCGAGACGATCCAAGGCATCGAACTCAGCAAAGAAGCAACAGAAGCGCTCCCGGAAGCAAAGCTTGCGATTCGGTTGGATCGACAGGCCGACGACCGTCCGCCATCCACGCGGCTGACGCTCACGTTGGCCTGGCAAGGCCACGGCGGGCGTCCGGCGGCGCCGCTGCGGCTGGTCGCGTGGCGCTACGGGGATCCTGCGCGTGCCGTTGGCCTCGCGCAGGGTGCCACGGGCGTTTCGCCCGTGCCGTCGGCCCAAGAGACACTGGCGAGACGCCAGTGGCACTCAAACGGGGCGAAGGAGCTCAAGCCATGAAGAAACGAGCCGGCTTCACGCTCATTGAAATATGTACCGTGATCGTCGTCTTGTCGGTGGTCCTGACCATAGGCGCGAGCGTGGTTCACGCCCTGTTGGACGTTAATCGTGCGGCGCGGCAAGGACTGGCCGATCAGGTGGCTCGGGGACGACTGGCCGAGACGTTTCGCGGCGACGTCCACGCGTCCGACGATTTCCGCGCGGTTTCAGACGCCGAGGACAACTCGGCGGCCGTCGGGTGGGAGCTGAAGCAAGCCGACGGCGCGGCGATTGTCTATCGACTCGAAGAGGACCGGTTGGTCCGCAGCATGAAAACCCCCGCCACGGCGACCCACGAGAGCTTCGCTCTGGCCAAGGGCACGACCGTGACGATCGAAGAACACCGCCAGGGCGAAGTCCGGTTGCTGAGGTTGGTCGTCCGGTGCGGCGCCGCGGAGCACGGCGGTGCGAGTCGACGTGCCGTCGGACTCCGCGTTGAGGCCCACCTGGCCCGCGACCGGGCGCTCTCGGAAGTACCCACCCAAGCCGCCGAGCGACAGGAGGAACCCCCCGATGAATAGCAGATCCGTGGGTGCCTGGGCCATAGCGAAGCGCTGGCCCAGCGGCGCTCGACCAAACCGTTCCAACCGGCAGGGTGTTGCCATCATCCTCGGCTTGGTATGTCTGGCCATGGCGTCGGTCTTGATGGCGGTTGTTACTCGAATCGCGCTTATCGAGCGCGGAGCCGCCAGGGACGAGAGCCGTCGGGTGCAGACCGCTTGGCTGGTCGAATCGGCCTTGGACCGCGCCCGTGCGCGGCTTGCAGCCGATCCCGATTACTCCGGCGAGACCTGGAAGATCACCCCCGACGCGCTGGGCGGTCGCCACGGCGCGGCGGTGCTGATCGAGGTCGTTGCTTCCGACGAAGACCCCCGGCAGCGGATCGTGCGGGTCAGGGCCGACTATCCGGAGGATCCGGTGAATCGGGTACGCAAGAGCAAACAACTCCTCGTCACGCTCGCGCCGCGCGAAGCGGCGCCGGCCGGCGAGCAGTAGATAGTAGGGGCTGTGGATAGCGAAAGGCCGTTTTTCTTGAGGAGATATGCCATGAAAAGGTTAATGCACTCCGGATTCACTCTGGTCGAGTTGTTGGTCGTCATTGCGATCATTATGATTCTCATCGCGTTGTTGCTGCCGGCCATACAATCCGTGCGCGAGGCCGCCCGAAGAGCCATGTGTGAAAACAATGTGCGGCAGATCGGCGTGGCGTTGCACCACTACGAGGCGGCCCATGAGTTCCTGCCCGCCGGAGTGGTCAATTCCGAAGGACCCGTGCTGAACTACCCGAAGGGAAACCATATCGGCTGGATGGTCCAGCTGCTGCCCTATCTCGACGAACGCGTCGTCTACGGACAGATTGACCAGGCGGCCGGGGTCTACGACCCGAAGAACGCACTGGCACGACGCGTGGGAATCGAACTTTTCGCTTGTCCTTCCAGCCGCAGTGCCCATGACCTCTTGGGCCGTGACGACCCCTATCAACGTCCGGACATGGGTACGCCGATTCCGACGTCCGCCGACGAGGCCGCGGTCGCCCTGGTCGAACTGCCCGAGGGCAGCCGAGGTTTGCGAATGGCCTCCAACTACGCCGGCTGCGCAGGCGACGAAGAAAAACCGATCGATGAGGACAATCACGGTGTCTTCATGCTCAACAAGAACCTCCGCCTGGATGATGTCACCGACGGGCTTGCCCATACGATCTTCGTGGGCGAGAAGCGGGTCGATGACTTCGACCTGGGCTGGATGTCGGGCACGTGTGCGACGCTGCGGACGACCGACGCGCCGTGGCGCAAGCGGTCGGATTGGAAATCGCCGCTTGCGGAAGCGACCGGACTGGAGATGCACGACGATTTCATCGACCCGGCCAAGCTCGAGGACCCGGAGGTTCGCGCCGCGCTGGAGAAGGTCGGCGGCTTTGGGTCCGATCATACGAGCGTCTGCCATTTTCTCTTCGGCGACGGGACGGTCCGCCCGCTGGCCGAGGACGTCGACCCTCGGGTCTACCGACTGCTTGGCAACCGGGCCGACGGGGACCTCTTGCTGGAGGGCCCCACGCGGGCAGGTGGGTAAGCAACGCCTGCGGCCACGACGAGTCGAGCATGTGGCAGAGGCGGAAGGCGAGACTCCCCCCGAGGCGCACCATGGCGGGAATGTGCGTTTTCTCGGGAGACTGGCCGTTGAGGATCGACTTTCACGGACGCTGCCGGACCGACCGAATCTCGTCCAGGACCCCCCTGGAGAGTCTCCCCCCAATCGGCGGAATTTCGGAAGATACTCTTCGAATCGCTCGATAATCGTTGACATTTCTCCACTCGAACGTGTACATTGCACTTTGTATTGCTTGCGCCATCGGTATGACCCGACCGTTCGCCGTGTGCGGGGCACGTAAGGTGTATTCGGTGGGCGGGAAATATTGGCTTGATTTCAGAAGGCAGAGCCGCAACTGCGGTGCGGCGTTGGACCGGCTGCTTCGTTGAGCGTGTTCGTGCGGCAGGAGGGAAACTGATGAAGGCGTTTCTGGGCATAGGGCTGGCTGCGTCAGCCTTGCTGTTGGCGCTGGGAGCGGCGCCGGCGCCGGCAGGAGTGATACGGCACGGCGATTTCACAGCCACGATCGATGCCGACGGGTTCGTCACCGGTAGCGGTTCCGGATGGAATGATGGGCAGTGGGTCCACTATCCGAGCACAGGCTGGTACAATCAATGGTACTACAATGACCCGCCGTCGTGGGAGAGCGAGAAGTGGATCGACTGTCACGTGGAGTTGACCTGCGACGGGCAGTCCAACATCATTCAGGTGGCCATCAACTGGAGCACGATGGCTTATAACGTGTCGGGGCACGACGTTCATCCGCCGATGGACGACCAGACCAATCCACCGTGGATTGAACGGAAAATCATCTTCAGCGATCCAGTAGACGAGTCAGAAACGCTCGACGTGCACCACGACATCCGCGACTTCAATCCGGAATGGGTCTCGATCGATATTCGCCAGGCAGACGACATCGGCTCAAATTTCTCCGTCTTCGTCACGGGCACGATTGATCACCAATGCGTCGGCGTCCCCGAGCCGTCGACACTTCTAATGCTGCCAGTACTGGGACTTGCAGCCCTGATATTGATGTTTGCTCGGCGCTTTCGGTAGACGACGGAGCCCATCAGAAAGTCAACACGATCATCCAACACGGCCCACGCTTCCCAACGGGGAGACACGGGTCGTTTCTTTTGCGCCTCGGGTACCACGGGCGTCTCGCCAAGTGCGCCTTGGGAAACGGGTATAGGCAAAACATCCGTGGCACAGATGGCAGGAAGCCGATTCATCGCAAGATGTCGTGGAACAAGCTTTTGATGCAATTTATTTCCGTGGCGACCACTACACCGATCTCAACGCCCCTTTATTGACCCTTGCATGGCTAATGAACCCAGGGCGACCAACGGGAGCCCGGCTTTCAAGGCAGTTCGGCCATGGCGAACCGTTCAATGGCCATGCAAACATCAATAAGACCCCCGGAGGGCACCCCATACTCAGTAAGATTGCGAGAGAAGTTTTTCGAATCGTCGAAAAAAAGTT
>Ga0315543_1003819_pt1 | contig 13180 bp, 11 predicted proteins | sample SalMarSW160210MG_2_FD_203098 | JGI IMG/M metagenome (GOLD analysis project Ga0315543, IMG submission 203098) | Salt marsh sediment microbial communities from the Plum Island Ecosystem LTER, Massachusetts, United States - Salt Marsh Sediment SW1601-210 ...
GCTGGTAACGGGCAAAAAGATCAGGCCGGTACTGACCCTCCCGATCCCGCGGCACTTTCAAGTCCAGCGCCCCCACCGACGTCAACAAACTGCGGCAACGATAACCATTGCGTTGACCTTGACGCTTTCGAGTACGCTGATACCGCCCAGCATTGATGAAACTGTCAAAATCTACCGCCAATATCCTGTCATACACCCGCTTGGCCACATACCGGCAACCCTGGTCAAAGTGCATTCGAAACATATCCTTGACTTCACTCATGGCAAAAGATACGTTCTGCCTGTCAAAATTCAGTTCTCTGTAAGGCATGAGGTGTCTCCTTCTGTAAGTCGCTAAAAACCAAAGGATACACCTTCTGCCTTTTACACACTCTTAAAGATATTACCCATGGCAGAAGCAATGGCGATTGAACATAAGCTTCAAATATACCGCATACTACCGGCAACTGCCGCTTATACTTCCTTCGTGGGGCAAAGATGCTTATATCTCCATCCCCAGGCTTATGAAAACAAAGCACCAGGTGTCTGTCAGTTCATCGAGCCTCTTACTGATTGGTTTACCTTGGCCATGACCTGCTCTTGTTTCCGCTCGCAGGAAGATCGGATTGTCTGATTCTGTTGCTGCCTGCAGGCAGGCGGCCATTTTGCGGGCATGCATTGGATCGACCCGGTTGTCTGATTCAGCCGTCTTAAACAGTATTGCCGGGTATTTTGTCCACTTTTTAACGTGGTGGTATGGTGAATAAGCATAGAGGTACTTGAATTGTTCGGGGTTGTCACTACAGCCGTATTCTGGAATCCACAACTGGGCAATGAGGAGCTTTTGATAGCGAATCATATCCAGAAGAGGAACCTCGCAGATGGCCGCTTTGCAGATGTCGGGTCGCTGAGTCACCACCGCACCGATGAGAAGCCCGCCGTTGGAGCCGCCGGCTATAACAAGTTTCTCAGGACTGGTATAGCTTTCTCTGAATAGATACTCAGCGGCGGCTATAAAATCATCGAAGGTATTCTGCTTTTTGTCGAGCATCCCGGCTTGATGCCATTGCTCTCCATATTCACCACCTCCGCGAATATTGGGCAGAGCAAATACCCCACCTTTTTCCAGCCAAAGTGTCAATGATTGCGAAAAATATGGAGTTTCGCTGACATTGAAGCCCCCGTAGCCGGTCAGGTAGGCTGGATTTTGCCCATCAAGCGCAATGTCTTTCTTGTGCACCAGGAACATGGAAATCGGAGTACCATCCTTTGACTTATACCAGACCTGTTTAACCTCAATATTTGAGAGGTCTATAGCTGCCCTCACCTGGTCAAGCTGCTGTAAAGCATCAGTCTTAAAGTCGTATCTCATAATTGTCCAGGGCTTATTGAAAGAATAGAAGCCGAAAAACAACTCGTGTCCGTCCCATTCGCCTGATAGAGACGAAACGCTTCCCAGCGACGGGGTATTGATTTCACGCCGCAACTTACCGTCCAATGTATAGATTTCCACACGGGAACTGGCATTCTTGAGAGAAGAAACCACAATGTTGCTGTCGGCCACCAGGATTTTGTTAAGTATCTGATCCCGCTGCGGAATAATCTCCGTCCAGGCATTTTCCCCCGGCACGTCGTAGCGGCCCGACAACACTCGATAACGTGGGGCCTCGTAATTGGTTCGAATTAGAAAGCGGTCATTGAGCGGAGTGACAGAAAAGCTTGCTTCCAGGTCTGTTACTATGGGTAGGAACTCATAATTCGGTTGGTTCAGATCTTTGAGATAGACCTCGCTTTTTGACCAACCCCAAAATACAGTGCATACCAGCCAGTGACCGTTAGGCGAGAGCGACACATCCGGCCAGGCAGTCTTGTCAAGCTCCCGACCAAAAATGAGGGCGTCGTTTTTCCAACTGTCGCTTAACTTGTGTAAGTAAACCCAGCGATAGTATTTCTCATCTCCTTTTGGAACTTCTCCGGGCACCGGGTAGCGGGTGTAGTAAAATCCACTGTTGTCCGACAGCCACGCCACCGAGGCGCCCCGTGTAAAGGGAATAGTGTCAGGCAGCATGGCTTTGTCGGATGTTCTTTTAATAAACAGCGTAGAATTCTCTGTCCCCGAAGCTGACACGCCGTAAGCGATCAACGAACCATCAAGTGAGAGAAAGCTCCAGTCCATAGCGACCGTACCGTCTTTGGAAAAAAGATTGGGGTCTATGAGTACCTCCGGTTCACCCTCAAGGCTGTGCCGCATATACAAAACCGAATGGTTTTGTTTGCCTTCACGCTTTTTGAAGAAGTAAAGGTCCCCGCGGACTGACGGAGCGCCAACAAAGCCGATTGAAAGCAGTTCAGCCAGTCGCTTTGCAATCTTCTGGCGGGGTGGGTAATTGTCGACGTACTTCTTGAAGTATTCGTACTGAGCTTTAGTCCATTTCTGGACTTCCTCCGAGGAGCCGTCTTCAAGCCAGCGATATGGGTCTTCAACAAAAACGCCATGCAGCGTATCGACTACCATCTCAACGCGCGTTGGGGGTGGCGATCCCGGTTCACCTCTGCTGATCACAGGGGTAGCAATAATAAGGTAGAGGCAAAGAACGAAGACTATGTGCGACGCAAGTTTACTTGTCATAATTACACGCTCCTTTAGTTTTCAGCAAGTCATTCTGGTGTACCAAATAGTTTTCCAGGCGCAACAGTGGCACTCTCGAAGATAACTCATATGGGATTTGATATGCAAGGACTTCACTTGCTTTTGAGCCGTTACCAACGTACGTCCGTTCATTGGGCGCGCTGAGCTGTTAGGATGCCGCGGTCATTTGGGATTATTAAAAAAACAGGCCGGTGTAATTACCGACCTGTCGAGCTTACAAGGGACTATCGTAGACGCTATTTCAAGTGCTTGGAAACGAGCTTGGTCATCTCAAACATAGAGACCTTTGACTTGCCTCCGAAAACCCTTTTCAGTTTATCATCAGCGTTGATCATCCGACGATTGATAGCATCCTGCAACTTGTTCTTCTTGATATAGTCCCAGAGCTTCTTGGTCACTTCCGTACGCGGCATTGGTCTCATGCCAACAACAGCACCCAGCTCATCGGACAAGGTCCAGGGACGCATAAAGGCAGGATTTGGTTTGCGCTTGGAGGTAGTTTTTCTCTTGGGTGCTTTCCTCTTTACCGTGGTTTTCTTGGCTGCGGCCTTCCTCACGGCTGGTTTCCTTCTGGCGACCGTCTTTCTCGTTGTGGTTTTCTTAGCTACTACCGTTCTTTTCTTGGCGGCCACCTTCCTGGTAGTTGTCTTTCTCTTCGCCGTGACCCTCTTGGCCGGCTTTCTCTTCACCGTCGTTTTCTTTCTTGCTACTGCCATCGGGTGCTCCTTTAGCATTGATGTTGTTATTGGGTTACATCAGCCTTTTTTCTCTTGTATACGAACAAGTAACTCTACCTTCCCCGCAGGAGTAATAACTCCTTTTACTACCTAATAAACATAACCTGTTTTTTAGTTTTTTTGCAAGGAAAAAATACAGATAAACATAAAAAAATTCTCTGTCACGCTTCACCCATGAGCAATGGCAACACCAAGAAAGCCTGCTCATCCTCGGTGCAATTCAATAACCGGAGCCTCAGGTGGGCACCCCAGCCGGAAAGGGAACCAGTGGCCGACTCCTGAGGTGGTGTACAGGTGGCTGCGCTTTACCTGATAATGTCCCCAGAGGTATCGCTCAGGCCAAACAGCCTCAAAAACAGAATGGTTCAATACTCCAATCTGCCCGCCGTGCGTATGACCGGCCAGCGTCAAATCAATATTCACTTCAGAGGCATAGTCGAGCGCCTCGGGGCGATGGCTCATAAGGATAACAAAGTCGCCTCGGTCCACATGGGTCAGCATTTGGTTAATCGTACGTTTGAAGAAGGCGATGTCTATTAGGCCTAAAAGCCTGGGATCGTCAATGCCTCCGACAAGTAAACTGCTTGACCCAACAGCAATTTTAATTCCAGCATTTACAAACAAAGGGATTGGAGAACGGTCAAAAATCCGTCTTACGTCAGCAATGCCGCGAAAATACTCATGATTTCCCAGGCAAGCGAATATGCCCAACGGAGGGCTCAGATTGGAGATCATAGCCAGGGCATCGGGCAAAAGTCGTAAATCGTCAGCTATGTCTCCAGTGACAAGGACCAGGTCAGGGGCAAATTGACTTGCGTCAGCAAGGACTTCGCTCAGGTCGTCAAGGGTTACGTAGTGCCTCAGGTGAAGATCTGATAAGTGGAGGATTTTTAGTCCTTTGAAGTCTGGAGGGAGATTATCAAACAGGATCGGCTTGGTGAACACCTTAACGCCGGTGAAAGCTTTTGTAAACCCGGAGACACCCATGGTCAGAGTCACTACCGGCAAGCCTGCTGCAGCTGCCTTTAGAAAAATCCGCCGGTTCGGATCAGGGCGCTGCGGCATCTTTGACCTGCGCATTGTGACGAACCGATCAACCCCCCAGTGCACAAAGTGAACCAGGCCTGATAGCGGCAGCGAAAGCATCAAGCAGACCTCAAGGATGAAAGTCAGGGCCGTCAACACCGAAGCTGGGAAGGCCAGCCAGTCCTGGGTGTAGTATTCTCCCAACCCCCAGGCCAGTACCATTGCTGTCCCAAACAGGGGGAGACCCCAGGAAGCAGTCCTGATGTAGCGGTTATTCCACCAGACCCGGTTCAGAAACCGCAGCAGTACTACTTCAATCAAGCCGAAAAGAAAAAGGACTACAACAGCGAAAATTAAGGGCAGGAAAATACGCATTGAGCGGGACGCCTTTCTTCTCCAACGTTGACGGTTGTCTTAAATATACAGCAACGGGTCGACATAAAAATAGCGTTCATTCTGCTTTAATGACAGGAGTCAAAGACAATCGCTGGCATTTTTCCTAAAGCCTGAGGTTGCCTTTTGTCTTTGAGCATTATATGCTTCCTGGCAAAAGATGCGCAGAAGTAACCGGAACATACTGATAGTGCTCACAGGAGTATTGGCTCTGGTGATCTTGTATGCCTGGTATTCATACAATCGTACGGTCGATCTTGGCGACCACATTGTCTCCGTCATAATAAAACCGGGGGACAGTTTTACCTCAGTAGCGGATATACTACTCTCTGAAGGTGTGGTAGAATCCAAAATCATGTTAATGTATCCCTCACGCCTTTTGGGGATTGACAGGAGATTGACACCCGGACGGTATGATTTCATCGGTCGTAACTCATGCCGTTCCGTTTTGGCGAAATTGCGCCGCGCTGATTTTGTCAAAGTTAGAATCACCATACCTGAGGGGTCATCTATCTGGAAGGTAGCTTCCATAGTAGCGGGAAAACTTGACCTCGACTCAAGTGTGATTGTCGGTCTCAATCGCGATTCGACCTTTCTGAAAGTTGTCGGCTTACCCTGTCTGGAAGGATATCTTTTCCCCGAAACATATGTCTTCCCCTGGGGAGTCAGTGAGATAGAGGTTGTACAGGGAATGATCCGACAGTTTTACGCTAAAACCGAGGGGCTCTGGCTGGACCGTATACCGGCAGGTTTATCGCGTCACGAAATCGTTATTCTTGCTTCCATTATTGAAGCGGAAACCAAGCTTGAGCGTGAACGCAGCATGGTGGCGTCAGTCTATTTCAACCGCCTTAGGAAGAATATGAAACTTCAAGCCGACCCTACCGTGATTTATGGTCTGGGGGGGTTAGATCACCCGCTGTCTCGTCGGGAACTGCAGCAGGATACCCCGTTTAATACGTATCTACATAAGGGGATTCCGCCAACACCGATCAACTCTCCCGGTCTGCCGGCGATCACGGCTGCTCTCCATCCTGAGGAAACCGATTACTTGTATTTTGTTGCCGATGAAACCGGTGGACATTATTTCTCGCGCACTTATACTGAGCACAATCAAGCGAAGCGTAGAATCAAGAGATTGAAACACACTATCAATTAGCCGGATCAGCTTTGGTGACGGTGTATTTTGGCTTCTATTATTGAGGCCAGTTCTCCGGCAACCTCATCTAACATTCCTTCCTCAAATAGAGTAAAAGCGGTGGGTCTTTCGGAGCTGTACCCCAAAAGGCCAACGACGTGGCCATTCGACTTCAACGGCTGCAGGACAAAGGAACGGGAGTTGTCATCCAGCAAGAGCTTTCGCTCAAAGAAATTACCTGTGAACGCTTCGCAAAAGTTCTCGGTGTACACTTGTCCTTGCTCGGCCACTTTTTCGAATAAAGAAGACTGGTCAGGAAGATTGAGAGCGAGACCATCGCGGGCAAGTCCCCCTTTCCAGGTGGAAACAGCGGCAAGCTTGGAGGGTTGTTCTTGCCTGAGAATCAGCACTCCCTTGTTAATGTCGAATTCTCTACGTAATTTTCGGGTAAGTTTAAAAAACATCTCGGACAGGTCAGTGTGAGCGCTCATGAGTTCATCGAAAGCCTGACAACTTTCCTCAGAGCGTTCGTTTTGGGAATATTCATTGTCGCGTGTTGCATCTGATTTGAGCATGTTCCCCCTCCTGGTTAGTCGCAGCTGTGCTGCTTTGACTCAGCTTCCCGTTTTAAATTGTACTTCTTTACCTTGCGCCATAGGGTCGTTCGGCCAATGCCGAGCTCCTGGGCGGTTTGGGTAAAGTTCCATTTATTGTCAATGAGACCCTTCATAATGACGGAACGCTGGTTATTGTCCAGAAGGCCATCGCTTCGCCTCGGCACAGAAGGTGTCGGCATTCTATCCCCGGTTTTTCGGCGAAGATCGGAGATTATGAAAGTAATGTCGTCACTTTCGAGGTGACTGCCACGAGTTACAGCTACGGCTCTTCTGAGTGTGTTTTCAAGTTCTCGCACATTTCCCGGCCATCTGTACCCTGCAAGCTTGTCTATTGCCTGCCGACTGATCGTGAACTGTCTTTCCCCGGACTCAGCGGCAATCGTTCGCAGGAAATATGCGGCTAGTATTTCAATGTCTTCGGCTCTCTCAGTAAGGGGAGGAACGTGTAGTTTCACGACACTTAAGCGCTGAAAAAGGTCTTCACGGAACTTCCCTTCGGCCACCAGGATGCCCAAGTCTTTGTCACTGGCGGCAATTATGCGCAGGTCAAGCTTCCTTTCAGCCATTGAGTTGCTGCGTTTAATCTGGAATCCTTCCCAGATACGTACCAACTTTGATTGCACTGACAGCGGCATCCTATCAATCATGTCCAAAAATACAGTGCCGCCATCAGCTTGTTCTAAAGACACTTGTGAGGTTGGTTGATCAGTTATGAGAGAGCTCTCGGCAGAGCCAAAAAGCTCCATTTCAAGCAGGTCCTCACCGATGTTAGAACAGTCGACGGTGACGAAAGGACTACTCCGGCGGTGTGAATGGTGGTGGATTACTCGGGCAAGTAACCCTTTGCCGGTCCCTGAGGCACCGGTAATTAAAACAGGGATGTCAGTTGGTGCGATTCTACCGGCGGTTTCTTTCAATTTGACTATCGTTTTCGAGATACCAACCAGGTTGTCAAACCCGCAAGTCAAAGCAATTTCTCGTCTGAGAGCGATTAGTTCCCGTTTCATTCTGCTGTGTTCGACAGCTTTGCTCAGTTTGAAAAACAGTTGCTCGGGAGAAAATGGTTCGCTCAGGCAGTCAAAGACACCTGCCTGCATTGCCTGCCGTGATAATTGACTGTCATCTGATCTGTCCAGAACGACCACTTCCGTATAAAGAGAACTTCGCTTAATTCTTTGGATAACTCCCATATCTGATCGCTGATTGGTGCTATGGTTGATGAGGACGACATCAATGTGGTTTGCCGCAAGTACTTCCAAAGCAGCTTCAACGGAATCAGCCTCTCTTATTAGATAGCGACCCTCTTCAAAAGCCAGTGACAACGATTGGCGGGCGTTCCCCTCAGGGTTAATATGTAAGATTGACGCCTCTCTGGTGATATTTTTCATGTTCAGTTTCATTTCCACTGGTTAGTAGGCAGGTGGTGAAGTTCAGTCATATATGACTGCAACTCACCGGCGGCTACGACAACCTGATGCGAAAGGTCTGTTGCCTCTCTGGGCATTGCATCCAAGCTAAGTTTTTCCAGACTCTTGGCTGCTTCTGTGATGTCATTCAACTTATCGTGAATCCTCTGCAATGAATGAACGGGGACACAAAAGCTCTCATCTTCACTACAAGTGTGACGAGAAAGCACAGTTATGATAGTCAGGTAAAGGTCACCTTCGTTGAGGTTGGTCATTTTCAGTTTGTGTCCCGGCAAGATTGAAAGAAACTGACCTTTCAACTGTCCAAACTCAAGGTCGATAAGATTCCGGGGATTATTGTCAAACAGCACAGCGGCACCTTCATTAAGCGATACCACCCGCCCGGAGCAGCGGTTGACGATAATGGTTGGTGTTTTGGACTCTAATCGCTGTCTCAGCTTGTGAGTGAAATCTTTATGACGACAGTATGCCTCTCTGAATAATGAGACGACTCGAGAAAACTGGTGTTCGATTTCGTTTACCCCAAGTTGGTAGTCAGGGCCGAAGAACCCCAAAACCAGTGGCTTCGGTTGGTAAGGGTCGATAACGGCGGTGTAAATGGTGTAACGGTCATTGGTGTCATGTGAGCTGGGCTGGTAGCGATGGGTAAAGATCGCCTGGCCGCCTTCCTGTACGGCTGTCTCAATCAGGCTATAGGGAAAAAGTTCCACTCCTTCCGGATGCAGGTATCGATCTCCCAGAATGAGGAACGTGATTGATCTGTTCGGGGCGAGGTTGTCTAAAAACTCCTTTTCGCTGTCGGCGAGCCAGCCGCGCAGACGAATCCCTAAGAACATCGACTCAATGGCCGGATAGCTGGTTTGTTCGCTCCAATCGCGCTCGGCCCTAATGGTCGTTGTCCTTGACAAATGAGTCGATGACGTTTTCATCGTGGCCGCCCCTACTTCATCTTGAAACTGTTTGGTTATCATAGCGCCTGTCTTGTTTCATTTTGAGACATCTATTCAAGCTATCGGCGAATTGGACCGTTGCTTTAGTGATTCCCGGCACAATAATGAGCCGGAATCAGGCTCTTTTTGTTGACTTAATACTTGACGGATGGATCGCTGTCACACTCTGCGTGTTGTCCACGAGAAGTCAGCTTCAGAAAAGAAACTGCCTGATTTTGTGAGCGGCAGATGTCCACATCTACCCTGAATGAGTAGACGCATGAAGACGTGCGCCTGCCACACAAGTGTCATCGTCCTTATGAAACCATGAATTAATCGCTTGTGAGCGGCAGATGTCCACATCTGCCCTGATTGAGTAGACGCATGAAGACGTGCAACTGTCACAAATGCATCATTGCCCTTTTGAAGCCATATATTTGTGAGCGGCAGATGTCCACATCTGCCCTGTTCGAGTAAGAGTACGAATGCGTATGCCTATAGCAAATGGAGTGTAAAGCTAAGCGCCTTTTACCTTCTTTTTCTCCTCCCGCAACAGTGAGTATATAAGCAGGGGCGGCGTGACGAGAGTGGTGACCATTACCATTATCACAACCGCCGAGTAAGAACCGGAGGAGATAAGGGGTTTGCCGTCGAGCACCATTTTGGCCCCGATCCCGGCGAAAATCAGACCTACCTCTCCACGAGGGATCATCCCCAGGCCAATAGCGATCCGATTGGTGGTTTTGTCAAAGATAGCCAGTGAGCAAGCTTGCTTGCCGACAATAGCGGCTAAAGTCATGACTGCGGCGAATCCAAGAATCTCTACCCTGGCAAAGGTGGTCAGGTCAACCAGCATCCCCATCCTAACGAAAAAGATTGGCACAAGAAAGGTGGCGATAGGCGCAATCAGCTCCCTGATATCCTGTTCGCCTCGGTCTTTGAATCCCTTAAAGTGAACATCTTCCAAAATCAAGCCAGAGGCAAAGGCACCGACAATCGGAGCCAGTCCAATCTTGCCGGCCAGGAAGGACAGAAGAAAGCAGACCAGAAGGCTGAAAGAGAGCATCACACCTTTCACTTTCATTTTGAAGCCAAGGTTGAAATACTGAGGCAAGACAAACGACCCAATTACCACTGCACCCACAATGAAAAGAACTGCTTTCAAGATAATCCACAATACTGCCCCGGAGCCGAGACCCTCACCGTTCCCGCTTGAAATAGCGGAAATAATCCCGGTACACACCGCCAGGATAACCAGTCCCAAAATATCGTCAATTACAGCGGCACCGAGGATTATCTTTGCCTCGCGCGTTCTGATCTTCCCGATGTCTCTGAGCACTCGCGCCGTAATGCCGACCGAGGTGGCGGTTAAGGTCGCGCCGATAAAGATATGGACATAGATCGATTCTTCCGGCAGAAACAGTGCGCCGACACCCCAGCCAAGAAAGAACGGCGTCACTACTCCAAATACAGCCACCATAAATGAGGCCAGACCGACTTTCATCATTTCCTTGACGGTCGATTCCAGTCCCACCTCAAACAGGAGGATAATCACGCCGATTTCCGCCAGCACCTCGAGGGTGATGTCATTTCTGAATCCCTCGAATCCATGGAATCCCAGCAGATTCAAGTTGCCGATAATTATACCAAACACCAATTCTCCCAGCACCGCCGGCTGTTTGAACCGCTCAAACAGGTCCCCGCCAAGTTTGGCAGACAGCAGAATGACCATCAACTGCAGCAGGATGGACAGTACCGGGCCACTCGGTCCTTCCCCGGCTCCAGCCTCACCCCCTCCAGAGGCAAAGGCCAGGTTGTACAGCACGTAGACACCGACTACTGTGAAGAACAGAAGTAATCTTTTCTGGGTCAGAAAACGCACATTTGCTCCAAAGCTAACAAGAGGTCACACCTCCTTACGAATAGCCAACCTCAGACTCATAAAGGTTTTCATTTGCGATACTTATCTCAAAATTGACGGGAAATTACGACTCATTTGCACAGCGAACAAGTGGTTTTTGGACACAATTAGATTCTGGCAGTGGTGTCAACTTGAGATGACCCAACCTGAGAAGAATGGAATCGATGGTGCCCTTATAAGTATCGGCATACTCTGAATTATATCCAATTCTTGCCACGGCTATAATGTGCCGAAGGTAGTTGGGACCAAATCGGGTTGTAATTATGACTGTTTTAGACCATTTGGCGTCCGTCATCGTTATGATGTTCTTTTTACCACCCCGCAAATGCGGTATGATCTCTTCTTCGGTTTCTCGAAGCTGAAGCAACGGTAAAAACCTTTCACCTGAAACCCTACCTCCCTTAGCAGTTTCAGGACTGTATTGTTATCGTAGGCCCGTTCGATATGTTCTTCGTCAAACCGCTCCCACATTTTCCCCCGCTTAACAAAAAAGGTGGTATGACAGGTGGCGGACTGTGTCTTCTCATGATAGGTGTTTCTCCATACCCAGGCGAGATCATCTCTGGCATCAGCGTAGACCTGACCGCCCCAGAGGATTTTTAGTGCTGCTGAGGTATTCATATCAAATATGAACCACCCACCCGGATTTAGATGATTGTAGGCCGACCTAAAAGCAGTCTTTAGCTCCTTGGAGTTTTTTAAGTAATTGAGTGAATCGTAGAAGCAGGTTATAAAGTCGAATTTCTGAATCTTATGGCTGTCACTGGTTTGTAGGATTTTGAATTTCGGCAGTGACTCCTGATACAACTTAACCTTGTGCCCTTTTAGTTTTTTGGCTGCTACCGCCAGCATGGAGGCGCTTTGATCCAGCCCTGACGTCTGTAACCCTTGATCTAAAAAGAGGGAGATGGCCGTCCCGGTTCCACAGCACAGATCGAGGCCGCAAACAGCCTTTATATTGAACCTGCGAAAGATTTTAAATGTGTAGTCGACCATTTTGGCCGAGTGCCTGTCAGCCCCCATCAGGTCGTAGACTTGTGAGAATTTTGCATACGGCCTTGCTGGCCTCATTGCCTCAACCTCTGATCTGGCAAGGTTTTTCCGGACATGGGATCACACGACTTTCTCCTGCTTTGCTTCATAATCAGCTGGTGATTGATAGCCAATAGTAGAATGCCGTCGTTGTCGGTTGTAAAACACCTCAATATACTCAAATATCTTTCGTTTAGCCTCTTCTCGAGTAGTAAATCGTTCCGGGAAGATCAGTTCTGTTTTCAGGGTGGCAAAGAACGACTCCATCGGTGCATTATCCCAGCAATCGCCCTTGCGACTCATGCTGCAAGTTATTCCGTAACCTTCCAACAAAGTCTGGTAATCACCAGCCGCATACTGACTGCCACGATCAGAGTGATGTAAAAGACCCGGCTGGGGACGACGGCGTTCAAGAGCCTGATTCAGAGCGTCCAGCGTCAACTGTTTCGTGATTCGCCGGTTCAGCGACCAGCCAACCACCATCCGCGAATAGAGATCAACAATCCCAGCCAGGTATAACCAACCCTCGTCTGTCCAAATGTAGCTGATATCAGAGACCCAGACAGCATTAGGTTGATCAACCGTGAAGCGGCGATCAAGCAGGTTGGGTGCCACCGGCAGCTTATGCTTCGAGTTGGTGGTGGCTTTGAACTTGCGTCTACTCTTCACCTCAAGTCCCTGCTCCTTCAGCAGGCGGCTAATACGGCCGCGGCTTACATGTTCACCCTGCTCGGTCAGCTCTGCCTTGATACGTCGACTACCATAGGTGGCGCGACTTCTTCGATGAATTGCCATGATAGCCTGACTTAAGCGCCGGTCTTCACGATGGCGGCTGCTTTCCGGCCGTCTCAGCCATTCGTAATAACCACTGCGGGATACTCTCAACACTCTACACATCAGAAACACATGAAACTCAATTCTATGCTGCTTGATAAATCCGTACTTCACTCGGCAGCTCTCGCGAAGTACGCTGCCGCCTTTTTTAAGATGTCTCGCTCTTCCTTGAGACAACGGTTCTCTCTTTGCAATTGCTTCAACTCATTATAAAGCCGCTCGTCGCCAGTCTGGCTCTGACTACCTTTACCGGATTGATGGTAATTCCCAATCCAGGTATAGAGTGTATTCTGATTGACTCCCAGTTCTCTTGCGGTCTGAGCAATTGGTTGATTACTCGATAACGCCAACTGTACCGCCGACTCCTTGAACTCCGCTGTATAGGTCGGCAACTTCTTCTTCTCACTCATGGGACACACCTCCTTGTCTAATCACTAATCTATCCAAATCTGTGTGTCCAGAAAAGTATAACCACTTCAGTCTCTTGATGGAGGAAG
>Ga0315543_1003821_pt1 | contig 13178 bp, 12 predicted proteins | sample SalMarSW160210MG_2_FD_203098 | JGI IMG/M metagenome (GOLD analysis project Ga0315543, IMG submission 203098) | Salt marsh sediment microbial communities from the Plum Island Ecosystem LTER, Massachusetts, United States - Salt Marsh Sediment SW1601-210 ...
TCTTTCCCTCGTACAATGACAAGGCGCTTTTTGAAATCAATGACCAAATCACCCAGAGAAAGTTGGTCACGGATTTTCCGTTTCTCATCTGGTGACAGACGCCGCCTCACCGCTTCAATTCGCGCTACCAGTTCATCGGGGCTGAAAGGCTTGGCTAGATAGTCATCGGCACCGAGGCTAAGCCCCTTCACCTTGTCTGCATTGGTTCCCTTGGCGCTGAGGATGATAGTCGGTACCGGGGAAAATGTGCGGAGCTCCTTTAATGTCTCAAAGCCGTCCTTTTTGGGCATCAAGATATCAAGCACCACCAGGTCCGGCTCCTGCGCCTGCACCTGCTCTAAAGCCTCTACTCCGTTGCTAGCGATAAGAACCCCGTAGCCTGAAGCCCTTAGCTTGGAGCTGAGGAAGTTAAGAATGCGCTGCTCATCATCAACTACCAGGACACAAAACTGTCTCATGATATTGTTCTATACATGCTCATTCGCCTAAAATAATAATCGTGTATGCAAGCAATGTCAAACAGCTACTTTGTTTTTGTTGACTGGCAGGCAAAGCAGAACTAGAATATGACCAGTTAGCTGATTACTAGAGTGATGCAAGGAGGATGCCAATGGAAGATGAACTTAGAAACAGCGGCATTGATGTGATTGGCAGCGTACCCTGGGGTACCCACTTCTGCCAGTTTTATAAGACCAAAAAGGATCTGATTGATATACTTGTCCCTTACTTCAAAGCGGGACTCGAGAGTAATGAATTCTGCATGTGGGTTACATCCGAACCCCTCATGGTAGCCGAGGCTGAAGAAGCCATGATGAAGGCAGTTAACGATTTCGACGAATACCTGCGCCGGGGGCAGATAGAGATAATCCCATATAACGAATGGTATCTGCTGGGAGGCACATTCGATGATGACCGTGTGCTGGAGGGCTGGATCAACAAGCTGGAGCAGGCCCTGGCCAGGGGTTACTCCGGGCTGCGGCTGACGGGCAACACGTTCTGGCTGGAGAGAAATCAGTGGCAGGCTTTCACGGAATATGAGGCAAAGATAAACAACTTAATCGGCAAGCATCGGATGATAGCAGCATGTACCTATAGCCTTGATAGATGTGACGGCACCGACGTGATCGATGTGGTCAAGAACCATCAGTTTGCCCTGATCAAGCAGGAGGGAAAATGGGATATCATCGAAAGCTCTATCTACAAGCAGGCTAAAGAGCAAATTGCTCACCTGGCCTCATTCCCGGAACTTAACCCTAATCCCATCCTCGAGCTGGACATAGCCGGAAATATCAAATACCTGAACCCCGCTACCGAAGCGCTTTTCCCCGATTTGCCGTCACAAGGATGCCAGCATCCCTTTCTGACAGATTGGAACCTCCTGCTTCGTGCACTCAGGGAAAAGGAGCCGCACACGCTCACCCGTGATATCAAAATTGGTGAACTCTGGTATGAGCAGTCATATGTTCTGTTACCATCAACCGGTGATGTGCGTATCTACGCCAGGGATATCACGAATCGCAAGCAGGCGGAGCAGACATTGCGGGAGAGCGAACAGGACCTGAACCGTGCTCAAGCGGTGGCTCATACGGGAAGCTGGCGCCTGGATGTCCAGCGCAACCAGCTTTTATGGTCCGACGAGACCTACCGAATCTTCGGCATCCCCAAGGGAATGCCTATGACTTATGAAACTTTCCTCTCAAGCGTTCATACGGAGGATCGGGAATACGTTGACCGGAAATGGATGGCGGCTCTTCACGGCGAGCCATACGACATTGAACACCGCATCGTTGTGAGCGACGAAGTGAAGTGGGTTCGCGAGAGGGCCGAACTAGAGTTCGATTCAAAGGGTGAGCTTAAAGGCGGTTTTGGAACTGTTCAGGATATCACCAAGCGCAAACAAGCGGAAAATGAACTCAGAGTCAAAGACTATGCTGTAGCATCAGCTATCACTGGCATTGCCATCGCGGACATGGATGGCATTGTAACTTATGTAAATCTTGCCTGTCTCAGCATGTGGGATTACGAACAAGAAGAAGAGGTGCTTGGTAAGCATGCTACCGACTTCTTTGCCGATAAAAATGAATTCGGTGTGGCGCTGAAGACAGTCCTGAAGGAAGGTGTGTGGCAGGGCGAGGGCAAGGCCAGGCGGAGTGATGGGTCGACTTTTGATGTGCAGGTCTTGGCAAACCTGGTTACCGATGCTGATGGCAGACCTATATGCATGATGGCTTCTTTCGTCGATATCACCGAGCACAAAAGGCTCGACCAGCTAAAGGATGAGTTCATTGGACTCGTATCCCATGAATTGCGGACACCATTGACTGTAATCGGCGGCGGTTTGAGTACTTTACTCACCGAGTGGAACCGCTTGTCACCAAGCGAGGTACAGCAACTCCTCAAAGATGCCCTTCTAGAAAGCGAGTCTCTCTCCCACCTGATAGAAAACCTGCTGGAGCTTTCACGAGCCCAGGCTCAGCAATTGTCCCTGTATTCGGAACCAACCGACGTTAAAACCTTGGTCATAGAGGTACTCCATAAGATAAAACGGCAAGTGCCTTCACACCAGTTCGTCACCTCTATCCCTGACAAGCTCCAGTTAATAAACGCCGACCCATTAAGAATCGAACGCATCCTCTATAACCTTCTGGACAACGCAGCCAAGTATTCTCCGCCGGGCAGCCAGATAAAAGTCTCAGCTAATGCAGAGCCGGAGCGTTTGGTCATAGGGGTCAGCGACCATGGTAAAGGTTTATCCTCCGGCGAGCAGGCCAGAATCTTCGGCCCGTTCCAGCGTCTGGAGAATAACAGACCTGACCAAGCCAGAGGGGCCGGGCTCGGCCTGATGGTTTGCCGGAGACTGGTGGAAGCCCATGGTGGAGAAATCTGGGTGGAGTCTAAAAAAGGTAGAGGTTCAACTTTTTTCTTCAGTCTGCCTCGTAGATAAGATGCATTCCACTAAAAAGCCATCAATTGCTGGAAAGCCATGAAACCACTCTCGGCAAAAGCTTACCCAGAGACACAGCAAAATACATTCTCCACGAAGACAAGGAACTTTGGTGTCACAGGTTCGAATCCTGTACGGCCTATCAGCTGCTTGCAAAAATTTACAAATCGTAGCTAATTTTGGCACAAATTTTACCCGTTATTTGCTACACCTTTAGCACTTTGTTCGTTCTCTCTGCTGTGTGATAAGATACCGTCTACTAATCGTACTTCTAGGCTTTTTCTCTTAACCAAAATGAGTGACGCAATCTACAACATTATTGGAGAGAGTTATACTACGAACCGGACTGCCGATAGGCGGATCCTGAAAATAATCATTGACCTATTGAATCTTCCAGCCGGAAAGCTTATCGTTGATATCGGTGCAGGAACCGGTAACTACACTAATGCGCTTGCCGATTTAGGCTACAGGTTATTTGCTATTGAACCGTCCGAGATTATGCGCAAACAAGCTGTCCCAAACGGTAACGTCGCATGGATCCCTGGACTTGCCGAGTCTCTTCCCCTACAGGATGCCTCGATGGACGGTGTCATTATCGTTTTGGCTATCCATCATTTCTCTGATATTCGTAGTACTGCCAAAGAAGTGGCTCGAGTTTGCCCCGCTGGGCCGTTAATAATGCTAACTGTAGACCCGAGGGAGAGTGAAAAATTCTGGTTTTACGATTATTTTCCTGAAATTGCACAGCACGTTCTTAAGACTTTCCCACCGTTAAATGAAGTCATCAACATCTTTTCTGGCATCAAGCATTGGTCAATACAGGCTATTAAGTTCCCTTTGCCTTATGACCTTGCCGACAAGAATATGTGTGCGGGATGGAACAGACCGGAGATATACCTGGACCTTGTAATAAGACAGAACACCTCTGGGTTTGCATTGGCTTCTTCGTCAGTAGTGCAGAGGGGTATAACTCTTCTTGAGAATGACCTCCAATCAGGAAAATGGGATAAGCTTAATGGTCACTTAAGAAGACAAGAAAGTTTTGATGCCGGCTTCAGGTTTTTGCTGTTTCGAAGATGATCTTCTGCAGCTTACAATTGGGCGCTTTGTTGGATCATGCAAACATAAAGGTTGCTCTGAAAGTTCTATATATTGAACAACTTGGTCTACCAGCTGCTTGCAAAAGTTTACAAAACGTAGCTAATTTTCGTGCAACTTTCACTCTATTACCTGCTACACCTTTCAGAGGGTTGTTAAATTGATTGTCATTGCGGGTTAAGCTATACTCACAGGTGGATTATTACAACATTATGAGATTAGAAATTAGCGGAACATTGCAGGCAAATGCATAAGGATGGTTATAAGTGATACAAGAAATCCAAATCAGACCAATGAAACAAGCGGATCTGCAGTCTGTATACGTATTGATCCAAAATACGATTCAGCTATCATACCATAAAGTCTATCCAGTTGAGGCAATCGAGTTCTTCAAGAATTATCACACAAAAGAAAGTATCTGGAACGATGCCATTGAAGGGTACACTGCTATTGCTGAATCTAATAGTAAAATATTGGGAATGGGGACTTTATTGAGTACAAGCATTCGCAGAGTATTTGTAGATCCACTTCATCAGCATAAAGGAATAGGCAAATTTATCGTACAGGAGTTGGAACGAAAGGCGGTATCCGAGAAACTTCCGGCACTTGATTTAGATTCTTCTCTTATATCCAGACAGTTCTGGGAATCGCTAGGTTTCATTCTTCAGAAAGAAGACTTTATTCCTGTCCGCAACGGGAAGAAACTAATCTTCTACAGGATGGCTAAAACACTGGGAGTAGCCAGTCTCTCCTCTGCATAGTTAACCATCTGAACCTCAACTTTGAGTCCCACTTGTCTAAAAAGTTACCTCTGCACACTAGCCTGTGCTGTTCAATGAGTGAGATACTATGTCCTATCATACGACCTAAGCAAAGGCAAAGATTGCCCAAAAAGTTCTATATATTAAACAACTTGGGCTACCAGCTAAATCATCAGAATTTGCTAACGAATTTTTCACCACCATAAATAACAAGGTGGTACCAAACAGTACCACCCGAAGCTAAATCGCCAATAAAAAGGTATCAGAAGTTACCTCTTTTCACGCTCAGGGACATACCTTTTGTATCTTTTAATCAGGGTGTCACAGGTTCGAATCCTGTACGGCCTACTAGCTTCAAAGATAGAGGTAGTGTTGTACAGTAGGCAGAAGTACTAAGATTCCAGCCGTGCAAAATAAAGCGTTTTCCGCTTGAGAGTCTTTTCGATAATATTTCCATGGTTACACTAGTCCAGCTTATTCTGACTTATTCCCTGTCACGGATGTCAGCCTGAGTCAATGTTACAGTAGGTGCCGTAATCGGTCGTATTTACTCAGAACATGACATCCCGAGCAATTTTCTCATGCTGTTCTCATATTTCTTACGGTATAATATTTATGTGCAGATACTTATCGTTGAAGACGAAGAGAAAATCGCTAACTTCTTGAGGCGTGGCCTTCTAGAAGAAAGCTACTGTGTAGATATTGCTGGTGACGGTGAAGATGCTTTGTATAAATTTGAAATCAATGAGTATGACCTCATCATCCTGGACCTCATGATACCGAAGGTAGATGGCATAACGGTTTGCCAGAAAATCAGAGAGATCAATACGAGTATCCCTATCCTCGTACTCACCGCCAAGGATGCAGTTGAAGACAAAATCAAAGGACTTAATGCGGGTGCCGATGACTACATGACAAAGCCTTTTTCCTTCGCTGAACTTTCCGCGAGAGTCAGGGCCTTGCTGCGGAGAGGCAAAAAAGCGGACCCCACAATCTTGACGATTGATACTCTGTCGCTCGACCCGGCAACAAGAATAGCCAAACGCGGGAACAGAACGATTACCCTTACAGCGCGGGAATATGCCCTTCTAGAGTATTTCATGCGTAACCCAAATCGAGTGTTGACCAAAACCGAACTACTAGAACACGTGTGGGACTATAATTATGACGGGCTTTCCAATGTTCTTGAAACCTATGTGAAATACCTGCGCAAGAAACTCAAGGTACATCCAGAAGAGAAAGAACTCATCCATACGATGCGAGGTTCGGGATACATCTTAAGGTAAAGGACATGTTTAGAAAAGCAAATATCAAACTGACTCTTATTTATTCCATCTTGTTTCTGGTTTCCTTTTGGGCATTTAGTATTGGCCTTTATGTTTGGATGGAGCATTCGTTTGAAGACAGCTACATTAGCGAGATTGAAGAGCAGGGTGAGTCTGAGTTAGACGAACAAGATATGGATATTGCGAACATCGCAGTAGATGTCGCGTTGAATCGGTTGGAAAATACTCTAATTATCTTCAATGGCGCAATGATAATCATTGTACCCGTTATCGCCTGGCTTATGACCCGGCGTACACTTGCCCCAGTGCAACACATCCACGAACAGCAGAAGCAGTTTGTTTCTGATGTGGCACACGAACTCAGAACTCCTCTTTCGATAATGAGTGGTGAGTTGGAGGTTGCGCTGAGGAAGGAACGTACACAGGCAGATTATCAGCAAGTTCTCAATAGCAGCAAGCAAGAAACAGATCGCCTGATTGAACTTTCAGAGAACCTCCTGTTCTTAGCGAGGGCAGACCAGGGAAGACAGGCAATCGAGTTTGGGAAAGTAGATATAACCGACCTGATTGGCAGCGTTATTGCCGGCCTACAGGCTCAAAGCACAAAGCAAGAAATCGCAATACATTTTCAGCCAGAAGAGGAACCTACATTTGCACGGGGGCAGGCAGGCATGCTCAGGCGCCTCTTTCTCAACCTCATTCAGAATGCTATCCAGTACACGCCCTCACACGGAGAGATCTGGATTTGGCTGTCAACTGGCAAGCAATACGTAGAAGTAGAAGTAAGGGACACTGGTGTGGGCATACCACCGGAGGATCAACAGAAGATATTCGACCGTTTCTACAGAGTAGACCAATCCCGCTCCCAGACCAAGGGGTACGGTCTGGGTCTTGCCATCTGTAAGTCAATCGTTGAATTGCATCACGGAAGTATAACCGTTCGCTCCGCTCTAGGGAAAGGCTCAACGTTTACTGTCATACTGCCCCATAGTTAACATCTAAATACCATACCATTCCCACGCTCTTCCCATCTTTGCTTCAGTATACTTATAACAAAATACAAAAGAAAGGAGGTGAAACAGAATGCTAAAGAAGGTGCCGACCAGAAGCAACATCGCTGCGGTCCTCACTGGCATGTTCTTACTGGTGAGCCTTGTTGTGATACCAGGTTGTGCCGGGATGCCGGCCAATACCAGTCCGACACAGGCTGCTGTACTAAGCTCAGACGCTAGTTCTGCTGAAGATAACATAAGTGGCCCGGACCTGGACAACGTTGAAGAACAGGCGGGCGACCAAAACGAGGTTGACGAGCAGCAGCCCCAGTACACGGGTTCTATCACCGTGGATGAGTCGCAGTACGAGGGCATGAGCGAGGCTGATGAAGCGGCGGCTCTGCAGGCTATGGCTACTATCAGCAGTGCTGAGGCTGAAGCGGCTGCTCTTGCGGCCAATCCAGGAACCACTGTCGTCAAGACGGAGCTCGATAACGAGAACGGCGTGCTGGTATATAGCATCGAACTGAGCAACGGCATGGACGTCAAGGTGGATGCTGGTAACGGAAAGATTCTCCACACGGAACAGGCTGGCAGCGATGCTGCTGAGGTAGATGGTGCTGAGAACGCGCCGGGGCAAGAGGCTGTCGAAGACTAGAACAGGCCAGCATACGGCAACGATAGGGGTGGGGATCAGTAATCCCTGCCCCTATCGCCACTGAATATGCTTTGTGAACCTCGAAGGAAAAAGGTATGAAAACTACAATGAAGAATGCATGTCCACTAGGGAATCCACTACTTTACTCACGGGATAAGACGTGAACCAGGTCGGCCGAGGGCCGCGGACGATTGATGGCCAGTTTCAATAGTACTTGCACAGGCATTTACACATACCACGACTTTAGGTCATACCACTAATTCGAATTTGCTAACATTTTTGCTAACGACTTTTCACTACCGTAAAAAACCAAGAATAACCTAGCGGTACAAATCGAAGCTAAACCGCCAATAAAAAGGTATCAACAATTGCTTCTTTTCACGCTCGGCAGTACACCTGTTTGCACATGAAGCTAGATTGTAGCTTCGTTACCGGGAGCCTTCTGGCCATGCCTTTTCACCGAGGGCAATGCGGCACAGGTCGGTGATGAATATGTTGGGCAGATTGAACTGCAAGCTGGGTCGCCTAAGTACTCCGTTACATATCGGACAGACATTTATGATGGCATCGGCACCGCAGGCTATGGCATCCTCAAAGTTTTTCTTCTGGATGTCAACGGCAAGCTCCCGGTTAGTGTAGATAAGGGGGGCTGTGCAGCAGACGGCGTTCAACCTCTCATACTGCCTGGGTGGTCTTTCCACGCCGACAAGCTCGAAGACCTCATCCAGGAAGGTATCATATTCATGCATCCATCTGGTGGCGCAGTTAGCCTGGTAGGCAACTTTCTTGCCCAGCCTGGTGACGTTATCTTTGTGGTCTCTTAGATAGTTGCGCAGGTATTCGAAGAGGTGCATGTATTTGAAGGAGACTTTGAAACCGTACTCCTTAGCTTTGACCTCTGGCAGGACAAAGCCCTCATTATGTATGAACACGATGTCTTTGCCCAGGCTGGCCAGATTGTCCAGGACACGCTGGCCGTACTTTTCCACGAAGCTCTCTCCACCCATGTGTACATTGCCGGCCAGGTTCGCATAATCATAGCCTCTGATCACCGTCATGCCTTTAAATAGCTGGCTGTCGAGTGTGCCCTCTGGGAACTGCTCAAACTGGAAGGAGTCGAATGACAGCACCGGCTTATCAGGGTCGCCCGGTATCACCTGCCCGGGTTCTCCATGTCCCTCGAGCGCCTGGGCTAATGCCTCGAGCGTTGGTTTGCCGACTGCCACTATGGGAGAGGTGCCTATTTTCTCCTGCATCTGGAAGATGAAGTCAGAAGGGTCAGCCCCGGTAGGGCAGTAGTCGATACAGGCGATGCAGGTGGTACACTTGCTCAGGATTTCGGCGTCTTTGCCATCCATGAGCAGCTTAATCTGAGCGACCGCCGTATCCCTATCATAATCGGTATACCTGCATTTCACCAGGCAGTCGCCGCATAGGTCACACTTCGAAGCGTCCCACATCTTTGCCCTCCTTTGTAGTAATAGTTTAGTTTTTTAAAATGTTAGCGCTGATTATACCATCATCAGAAGCTAAATCACCAATAAAAAGGTATCAGGAATTACTTCTTTTCACGCTCAGGGACATACCTTTTGTATCTTTTAATCAGGGTGTCACAGGTTCGAATCCTGTACGGCCTACCAGCTAAATCAACAGAATTTGCTAACATTTTTGCTAACGAACTTTTCACCACCATCAAAAACCAAAAGTGACCCAGCGGTACAAATTGAATCTAAATCGCCAATAAAAAGGTATCAGGAATTACTTCTTTTCACGCTCAGGGACATACCTTTTGTATCTTTTAAATTGAAATGTCAATAGTTAAAAATACTGATTTGTTATATAATCGGCTCGTTCTTACCATTTCAAAAGCCCTCCTACCTTGACAATATGTAGCAAGTGTAATATCTTAAGAATCCAGTATTGAACAAAACGATTATGGTTAAAAGTACGTTTGAAAGACCAAACCTGAAAGAAAATAATATTGACTCCTTAGAGTTTTCGGCCAAATTAGAACTTGGTAAAGAACTTAATAACCTTATAAAAGAAAAAGGCACTCTGATTGGACAAGCATATGTATTTGCAGAGTCTTATACAATCGCAAGAGCCAAGCACACATTTACTATCCAATTTGTCTTTTCAAGAACATTTTCAACAGAATCAAGAAAAACGGTTCTGGAAACAGAAGTGACTTTCAAATTCCTTTCGGCCCCAGGTGTAAAGGTGCCCAAAGTGGCCTTTAGCCCAAATGATATTATTGGAGCTTTGAACAAAATAGAAGCAATGCACAGTTTCAGATGCTATCTGACTTATGAATATAAGAGGCAAGATAAAAGGAAATTCGTAGTAGCTTTACCGATCAAAATCTCTGAATCTCCAATATTCCCATTTGAAACAATAGATGGTATTAGCATGAGAGGAAAAATCGAAAACATAGATTACTCTGGCCTAGTTGAAAATATGCCAATACAGAAAAACACTCATCTACTGATAATTTTTGAACAAAATTATCATTTCAACAGCTATATTGCAGAAAAAATTATCAATGACACAAACATGATTGTTAGTAAATTAATGGTCAGCAGTGGAGGATACTGATGGAACAACGTTTTACCAACGAAGATTATGCCCGACTAATAAGGGGATCGGGATCACGATTAGATAATGTGATTAAAGAGTGGCAAGTAATTGAATCGCAACACCAACGAACTCCAAAATCTTTCGAAATCGAAAAAGGTATTCTTAATAACATTGAGAAGATGAGTTCAGAAATGGCTTCATTACAGGAAGCTTTATCCATCAACAATGAATTATTAAAGGCAACAAATGATTTGCTACTCCAAATAACAGGTTTTCTCAGCATCTTTGAAGCACAATCATATTTTTGGACAGAAGAATGGCAAAAAGCAGAGAGGGAAGCGACCCGTGATATAGCAACAGGCAAGGTTCACACATTTGAGGATGTAGAACAACTTATCGACTTTTTGCATTCTTAATATGATAATGGAATACGCATTAACAGATAGGTTCAAAAGAAAATACGGGGGGAAAGAAAAATCATCTCAAGACAGTATAGATGACACTATTCGACAATTGATTGCAAACACTAACTACCCCGGGCTTCATTGTCATAAAATAAGAGGGATTCGTGGTAAGTCAATATTCGAGGCCTATATTAACGACGAAGCTAGACTAACTTTTGAATACGGGAATGGTGCTATAATATTCAGAACAAATTGTCACCATGACGCTGTTTTAAGAAACCCCTAGATAGGAACTGCCACCTAAATCTTATATTTGAATTTGCTAACATTTTTGCTAACGAACTTTTCACCACCATAAAAGACAAGGTGGTACCAAACAGTACCACCTGAAGCTAAATCGCCAATAAATAGGTATCAGGAATTACTTCTTTTTACGCTCAGGGACATACCTTTTGTATCTTTTCGTTCTGGCTTGTCCAACTTACCAGTGCTATAATCAATCTAATAAGAATATAGGCATTTACACTGAGTTTAAATATGACCAAAGAAGAAGCCATTATTTATGATTTCCTTCCTCTTACCTTATCTATAGAAACTCTTGGAGGTATTGCTACTCCAATTGTCAGGAGAGGTACTCCCTTACCTGCTAAGAGAACTCAAGTCCTCTCCACTGCTAGTGATAATCAGCCATCAGTAGAGATTAGTATTTCTTGGGGCCAAAGACCACTTTCAAAATACAATCTATTTATTGGGAAATTTCTACTTTCTGAAATTCCTCCGCAACCTCTTGGTATTCCGGAGGTCTCATTAACTTTTCATATTGACAAACACTGTAATGTCACTGTTGAAGCATCCGAAACAAAATCTAATACCCATATTCAGGAAAAATTCAAGGGCCTAGTCTTAACCGACGAGCTTATTGAGAAAGCGCTTAAGGACGCAGGGATTAATGCTGTAACTGATGGAGCTAATTCTGCTATTGCTGAAGCACAGTTGATCTTAAATAAAAAAAATACCAAGACATCAGATTATACAGCTATAGATGAACTGGTTTCTCGACTTGGCTTAGCTTTAATGGAGCAAGACCCAAACAGTATCATTCATCTGACTGGTCAACTTAACAGGCTTATAACACAGCACAAATCGGCAGCTGCATCTTCCGGTTACGGTGATATTTTCGAATCAATTTTTGGACGCACCGCACCCGCTCAGAAATCTAAGCCAATTCACAACACTTCTGAGGCAATAAAGACAAGCCATGCAAAAGATGATTCTACCAAGACTTCACCAACACCACTTACTCCGTTAACAACCGTAACACCCATAGTTGCTCTAATACAGAGCTTCTTAGAAAGTATTGACCCAGAACTTGAGTCTAAACGAGCAGGAGCTTGGCGTGTATTAGAAAGTAACTTACCAGACTCGCTTTCACAAGCTTCTCATAGTATGCGAGAGGTTCTAAGGCAACTATTAGACAAGTTGGCTCCAGCATCTCAAGTTGAACTTTCTCCCTGGTACCAAAAGCCAAAGGATGGACCTCCTATAACTCGACCAATGAGAATCCGCTATGCAATTGCAGGACCGTCTTCTATCCCCAGCGAATCTACTTTGGCTTTTATCAATGGTATGGCAGAAGCAATTGCTGCAATGTATGCAAAGCTAAGTGCAGAAACTCACGGTGCCAAGAAACCTAAAATCTCCACAACAAGGATGTATCTCAATGCTTGCGAAGCGCTAATAGGATTAATTGCTACTGAGCGCATTGTCTAAGACTATTTTTTGCTAACATTTTTGCTAATGAACTTTTCACCACCACCAAAACCTAAAAGTTACTCAGCAGGATAAATCACAGCTAACCAGCCTCTTTTTGTGTAGGGAGGGAAACAGCACTAGATTTTTTGATAGAAAGGGCATAATGTTAAAATTAGTTATATGCCAGCGAATTTACCGCCACAGTATTTCGAGGCTGAAAAGAGATACAGGTCAGCCAGGGAGCCGGAGGAAAAAATTGCCGCCCTGCAGGCAATGCTTGCCATTATGCCCAGGCATAAAGGCACCGATAAGCTTCATGCCGTGCTGAGACAGAAGATTGCCAAGTTTTCCCAGGAGGCAGAAAGAAAGTACGCCACAGCCAGGAGAACAGGCTTCTATATTAGCAGGGAGGGCGCCGGACAGGTAATGTTAGTAGGGCCAGCCAATGCCGGGAAATCACAGCTACTAGCGACGGTAACCGAGGCTATTCCGGAAATAGCTGAATATCCCTTCACCACCAAAACCCCGATTCCGGGGATGATGAGGTTCGAGGATATCCAGATACAACTGGTGGACACGCCACCCATCGGTCGCAAAGAAGTGAGAGTACTACTATCAAATGTCCTTAGAAACGCTGACCTCATTGCCATTGTAATAGATTTATCCCGGGAGCCAGTAAGCCAGGTAGAGGCAGCTCTTCAAGGGC
>Ga0315543_1003822_pt1 | contig 13178 bp, 11 predicted proteins | sample SalMarSW160210MG_2_FD_203098 | JGI IMG/M metagenome (GOLD analysis project Ga0315543, IMG submission 203098) | Salt marsh sediment microbial communities from the Plum Island Ecosystem LTER, Massachusetts, United States - Salt Marsh Sediment SW1601-210 ...
AGGGGGGCGACCTCTCGTCTTCCACGTCTTTGTCAGACGTGACAAAGGTGTCGAGAGACAAAGGAGACACCCTGACGGGGAAGATGCTACGCGAGGACGAGCGGTTGATGTACGAAGCAGTAAAAAGCGGGGAGCTCTCTCACGAGAGAGTTCCCCGCCTCAAGATCTTGCCCCTACAGCGCAGAGGATGCATAGTCCTGCCCCAGCACCAGCCGCACGTCCACCTCGCTTTGTATGTCGGTACACCGACGGATGTTCTGGGGCGCTATATCAAAGCGCTTCGCCAGCAAGTTCACGGTGTTTGACTTCCCTGAGTAGTCCATGATGACGCTCAGGGCATAATCCGTGCGATCGGCGTTGCTGAAAGAAACCACGAAATAGCCCAGGCCTTTCAGGTGCTCGGCAGTGCGTTTCGCCAGACCGGGGGTAAGGGTGCCGTTTTGCACTTCGATTCTCGCTGCTTCTTGCGCAACGAGTTCTTTCTCGGAAAGACCGCTGGCAGTCGTGGGCGTAGGGCCTCCAAATAGCTCGTTCACCACCTCACGGATGCGGGCACGGTCTGGGATGAGCACATCCGCGCCATTCGGAGTCAGTTGAGGAGTGGTCATGGATGCATCAATCACAGCACTTCTTATGTTCTGAGCAGGGATCTCCCGTGCCACCTTGGCTAGAGCGTACATCTCGTTCAAATTCAAATCTGTTTGAACAGAGCCTTCAACGATTCTGAGTATCTCTGGGATCCTGGTCAGGGGAATGCCCAAGCTGAGCACCTTATCCCGGATAGCCTTAATCACCTCCTGCTGCCGTGCGGCGCGCGCAAAATCGCTGCCGCCGTGACGCACGCGGGCATATTGCAGAGACGTCTTTCCATCCATGTGTTGCACGCCCGCCGGGATGTCAACGGTTACGTACCCATAGTTGCCATCCGGGTATTCCTCATCATAGATGGCTTCTCTCACATCAATAGTTATGCCGCCAATGGCATCAACGAGCTTTTCAAATCCCTCAAAGTTGACGCGAACGTAGTAGTGTATAGGGATGGCCAAGGTATATTGAACGGTTTTCTTGGCCAGGGCTGGTCCACCCCCAGGGTAGTCGTCGAGTTCGCCGACGAAATGCGCTTCGTTGATGCGGCGCTCTGAATAGCCAGGGACGGAAACCCAAAGGTCACGGGGTATGGAAAGCATTCCCGCCGTCTTGCCCTGGGGGTCTATCGTCAGCACAATCATCGTGTCTGTGCGGCTGGGACCTTGTTCGCGAGCACGCTTGTCAACCCCAAGCACCAGGATATTCACTCGCTCCTGTGCGACGTCGGGCAGGCTCCCATTACCTGCACGACCTTGCTCTAAATTCGTCAGCGCTGGCATACTCAACTGAGCATGCGCCACGAAGTTCTTGACAGTCGTGTAGAAGAGATGGCCAGAGTAGATGCCTCCGGCCACAAAAACCACTAATAGAACGCTCAAGAGGGGCCGCCTCCAGCCAGTTGGCACTAGCCGAGATGACCAGCTACTCTTTTGAGCCATGCGACCTCCATAGGTTTTCTGAAACCAAAGTTGTGCGGATTATAGCATAATCGTCAATTGCTGACAAAAAGCCGGAGATGTGCGGTGTCTGCGTTCCCACGGCGTTGCTTTCTCTCTATCGCAGCATCTGCCACAAAGCGAATTGGCAATCCCCGAAACCGCACAGCCCGAGGCTTCAGGTAGAAATCGAGAAAAGCTCCGCCACTGCGGGTGGAGCTCTCACACATTGGGCCAGGTCAGCCGTTGTAACCGCTCGACCATATGGAAAGTGCCCCCAGGGGAATTCGAATCCCCGTCGCAGCCTTGAAAGGGCTGTGTCCTAGTCCACTAGACGATGGGGGCAAGCGACGCTATTTTACGCTAAACAGGGCACTCGGTCAAACTGACAGCGATTGAACCTTTCATCCCGTATTGGGGTATAATCTAGCGTGTCCATGCAAAACGATAGACTAGGGCAATCGCTCCGCCATGTGCGTATGCAACTGGCCGTCGCGGGCACGGTGCTCAGCATCCTCGCCATGACTCTGGCAGGAGCCTGGGCCGAGGCCCGCTGGCCCAACGCAGCCGGAGCCTATATCACTATAAGACCACAAAACCTCGTTGACACTACGAGCGCTCTGTGGCAACTGCGCCGTGTGGATGGCGTGCGCGACGCCGTCGCCGTGTTCCGGGGAGACCTGGCAAGTGATGAGATTGAGGACACGGGCTGGGTCAATGTCTGGTTCTATGCCAACCAGACGGATGTGCCCAATCTGGCGTTCCTGCCGCCAGACCCCACGTTGAAGCTGTACCGCGGCCGCTTGCCAGCCCCGCATAGCCTGGACGAAGCACTCCTGGGCTACGAGCTGGCTCAGGTCCTGCGCCTGGGAGTTGGCGACATCGTGACTATCTGCCACCGTCCCTTCAACATTGTCGGTATCTGGGGCCCAAGCCGACGCTTGTCTGGCAACTTTGCACAGGTATCTGCAGTGGCCGCAGGGGCCTTGACACCCGCGTCTTCTCGCAGTCCGCAGCACTTCATAGTGCTGCCTACGGCCCAACGAGATGCTGCAGCCGTGGCAGGCCATGTCTGGCACACGATGCCAGATATGAAAGTCCTGTCGCCGGTCTGGGAGCTGGCTCACGCCAGACGCGAACGTGCTGTGCTGGCCCTTGCCCTGGGCGGCACAGTTGCCCTGGCGTTGCTGCTGGGCCTGCCGCTTTTGATGGACCTCGCGCGGGAGCCGAAGACGTCACCAGTACCCCTGGCGCTGCTGTCGGCAGCCGGGGGGCTTGGAGCGGGGTGGGTGACAACTCTCCTGGTCAACAGCTATGCAAGACACACTCTGGGGCTAACACCATTACAGGTAACTCCGAGGTTGGGTGCAGCCGTACTGGCTACGGCTGTGGGCATGGGCCTGCTCGCCACGCGCCTCGCTGTGCGCTCGTCATGGCGCGTGCGCTGGGCCGCCACCGCGCTGGCGTTGGCTTTGTGCGGAACTGGGCTGGTGACGATTGGCACCCTGAGCGAGTCGTTGAACCTCTCACTGAGCGAGGCACAGCGCGGTGCCACGGATTGGGTGAGCATCATCGGCGTTCAGGCGGATGCAGAGCTTCTGCACGCCGTGTACCGGCTGCCCGGCATCCGTGGCTACGTAATCGAAGCCTATGGTGGGCCTGTCAACGAGGACGAGGAAAGGTGGCTGGGCCCCTGGACGCCATCGGGAGTGTTCTACGGTATGCGCTTCGCGGGCGGCGAGGGAACACTGTCAGTGCCCTATCGGGTAGGCTATTGGCGTGGTCGTGCCTTGGGCCCTGGTAACTTGAACGAGGCTGTGGTCGGCTATGAGCTGGCACAGGAACAGAACCTGCAAGTAGGCGATATGATCGATGTACGCGGTGTGGCCTTGACTGTGGTGGGCATCCGCGAACGCCTGCGCTACGACCCGCACAATAGCTTGAACCGGCGTGTGGACATCTCGCTCGAGGCATTGCGTCGCGTGCTGCATGAACCGTTTGCCTCAGGGGAAATGACGCTGCTCATACCACCAGCCAGGAACCAGGAAGAGAAGAGTATCTTCCTGCAAGAGATGAGCAAACGCCTGCACGTTGGCAGAGTGTTCACCATCGAGGACAGACTGGCTGAGATAGCATGCAGCTATCCTGCTGCCTGGACACTGACGCCCGGCGACGCGCAGCAAAGCGTCCGTCACGCCAGGAGCATCTATGCCAGTGCTCTGGCCCTGTGTGGCCTTCTGCTGCTCGCCGCAGGTGCATTAGCCGTAACTGGCACGATGACTGACAAGACGGCCAGGGACGAGCGCCGCGTTGGCTTGCTAAAAGCCCTTGGTGCTGACGAAGGGATGCTTATCGGTGACTATCTGCAAAGCGCTGTCGTTCTGGGCATTGCAGGTGGACTGCCTGGTGTGCTTTGGGGTTGGGCAGCATCGGCAGTGCTCAACGGAATGGGGCCGTCCGGCTCAACAAAGCTGCTGTTCACACCCCGCTTGGGCGCGGGCACGTTCTTGTTCATTGTGCTGGCGGCCATGATTGCGGCTGTTGCTCCGGCCAGCCGGGCAGTTCGCCAGGATGCAGCCTGGACGCTGTACGCCTCATCGCCTACACCGGTCAAAGCCATACATGGAGGTTCCGAATCATGAGAAAGGCACTGATTATTATCGTCGTACTGGCCATCGTCGTGCTGGCTGTGGCCTTTGTCGGGCAGAGATTGTTCACTCGACCTGCAAAAGAACCAGGCCCTGCCGCTCTAGGTGAGTTCACAAGCCATGAGGGGCAGGAGATCGCAGCCGTGGGCATCGTCGTACCGGTGCGCTGGGCAAAACTGAGCTTTCCAACGAGCGGGCAGCTTGAACAACTGGCTATTGCAGCGGGTGACTCTGTGTCCGCCGGGCAAGTCGTGGCCAGGTTAGAAAAGCAAGGGTTGGAACTTGATATCCAGTTGGCGCAAAGCGAACTCCAGGCCCAAGAGGCCAGCCTGGCACGGTTGCAAGAGGGCGGCTCTGCGGCTGAGATTGCAGCCGTAGAAGCCAGCTATGAGGCGGCAGTTGCCGCCTACGAGAAGCTAGAGGCTGGCCCAAGTGCAGAGGAAATAGCCATCGCCGAGGCCGACCTGAAGAAAGCAGAAAGAGCCCTGCAACGCGCTCAGGCGGCCTATGACGCTGTAAGCAGCCTGCCCAATATCGGCGCACGGCCAGAGTCCAGCCAGTTAGAGTCGGCAACGATTGACTATCAGCGGGCCAGAGCTGTCTACGAGTTGGCGATAGCTGGCCCGGACAAAGCTGCGTTGAAACAAGCTGAAAGCCAGGTGGCCTCTGCGAAAGCTCAACTAGAAGCTCTGCATGCGGGTGCGCAGCCGAGTGAAATGCAGGCAGCACAGGCCAGTGTGGCCAGAGCAAAAGCCAACCTGGCACGAGCGCAACTCGCATTGGAACAAGCCGTACTACGTGCCCCGTTTGACGGCACAGTCACATCAGTTGACGCGGAACCGGGCGAGATGCTCAGTCCGGGAGGCACTGTCTTGACCTTGGCGGATCTAGGCCAATTGCAGGCAGAAACCACGGACCTTGACGAGTGGACTACAGCCAACGTCACGTTGAACCAGACGGTGGATTTGCTGGTGCCTGCTCTGAACAATCGCGGCCTGCGCGGGCGCCTGGTCTCCGTAGCAGCAGAACCTACGATCAGCGCCAGCGGCGCAGTCTTCTACAAGGCCCTCATTGCCCTGGACGGCCAGGAGTCCGATTTGCGCTGGGGCATGACAGTACGAATCAAGTTCGGCGTCGTGCCAGTCATTCTTGGCCGCTGAGCCGCTATCTGAGGAACGTGGCATGGCAGTAGAGACGCCTACACTCCAAGCCTTCGCACTGACCAAGAGCCGCCGGACAGCGGGCGGAGAGATACGTTTCTGGCGCAGCCCAGATATAGTGGTGGAACCGGGCCAGTTCGTGGCAGTGCTTGGCGATCATTCTACCGACATCAGACTCTTGTTGGGCATACTGGCTGGACTGGCCGAGCCCACAGGCGGCGTGTTGCGTATCAGTGGCAAAGCCATGGGGGATCTGCGCCGCACACAACGCGCACGGCTGCGCGCGCGCAAAGTGGGCCTCCTCTTTGGCGAACCAAAGCTGCTGCCCGAACTCAGTGTGCTAGAGAACGTAGCCTTCCCTCAACGCTACGTTGGCATCTCACATGACCAGGCAGAGGAACGCGCACGCACCCTGGTGGACAGGTTGGGACTGAGCAGTCTGCTCTCCAAAAAGCCCGTCGACCTCACGCCAATGGAGGGGCAGCTTGTGTCACTGGCGCGGGCGCTGGTGAATCGCCCAGCAATCATATTGGCTGATGAGCCAACTGCTGGACTGTCCCCGGGCGGGGCAGCACGTTTCTTGGAGCGGCTGCGTGACGTTTGCAGGGAGGAGCGCGTCGCCGTGCTGCTCGGAACGTCTGAGCCACGGTTGGCCAGCTACGCGGGGCGCTCGGTACGCCTGCCTGCCAGCACGCCTGAACCAACTCCACTAGCACGAGAGGAAATCAGCGCCAATGACCTCTTTTCGGATCTCTATGAGACCGAGATTTCGCCGCTGCTGCGCCCTCTAGGGCCACTGCTTGATTTCGTCCTAAAGCCGGCATTATACACCGCTGTTGTGGCCCTGGTCATCGTACTCCTGACCTTCTTCGGCCTGAGGATGGCCCAGGTTGGCCGGGCTGGCGGAAGTATTGACCTGGGGCGAGCAATCTCGCATTCCTTGAGCGAATCCACAGACTACCTCAGCAACCTGCTGCGCGGAGACTTGGGCACGTACGAACCTCAGTACAGCTACTATTATTGGGGCGCACCTCAGTTCAAGTCAGTCGCTGACGCTGTGGGTCGCACCTTCAGCAAGAGCCTGGTGCTCCTGCTGCTCTCTATGCTCCTTGGTGGCCTGTTTGGTGTACCACTGGGCCTTGTCGCCGCCCTGATCCGCCACCACAAGTCCTCGCTCATCCTTCTCGTGGCAGCCATTGTGGGCATCTCCGCCCCCAGCTTTTTCTTGGCTTTACTGCTGCAGATTCTGGAGATTCAGTTCTACCGGCGGACGGGCATTGCCTTAGTGCCCGTAGGGGGCTTTGGGTGGGACCGGCACATTGTGCTTCCTGCTCTCGTTCTGGCAGCTCGGCCTATTGCTCAAGTGGCAAGGGTGAGCTTTGTAGCTTTGGCTGAGGTTCTGGATGCGGACTATATACGGACTGCACGTGCCAAGGGACTAACCACTCGAGCTGTGCTTTCACGGCATGCGCTGCGCAACGCTGGTGTGCCCATACTCGCCGCTCTGGGTACTTCTCTCGGTTTCTCGCTGTCCAGTTTGCCCGTCGTTGAGACCATCTTCCAGTGGCCTGGCATGGGGGCGCTGTTACTGACCACAACCTGGAGAAACGAGACCAAGCTGGCTGCCAGCCTGACTCTCATCCTGGGCGTCTTCTTCGTTATAGTCCACGTGACCTTGGACCACTTTTACCGCTGGATTGATCCACGTTTGCGAAAGGAAAAGACAAGCCTTAGAGTAAGACGGAGCTGGGTGGATATGGTCAGCAGGAGCTGGGCAGGGCTGCGCGAGCTCCCAGACACTTTCCACTCCCTCATCCCCCGGCTGCGCAAACAAGAAAAACGGCTGCCGCCACTACCCGCTCCCACCGGCTCTGGCTATGTGTCTCCGGAAGAGCAACGACGCCGGGATGCCAAGATCACACGGGAACGCCGGCGTGCCTGGGTGCAAAGCACGGCCGGCAGCCTGCCATTTGTCCTGGGAGCGATCATCTTGCTGGCCTTGCTGGGTGCGGTCGCTTTCGGGCAGCAGGTGGCACCATACAGTCCGAACAGTCCCACTCCGAGTTACTGGGAAAATGGAGAGCTCAAGACTGCCCCATTTGCGCCTTCAGCGAAGTTTCTGCTGGGCACAGACCAGCAAGGCCGTGACATTCTGAGTCTCCTGCTGTACGGCGCACGGCGTACACTCTCGCTGGCCTTCTTCGCCGTACTCGCCCGCATCCTGCTGGGAACTGTCTTCGGTGCCTTGTCCGGCTGGTTCCCCGACAGCCTGCTCGACCGCGCTCTGACGGGACTCACGCAGGTCATCGCAGCGTTCCCAGCTCTGCTGCTGGCCTTGGTCCTCATCCATGCCTTTGGCATCCACCAGGGACTATGGGTATTCGCGCTGGCACTGTGCCTTGTCGGGTGGGGCGAAGCCGCTCAGTTCGTGCGCGGCCAGGTAATGCATATCCGCGAACAGGACTACATAGAGGGAGCGCTGGCCACTGGGCTGGGCGATGTGCAACTGCTCACGCGCCACGTGCTGCCCAACCTGGTGCCTTCACTCGTTGTCCTGGCCTGCCTGGAGATGGGTGGGGTACTGATGATCCTGGGGGAATTGGGATTCATTGGCGTCTTCATCGGCGGAGGTCGGACTGTGGCCACCGTAACGGATAGCGTTGCCACCTACTTTGACGTGCCTGAATGGGGCGTGATGCTCTCCAACACGTGGCGCAGCTTCCGCAGCTACCCCTGGATGACGTTCTACCCGGCGCTGGCCTTTACCATCGCCATCGTGGGTTTCAACTTGTTTGGTGAGGGGCTGCGCCGTCTGACCGAGCGCCTGACGCTCACCATGCACCGCATCATCAACCGCTACACAATTGGGGCCGCACTGGGCATTGGGGCTCTGCTCCTCGTGGCAGTAGAGGGCACCGGAGGTTGGGTGCAATTCGCTCCCATAGCCGATCAGTTCAACAGCGAGAGAGCCATGGCCGACGTGCGCTACCTGGCTTCACCCGAGATGGGAGGCCGTGGCCCCGACAGCCCCGAACTGGAGCGAGCCGCGGAGTACATTGCACAGCAGTTTGCCGCCCTTGATCTGCAGCCAGCAGGGCCGGAGGTTGATGGCGCACTGAGCTACTTCGTTTCCGTTTGTCTGGACTACCGCAAGCTGGCCAGCGTGCCCGTCCTTCAACTACGCGATAGAAGTGGTCATGCCTTGATGCCCTTGGTCTACCGACGTGACTACGCGGAGATACCAGATTCAGTGAATGATATCGAGAGCCTACAGGCTGAAGTGGTCTGTTTGGGGATGAGCATGAGTTCAGAAGGGTGGCCGCAGAACATGGATGCCGACCCTGCAGATTTGCTGGACAAGGTACTACTGGTCACCACCCATAGTCTTCCACGGCCACTGGGAGCATTGCGCCTCCGTGCCGTTCTGATCGTAGCCGACAATGCTGACTACCTGACCCACCGCGAGCTGGCCGTCGGCATTCGATATAGTTGGCTAGGGCAGAGGACGGGGTATCTGTTCATCTCCCCAGCAGTCGCAGACGCTATTCTCCGCCAGGGGGGCTACAGTCTGGAAGAAGTGCGCGAGCGGCAAGGCAGGCTCCAAAAAGATGATGGCTTCTTGCTGCACACAGGGGTAGACGCCGAGCTCTTTATGGACGTCAGCGACATCAAGACCGCCGCACTCCCTTACGTTCAGGCCTTCGTCCCTGGCCACGACACGATTCTGGACAACGAGCTGGTGCTGCTGCTGGCACACTATGACGGCCTGGGGCGCGCTCCAGAGGGCACGTCTTATCCTGGTGCGAACAAGAACGCCAGCGGCGTAGCCGTCATGTTGGAAACGGCACGTCTGTTGAAGGAGGCCGACTTCCGGCCCAGCCGCACTATCATGTACGTAGCCTGGGCAGGAGCAGAGCTAGGTGCCGAACCGGACTTTTGGAAGATGCTGCGGGAACGGCCAGGATTCCTGGAGCACTACCGCATCTCGGCTGTCATTGACCTGGTCGGCGTGGGCGCCGGGACGAACGACACGCTGCTCCTGGACCGCAGCACCAGTGGTCGCCTGACTGAGGTGCTGCAAGACGCAGCAAACCGTTGTAAAGTCAATGCCAGCACTCTTGGTACTGGCATTCACGGGGTTTTTAACTCTCTATACGCCCGGCCAGATCCCAAAATCCCCTACATCTCTATCACCTGGGATGGCAGCAGCACCACTGCGCACACGCCAGAGGATACGATCGAGAACATCGAGCCGGACAAGCTGCGCGATGCAGGGCGCGTAGCCGCGCTTGCCGTCATGTATCTGGCCCACGAGAAGGAGTACTAGCGGTTAATGCTGGTTGGGGAATTTACCCGTGTTCCTGGGCATTGTGCCTGACGTTTCCGAGGTTTGCGGAGTTTGCCGCCTTCCTTCAATATACAACAAAGGCGGTGAATTGAGGCGTAGCCGCAAACCTCGTGTTAGGCGAAGTTCTATTATGAATCTATTATGTCTGAGGCCCATTCACTAGGAGCGCCGTTCCCTATCTCGACGGCCTTCGGAGCGAGGGCGAGCCTCATTAACGGTAAGCGTTCCTCCTTTCAACTCCTTGTCGTTCAGGCCGGTGATCGCAGCCTGGGCTTCAGCTTTAGCAGGCATCTCTACGAATCCGAATCCTCTCGATACACCGCTGAGTTTGTCCGTGATGATTTTGACGGATGTGACCTGCCCGAAGGTTTCAAAAGCCTGTCGCAAATCCTCTTCAGTGACCTCGCGCGACAAATTACCTACATAGATATTCATTCTGACCTCCTTTTTATCTTGAACATTTATACCGAAATTTTGCCTAACGCGATCGCGCTTTGTGAAGTTCCCGCCGTCGTTTGCTTTGCGGGTCATCTCCCTGCTAAATTACCTTTCGCTTACCGCGCTCCTTCGCCGGCAAAGAAGGCGGGGATTTGGGCGTAGCCGCAAAGCGCGTGTTAGACGCCGTTGTCAGGTTATGCTCGTTCGTAGGCCTCCAAGAAGTCTCGGCGTGAAATCCCCGATTGGGTACAAATAGTCCGCAAGGTAGAGGCCTTGATGCGACCATGATTGGGCATTGTCAGAGGCGTTCGTGTTCCATCAGGGTTTTCTCGCACCATAGCAATGTGCGCGCCTTTACGGACCATCTGAGAGCCCAAGAATTCAAAGGCCTTAATGACTTTGGCACTGGGAGCATCTACAGGGAATTCGGGCATCAGACATCTACTCTTGCTTCAGCTACGAATACCTCAAGCACAGGCACTTCACCATCGAGCACGGCATCGAAGCCGAATGTTTCGATGTGGAACTGGATTGCTGACTTGACATCAGCAAGCGCCTCTTCGTAAGTATCGCCCTCTCCGACTACAACCCCCCGTAGGCCAAGTGGATATGCAACGTACCCGTCGGGGTGTTTCTCAACGATGATTTTGAATTGTCGCGTCATTTCTCCTCCTTGCACTTCCTGACAATGGCGTCTAACGTCTTGCGGCTAAAAGAAGTTGCCTGCAAGGCAATTTGGGCGAAGCAAAGCGAAGCCTTTTAGCCGCTGTTAAGTGACCGAGTCGAAGATGAGGCAAGGAAACCGAAGGGTTCCGCAGAGTTGCCCGAAGCCGACCCCAAATCAGTTTCTTATAACTTTTCACCGCCAAACCACATATAGAGCAAGATACCAAAACTATGGTTGCTAAGAGCAAATCCATAACGCCAAACGGATATATTGATGGCGCCCCAATCATTGTTCCTATGCTCAATACCATGCCAAAAACAATTCCCCATTTTTACATCGACCAAGTTGCCTAGCCTGCAACTAACCTGGATAGGCCACAAATAGCAGAAAGAAGTGCCATAAAAATCATTTTTCCTTGTCCTTCTTGGAAACCATAGGCGGCAAGGAACTCACTAGGCAAAGCAAGCAGCATCACAGTGCCAGCCATCTCAGTGAAACCATGAACGAACAGGACCACAGTGGCTATTTTGGCGCTAGTTTTCTTATCCATATTTACATCTCGTTATGTTGCTCATGATTCTTTCTAGATGTTGCCTTTTTCGGGCGGGCGGAGGGCAATTTCACTTAACGTTTAGTATACGAAGTTCAACTTCGTATAAATCGGGCAGATTTGCCAAATACGAGATCTATTGTATCATCTGCCCATAGACACTACCCTTCTTTTCCACTAGCTCCCACTACAGTATAAAACAATAACGGCGGAGTGTCAACTAAATCCTGCCATAGGGAGAGAAGGATCATGGCTAAGGGTCGGGTTCAAACTGTCGAAGACCGCATGAAAGTCGAAGGGTACAGCCGCAGAACGATCAAGACCTACCTGCGTGAGCTGCGGAAGTTCGTCGAGTACATCCGCCCGCACCACCCTCGCCACCTCGGCGCCAATGACATTCGCGCCTACCTGCTCTACATAATCGCTCACGACAAAGCGTATCACTGTCAAACACCTCCAACGTTTGCAAACACAGAGGGCCGCTTAGCAAGCGACGTGGCCACCTTCTCGCACGTCCCGTCGGCGAATGCGAATGGCCCCTTGCGCCCTTGTCTGCGACCAAGTTCACGCGGCTCTCTCCGCGACCGGATAGACGACAGCCGCCCGCAAAGCCTCGGCGGCAAACGCCAGTGCTGCCTGAATTCCCACCCGGGTCAGCCGAGGATGGGCATCAAGAACTTGTTCAACGGTTTCCCCTGCAGCGAGCTTCTCCAAGATGAGCTCGACAGTAATCCGCGTACCAGCGATGACAGGTTTGCCCATCATCACTGCCGGATCAGAGACAATCAAAATTTCCTGCATTTCTACTCCCCTATGAACGGCCAGGTTGCGTAACCTTGCTGAAGCAGAAGGTTCATAGCTGATCAAGAATCAAGGTTGTTGTACTCCAAACGGGGCACCTGGTAAAACACACAATTGCCTATTGGCTGAACCATCAGCCCCATATTCATGCATAACAACGCTCCTCAGTGAGTAGGCACTGGATTGTCCGCAGGTTGCCCATGGCGGACAAATCCCCAATAGCGCGGCGGCCAATAGCACAGCACGGCCTTGCCAATGATGTTCTGCATGGGCAGGCTGCCCCAGGTGTGCGAATCACTCGAGTTATTGCGGTTGTCTCCCAAAACAAAGACGTGACCTGGCTCGATGACCGTGGCTGGATGCGAGTAGTGCGCCCTCTCAAGGATATACGGCTCATCGAGCACATGCCCATCAATCAGCACTTGGCCGCTCACAATCTCCAGATGATCACCAGGCAAACCAACCACGCGTTTGATCAAGTCCCGCTTCGGATTGTGGGGGTAATGAAAGACGACGATGGCCCCGCGCTGCACCTGGCCCAGGCGACAGGCCATCTTATTGATCAGCAAGAATTGCTGCTCGTGGAGGTTGGGCTCCATGCTGCACCCTTCGATGCGAAAGTTCTGCACGAGCGTTCGAACGACGGCGAAAGCCACGAGGGCGCACAATAGCGTCTCGAGCACCTCACGCCATAGTCGCGGCCTTCTGCCCGCCTTGTCAGAGGGCGGGGTGACCGGTTCATCCTCAACCACTGGCGGTTCTTGCCAGATTTCCTTCAAGTGGCTTCGTTCTCCGTTGTGCTGTGGGTTGATTATAGGTCACCTTCACACGTGCACCAAAACATGTCCATGTTGGTCCTAAGCGCCTTGCAACAACGCTGCGCTCACGATATAATGGTGGATGAAGACTAGCAATCTGCATCCGGGTGCTGCCAGAAGGGGGTGAGAAGCACTTTGACTGGTACTATCCTCAACGTTGCGACCGTTCTCGCAGGGGGTGCTCTGGGTACCGTATTGGGACAGCGCCTGCCGGACAAAATGCGC
>Ga0315543_1003823_pt1 | contig 13177 bp, 8 predicted proteins | sample SalMarSW160210MG_2_FD_203098 | JGI IMG/M metagenome (GOLD analysis project Ga0315543, IMG submission 203098) | Salt marsh sediment microbial communities from the Plum Island Ecosystem LTER, Massachusetts, United States - Salt Marsh Sediment SW1601-210 ...
CCTGGAAGCATCGCAGTTCGTTGCCACGTTGGAGCATCGTCAGTCGTTCAAGATTGGCTGCATCGAGGAGATCGCCTACCGACGCGGATACATCACGCGGGACAGGCTACTCTCTCTTGCTCAGGGGCTTGCAGGCACGGAATACGGTTCATACCTTACTGAGATCGCGGAGGAAGAATGACCTTTGCGTTTCGTCCGCAGCAAATCGCGGAAGTAGTCCTCATCGTTCCGGAAGTCCACCCCGACGGACGGGGCCACTTCTTTGAGGTTTACAAAGAGAGCGCCTACGACGACCTAGGGGTCAAATTCGTCCAGGAAAACCAGTCCTTCTCGCATCATGGGGTCTTGCGTGGACTGCACTACCAAAGGAATCCCAAGGCGCAGGGCAAACTTGTGCACGTCGTGAATGGCAAGATCCTGGATGTTGCCGTGGACCTCCGAAAGGGTTCCCCGACCCTCACCCAGCATGTTGCGGTGGTTCTCTCCGATCAGAATCACCACATGCTCTACATCCCTCCGGGTTTTGCGCACGGCTTCTACGTCCAGAGCCCGTCGGCCGTAGTCGTCTACCTGACGACAGCCGAGTATGTCGCTGAACTGGATGCCGGCATTCTGTGGTCCGATCCTGCACTCGGCATTAACTGGCCGAGCCGAACTCCGATCGTTTCCAGAAAGGATTCATCGCTGCCGTTGCTGGAAGATGCGGACAACAATTTTGTCTATCTACACAAGGAGAACGCATGAGAACAATTCTTGTCACCGGGGGGGCCGGGTTCATCGGCAGCAATTTCATCCGTCATATGCTCGCGACGCATGATGCCATCCGAGTGGTCAACTATGACAAGCTGACATATGCAGGGAATCTTGAGAATCTGGCCGCTATCGAAGAGAGCGCCCTCTATCGTTTCGTGCGAGGTGATATTAGCGATGCCAAGGCCGTCGCAGACGTCTTCGAGGAAGAGAAACCCTGGGGAGTAGTGAATTTCGCCGCAGAGAGTCACGTGGATCGTAGCATCCTCGACGCGACACCGTTTGTCAATACGAATGTCAAAGGAACACAAGTCCTTCTAGAGATGATTCGTCGGCACCCTGTAGAGCGGTTCGTCCACATTTCGACGGACGAAGTCTATGGCTCCCTGGGGAAAGACGGAGTATTCACCGAAACGTCGTCCATCCGTCCGAATAGTCCGTATGCGGCTTGCAAAGCGGCAGCCGACTTGATTGCCCTTGCCTATACCAAGACGTATGATCTACCAGTGATCGTCACGCGTAGCTCCAACAACTACGGCCCGTATCAGTTTCCCGAGAAGCTGATCCCGCTCATGATTCGAAACGCCCTGACCGGGAAGGAACTGCCCGTGTATGGAGAGGGTAAGCAGGTCAGGGACTGGCTCTATGTCGAGGACAACTGCTGGGGGATCGATGCCGTCCTTCATCGGGGCCGTATCGGTGAGGTCTACAACATTGGCGGGGATTGCGAGAAGCAAAATATTGACGTCGTGAACACGCTCTGCCGATCGCTTGCGGCTGATCCACAGGGAAAGAACGCCGAAAAGCGGATCAAGTTCATTCACGATCCGCGAGGCGCAGCACATGATTTCCGGTATGCCCTGGACTGTACCAAGATCAAGACCGAGCTCGCGTGGTCTCCACGTTACTCTTTCGACGAGGGGCTGCAGAGGACCGTCGCATGGTATTTGAATCAGCGCGAATGGACGGAACGCGTTATTACAGGCGAGTATCAGGAGTACTACGCTAAGGTTTATGGGGGATAGGATATGAGGCGGTACGGTAGGAGGAAGCTGTAATGCGTGGTTCACCACGTGTAGCGGTAATCGGCGCGAGTGGGCAGCTAGGAACAGACCTCGTGGGAGTACTGGCTGACTGGGACCTGATGCCTCTCACACACGCTGACCTGGATATCCGTGACTTCGTCTACACACGAAAGGTGCTTGAGGATGCGAAGCCGGACATCGTGATCAACTCCGCCGCTTTCAACCGTGTGGATGACTGCGAGGAGGAGGTCTCTAAGGCTTTCTGGGTGAATGCTTTTGCTGTCCGCAACCTTGCACAGGTCTGCGCGGATGTGGACTGTGCCCTTGTACACATTAGCACAGACTACATTTTTGATGGACGGAAGGGAACTCCGTACACAGAAGACGATCTGCCGAATCCCGTGAGTGTGTATGGCATGTCCAAACTAGCCGGGGAGTGCTTCGTGCGCAGCATCTGTCCCAAGCATTTCGTGGTGCGCACCTCAGGGCTCTACGGGATCGCCGGGTCGAGAGCCAAGGGGGGCAACTTCGTCGAGACCATGATTCGCTTGCCCGAAAAGGGGCAACCCATTCACGTGGTGAACGATCAAGTCCTGACGCCCACCTACACGAAAGATCTAGCCGAGAAGCTGAAGGAGCTACTGCAGACAAAGGCCTATGGTCTGTACCACATCACGAACAGCGGAGAGTGCTCCTGGTACGAGTTCGCGCAGGCAATCTTCGACGTACTGAGCGTGAACGCCGACTTGAAGCCGATAACCTCGGCTGTGTATGGCGCCAAGGCACGCCGGCCAGCATATTCGGTGCTGGCAAATGCGAGACTAGAAGCACTGCATCTGGCACCGCTTGGGGCTTGGCGTGAGGCTCTCGAAGCCTATTTGTCTGACAGAGTTGTCGGATTAAGGAACACGTGCAGCAACGATGAAGATTCGTGTCAGTGAAGGGGCTAACGATAAAGTTCACAGGCGAGAGATACATCCCGGAGATGGATTGGCCGGATATCAGCTACGAGCACTGGCATAGGTACCTATTCGCGGCCCAGCTGGTCCAGGACAAGGTAGTTCTAGATGTTGGCTGTGGTGAAGGCTACGGAACATATCTCTTGGCTCGATGTGCGCGAAGAGTCGTAGGCATAGACATGGACCACGAAACAGTGATGCATGCGTCGAGTAAGTACTGTAGAGATAACCTAGAGTTCAGGGTAGGTTCAGCGGCAAGCATTCCGATGGAGGGTACCTCACTGTTTGATGTTGTTGTCTGTTTTGAGACGATCGAGCATCTTGTAGAAGAGCATCAGAGAAGCCTCCTGGCTGAAACAAAGCGTCTTCTCAAACCGGACGGAGTGTTTATTGTATCTACCCCAAACAAGCTGACCTACAGCGATATCCCGCAGTACCAGAACGAGTTCCATCGCAAAGAGTATTACGTTGACGAGTTCAAGCAATTCCTCTTGAGATACTTCGGGTACACGGTTCTTCTTGGTCAAAGGGTCTATGGGGTTTCCTACATTTGGCCGGAGGGTCCTGAACGGAAAGGACTGACTGAGCACCGATTAACATTGACGCGGCAGGGATTCCGACCCACAGAAGATCCGAAAGAGGTTCGATACATAGTTGCCCTATGTTCCGATAAGAACATCCCAAGTGCTAACCCCTCTATGGCCCTGGACCTCTCGGACAGAATGGTCACCATAAGAGATGAGCAGATCGAGATACTCAGGCATCTAGCCTCTGACAAAGAGAACGCGCTGGAGGCACTAGCGGCTCAGCTGGCGGAGCGAGACCACGCTGTGACCAACCTACAGACCTCGTTCGCCCGGCTCAAAGCAGAGCGAGAGCGATTGACTGCGCAGCTAGCGGAGCGAGACCACGCTGTGACCAACCTGCAGACCTCGTTCGCCTGGCTCAAAGCGGAGCAAGAGCGATTGACTGCGCAGCTGGCGGAGAAGGAGCGGGCGCTGGCAGTTATCACCAGCAGCACGGCATGGGCCTTAGTTCAAACGCTTCGTCGAGTTCGCCTAGTCTTGGCTCCGAGTGGTAGTTGCGGGGACCGAGTACTGAGGTTGGTGATACGCGGCTTGCGAGTGTGGAGAATCGGGGGCCTCAAGTCTCTGGCTGGTAAGGCAATGCGCAGAATGATGAGGAAGCCCCTGTTGGGGCACGAAGTGACTGAGACTCCCAATCTCAGAGTAGGGTTAGACACGACGCTTCCCGACGGACTAACTGTGGGGAAGGGGAATGCGCTTCCCATCGTAGGATGGTGCTATGACTCTCACGCAAGAGTTACGAAGTTACAGATTCTTGTCGCTGGTAGGCCACAACCGGTGAATACCTATGGAATACCTCGCCCTGATGTGCTCAAGACGCATTGGCCGGAACAGGACCCACGATGCCACAGTTACCGCAGCGGGTTCTGTGGTATCGTGCGATTTCCGGAACGCCGAGAGGAAGGGCGGCGCAGGAAGGTTGACGTTTGTCTTCAAACTACATTGGCCAATGGGGAAACATGTGTGAAGCGGCTCGGTGTCATAGCGCTTCAAGCGAGCAAGGCGAGCGAGACTGTGATCAGTCTCCCTGAGAGTGAGCGGAAACCCGAGATAGCGATTTGCATGACGAGCTATAACCCACCCTTTGATCTATTTTCTAAGCAGATCAACTCGATCCGCAGTCAGACGCACCAAGACTGGATTTGCATTATCAGCGACGATTGTTCAGATTCCGAGGGTTTCCAGATGATTTACGATTTTGTTAGGAAAGACAAGCGTTTTTGTCTATACCGCAACGAGTCACGGCTTGGGTTCTATGCGAACTTCGAAAGGGTGTTGGGATTAGTGCCTGATGGAGTAAAGTATGTTGCCCTTGCCGATCAGGACGATTTCTGGCATTCGGACAAGCTGGAGAGCCTCGTGGCGGAGGCAAAGGCAGGAACTGACGGGGAGCCATGGTTAGTATACAGCGATATGAATATCGTGGACAGGGAAGGAGTCTTGCTTGCGAACACGTACTGGAAGACGCGACCGAACAACTACAAGGATTTGGCATCCCTTCTTATGGCCAACACGATAACTGGGGCTGCATTGTTGTTTCGAAGGGAGTTGCTTGAGTATGTTCTTCCCTTCCCGCGTGGCATGGACGACCTTTTCCACGACCACTGGATCGGAACCGTCGCTCTTGCGATGGGAACTGTTGCGTATGTCGATCGACCGCTATATGACTATGTGCGGCATCCAAGTCAGGTGATCGGGCATTGTGTTGCTCCAAAACGCTCGACGGGCAAGAGAGTCGTAGGTTTCGGAAAGGCTATCGCGAAATGCCTTGGCGGGCAGGAGCCTGTAGCAAACATCCGTAACTGGGAACGTGCATACTTCTACACTGTGATGAGAATTCAACTGCTGGCCAGGATTCTGGAGTTACGGTGCGCGAAACACCTTACCAGGAGGAAGAGACGTGTGCTGCAGCGCTTGGCGAAGTGCGATTCTGGGATTGCCCGGTTTGGTTGGTTGATAGCACGGGGCGTGAGCGTTCTTTGGCGGGTACCTGAAAGCCTTGGCGGAGAGTACGTTCTGGCAAAGGGTATCCTTTGGAAATGGTATGTGTACATCGCTTCGAAACTCGAACGCTTGGGTGTCTTGTGACATGCAAAAGAGGGCTCCAAAGGCGACTTCGGAGGGACTGGATCGTATGACGTCATGACGTGGAGGAGCAAATGATGATCATTTTTACGTGCTTTGCTGTGAATTATCTCCCCAAAGCTCGAGAGCTGTGCAGGTCTATCAAGCGGTTCCATCCAGAGCTACGGGTTCATTTCGTACTGGTCGATAGGCCGCCGGACTGGCTGTCTGCGAATAAGGAGCCATGTGACAGCATAGTCTCCATTGAGGAACTGGAGATCCCCAGGCTGAAGGCATGGACGTTCAAGTACTCGCTTGTGGAAATGTGTACAGCCGTGAAACCATATGCCGCGAAGTACTTCTTCGACAAGCACGCCTGCGAAGCCGTGATATACTTCGATCCCGATATTGTTGTGTTCTCGCGCTTAGATGACCTGATAGAAGAAATACGAGACCACAGCATCGTGCTAACCCCACATCAAACGCGACCAGAACTAACGTTTGAGGGGATTGCAGGAAATGAGATTTTGAGCTTACGGCGAGGGATCTATAACTTGGGATTCGTAGCCATAAGAAACGACCGGCAGGGCAGAGAGTTTGTGAACTGGTGGGGGGAGCGGGTAGCCTCCTTCTGCTGGGCGGAGGACAGCCAGGGGCTTTGGGTGGACCAGAAGTGGGTCAACTTCGTCCCGGTTTTCTTCGAAGGTGTGAAGATTCTGAAAGAGAGTCGCTTCAACGTTGCGCCATGGAATCTTGCGACCCGATCACTCGAGGGTTCGTTCGAGCAGGGCTTTTCAGTTGACGGTAGGCCGTTGGGCTTCTACCACTTCACTGGGATTGACAGCGGTGACCACGAAATCGCTGCGCTGAAGTATGGCGGGAAGAACGCGGCAGTGAAGCGCCTGATTAGCTGGTACAAGCAGGCCGGAAAGGCAGACAGAAGAGCTGTTTCGACGGCGTGGGCCTTTGCAGATCCAAGGTTTGAAAACGGTGAACCGGTCACAGAGGCACAGCGGGTGACCTACAAGAGAAGGTTCGACTTACAGGAGGCTTTCCCCGACCCGTTCAAGGTGGCCGACGGCGCTAGCTACTACGATTGGTTCCGCACTCATGCTGCGAGAGAACATCCGGAAGTGGTGGGAAGAGCGGCTACTATTGGGTGGCGAACTGTGCTTAGGAAGCTACGAAGGGCGATCATGGATTATCGCTATGGTAGACAGTTGTGTCGAAGGACGAGGGACATTATCCGAAAGGAAGGATGGAAAGGAGTAATGAAACGACTGACCGGGGGCTAAGAGGCAGGGAGTGGAACTAATGAAAGAGTACTCGAAAGAGCCTTCGTGGCAACGGTGCCAGCTGGGTTGTCTTGGTGTCCTGGCACGGCGCATGTTCATTGCGATTCTTCAATGGGGACGCCGAGTGATGTCATCTTCTTGGAAGCGACGAATCAAGTGGCTTATGGGTGTGGATTCGACTTCGAACCAAGTCCAGATTCCACTGCCGTCGGATTCCGTGGAACACGCCCTCCGTATCTGGACTGGAGCTCCCCGATTCTGTCAACCAGTGGGGCAGATGCTATGCTCCGTCCGAGAAGCTCCGGGCGTGAGCGTAGTCGTGCTCACACGCGACAAACTCCCCCTCACGCGCTTGTGCGTGGAAAGCCTGTACCGCAAGACAGAATATCCCTACTTCGAACTGATCGTCGCCGATAACGCCTCGGAAGATGGGACAAGAGCCTACTTGGAAGGCCTACAAAGCTTCTTGCCCAATTTCCATGTGATTTTCAATAAAGGCAACGAAGGCTTCGCCCGCGCGAATAATCAGGGTATTCTGCGGTCTTTTAGTGACTACGTCGTCTTGCTGAACAACGACACCATTGTGACAAGGGGGTGGCTCAGTCGCCTCATCAGCTATCTGGATCGCGACCCGAGCGTCGGTATGGTCGGGCCAGTGACGAACTCCGCTGGAAACGAACAGATGATTCTCGCTACTTATACAAGCCTTGAAGAACTGGAAGCGTTTGCAAGCGAGCGCATGCGGGCACATGCCGGACAATCTCTTGAGGTCAAGATGCTAGGTATGTTCTGCGTGGCGATGCGGCGAGGTTTGGTCGATCAAGTCGGCTTGCTCGATGAGCGTTTCGGCCTTGGCAACTTTGAGGACGACGATTACTCACGCCGGACTAAACTGTGTGGGTATAAGATGATTTGCGCCGAGGATGTATTCATACATCATTTCGGCAAGGGGACGATGGGGGATTTGGGCGACACGGGGTATTTTGAGCTTTTTGAGCATAACCGGCGCCAATTCGAGGACAAATGGGATGTCAAATGGCATCCCCATCGTATGCGGGTCTAGCAACCGCGGTATAGCCGATGCTGAAGTACGTCTGACGATGTGGTAGGACGAGGGCTGTAAGGCCCCCGTCCTACCCAACTTCTGAGTCCTTCACGATTAGTCGGGAACTATAAGCTGCCAAACGTGAACTCCGCCGACAAGACGATGGTGTCGTGAACACCCTCGACTTGGATCTCCTTGTTCTGCAGCCAAGCCGCATTGATCCTCAAGCCCTTCACCCTGACCCCAACACCTACTGTCAACGATAACGGCCCAGTAAGGCGTTTCACAACTCCTGCTCGAAGGGACAGGAAACCAATCGTGTACTCCCCGCCAACGTGGATGATGTTATCGGCCTTGGGCTGAAAGGCATAATCCGCGGCCAGGGTAAACCCGCCTCCCACAAAGGCTGTCCCCACCGTATACCGTGCCAGGACGATATCGGTAGGCTCAGTCGGCGTGTTGTGCCATTTGATCCTTGTATTACCGATGTCACTCGCCGCGATACCCAAGTAAAGCCCATTCCACACCGAAGCGACCAATCCTAGATCGAAGCCAATCCCGAATGCTGTGCCATCCGCTCCACCTACTCCCGCCCTCGGAGCGAGAAAGCTGTATACCTTAGCTACAGCACCCACGCACCCAAGGTTAGGGATGAGGAGCGCCCCACCACCGCTGAATAGGCGCTCGCTGTATCGGATGATTCCTATCGGGTTACCGTACTCATCGCCGGCGCGCACCTCGGTTGCAAATTCCGTGTATGCGCCCCCTATGCCCAAGTGGAATGAGTCTGTCTGTGTAGGTTGAATGTCCCAATCAATCTTGCCTCCCAGGTAGTTAAGCCCCAGCCCGGCACCGTAGATGTCGGTATGCATCCCACCCACCTGCGTCGTAGGTATCCGCGCCAGGCCCGCGGGGTTCCAGTAAACGGAGGAGTAACCATCGGCCACCGCCACAAATGCACCTCCCATGGCAAGAGCTCGGGCATCGATTCCTCGGCGGAGAAAGGCCGCTGCACCAACCCCTTCTTCCTGAGCCAGGGATGTCCCACATATTCCAAGAACAAGCACCGCAAACAGTACTAGCACCCTAAATCGCGATTTCACCGATCGCCTCCTTAAACACGGTCCATCGGGACCATCTACGTTGTTCAGCCTGTTGCGCAAATCTCTTTTTTGCTCACTAAACCTAAACCTCAACCCAGCAACTTCAACTATTATACTACGTTAAGGGAGCAAAGACCGCCCTACTCCAACGTCGGGGACCTGCCCTGGTGACACGACAGGCACGGAAGATCCCCAACGTCGGGCACAAGACCCGACGCTACAAAAAGGCAACATCGTATTTGCGTAGCGTCGCACTTCATGTGCGACGTTGTCTTTGACATCGGGCACAAGACCGACGCTACGAAAGGATAAGAATGACCTTGTGTAGCATTGTGTGTCGTGTACGACGTTATTCCGCCTTTCCATGCCCCGCAAGCAAGCTGCGGGGTTCTCCGCTTAGCGAAGGATGACAAGTTTATCGACCTTGCTTCGCCGAATCTCCCCGGTAGCCCCTTGAACCTCAAGCCAGTATAGATAGATCCCGTTCGCCACGACGCGGCCATCCGTGGTTTGCAGATTCCACTGGACTGCTGGGCCGGGGGACCACCCGCTGTCAAAGATCAAGCGGCCTGATAGGTCATATATCCTTGCTCGGACATCCTGGATACCTACCCCTGTGGCACGAAATTCGGTACTGTTACCAGTGATAGGATTGGGGACGCAGAACCCATCCTCCAGAACGAAGGGTATAGTGTTCCTGCTTCCCACAACTATTGGGAAACTCCCTACGGCCAGCGCAAATTCAGGCCACCCACTGGTAGCTTTCCCGATCAGTGTGATGCTCTCGCCCACTTCTAAGTCCCGGGGAGCATACAGGGCGAATCGTATCGTCTTGCGTGTACCTGGCGAGAGCTTCTCTGTCCATAGCCACTGTCCGTTCGTCCCAGCACTCCTAAAGAGAGCACCATCATCCTGTACAGACGCCAGATGCCATCCTGATGGTATTCGCTGTTCGAGAGCCATCCCGAAGAGCGTCTCCTTTACCTCTACCTCCAAGGTTACCTCAAGGTATCCTCCGGGCCAGACCCCCGCTTCTCCCCACTGGTACTGTACCATCACTGGATTCGTAGAATCGGCTTGGTCCGGCTCCGTATCTACTGGACGGTGTGCTAACCACCAGCCAACCAAGCGCTGCATGGTGACAAGGTCGATCATCTGATCGGTGCACGGCACCGGCTCCCCTTCCAACCACCACCCCAGGACCGCCTCAAGCTGCGTCTTGTCGATGCTGTTATCCAGATCTAAATCGACTTTCTCCAAATCCACCAGCCAGTGGCTGACCACTTCAGGAATTGAGATGGGCTCGATCACTGTCACACTATCCGCCCCAACCACCGGTTTGCCGTTCACCTGTCCGACAATTGTATACCGTCCCACAGCCTGGTCGGGTGCTACTGTAACCTTGTAGGCGACCCTTCGTGTTTCACCGGGATTCAGTATCGGCCAGCTCCAGGTGAGGGTCTGCCCACCGTCCGTCACGATCACTGCGGCGCCGTCATCTCCAAGTGGTCTTGCGGTAAACCCGGATGGAAAGTGTTCTTCCAATGTCAGCCCGCCTAGCTGGGTGGTGGACATCCTCACCGTTACCGCGGCGAAAAAGGTATCCCTTTGGGTTACTTGATCGTCGAGGATCGGTGTCGACAGCGAGCGTTTCGCCCAAGCGCGCTCAACTACGAGCTGGATTCTTCCTGCCCCATAGATCGGATCTGGCCCGGGAGGTCCCATATCCACAGTCTCTTTGATTAGAAGAGCGCGTAGATCATCATTATTTAGATCATTTCCCGCCTTACGGGCGCGCGCCAGGAGTAGTGCTGCTGCCCCTCCCACGTGCGGAGCCGCGGCCGAAGTCCCCAAGAAGCTCTCGTATACGAAGGTGGTTACGCCATCCGGGGCCATGACGTTCGGCTTCGGTCTCCCATCGTTTGTCGGCCCCTGCGAGCTGAACGGCTCCTGCGGTCCCTCTTCCCAGTCCCAGAAAGCAATCGCCCCTACGGTGACTACATCTGCCGCGTTTCCCGGTGCCATGACGCTTCCTTTGGGCACACAAGGGGATAGATCATGCCCCAGGCTGTATATTTCGAGCTTTGGAAGGAGGAAGCCATTATGGATCTTCACCTTTACCTCGTAACGGCCGCGATCCGCCAGGTAGCTCAAATCTTCCGTTGGCTCTTCCCACCCAGTCTGACGGTTCCGCGAGCTTGCCACCACCGCCCCCCGTTGGTCCACCAAGAATAGATCAAAGTCAGTGATGGCGTGTGGCCAGTCGTCCCAGGTCAATGACACCTGAATCTCGCCTGGGTAATCGACCTCAATCTCCAGGGCTTCGCGCCCTGGAGCAAACTCCACCCACCCATCCCTGTCTTTGTCCTGCGCCTCACCGATCCAGTGTTTTTGGGCATGATTTCCGGCCGCGTTGACCCACAGGATCCCCGCCGCACTAGCCCGGTTCGTGATCTCAGCGATCACGCCGGTGCCGTCGCCGAAGTTGGTATTCGTCCAACCGATTGAGTGCACAATGATGTCGATACCTTCACGGATACAAGCAGTTACCGCCTGGCCCAAGTCAAGCTCGTCTCCGATCCTTGCCAAATAGAGGGTAGCCTTAGGAGCCATATCATGGACGATCTCCGCCACGGCCGTACCGTGAGGCCCGCCGGTCTCCAGGCCATCACCGGTGTAGTCGCGTGTCCACCCCAAGGTCCCCACTGGGAATTCTCCCGCTTCTTTGGCATAGGAAAGGGAAGAGAAGCCTACGTCGATCACAGCGATCTTAACGCCCTCTCCCTGTGCTCCCTGGCTATGGAAGAGCGTTCCTCCCAGCAGAGCCACCCCTTCGGAGACGAACGGCTGCACTGTTTCCCCCAGAGCAACGGGGATATGCGGGCGCCGAACGAATGAAACTCCAGGGAGACCGGCAACTTGGTTGAGCTGACTCGCTGGTAGCCAGGCTTTTACTAAACCCTGGTACTGTCGTATGACCACTCCTCCAAGGGACTCAAGCCGATAGACATCGATCTGCTCGTTCTCCTCGGGCTCCAGTACCGCTTTAATGAAGCCATTGGTGGTGGAGATCCTAGCGCTGTGCGCATGCGGTGTTGAGCCATTCACTAACGAAGCAGCGGCTATCTCCAACGCTGTCTCGATCCGAGGATTGTGGGTTAGCCCCTCCGCCCGCGCGACCAAACCCAAGCATAGGCCAAGCAACAGAAAAAGGGCCAGATATGCGGCACGTTTGAGTCCTGAGACCGAAAACGGGTGACGTTTCAAAAGAGACCTCCGTTGGCTACCCAGCATTTGATTTTGTAGCGTCGCACCTTGTGTGCGACGTTGCCCTTCATGTGCAACGTTGCTCTCCCTCAACGTCGGGCACCCCAGTGGAGTAGGACCCCACAGGGCAGGCAAGACCCTTGGGGGGTGTAATACTCCGTTTGGTGTTTATTACACCCCCCGGGGCTACGGAACGGCAATAGCGTGCTTTTTGTAGCGTCGTACCTTGTGTGCGACATCAAGCATCCAATACAGTGATACATTAAACTGCAATAGAAAGTTCAACTCTCGTTAGATTGCATTGATACCGCCCATCTTGTCGCGAAGTTCTTTTCAGCATTAGTCTATAATACCAAAAAGGGGCGACCCCTTTTAGAGATCGCCCCTCGTTTTTCTTGTCTAGAGAAAACCCTCATCCGCTGCTAGCGGAGGATGAGAAGCTTTCCAACCTCTGTTGGTACGAACTCCCCGTAGGCCTTCGCTGTAACAGCGTACAGGTAGATACCGTTTGCTACCAACGTAGCCTGCTCAGACCGCAGGTTCCAAGTGATGCTCTGCCCAGACACAAGCTCGGACTGATAGACAAGTCCACCGCCCAGGTCGTAGATAGACACCTGGATCGCGTTGACTCCAGCGCCTATCACCTGGAACGTGACCGCGCCACCGACCGACGTCGGATTCGGGGAACATAGCACCTGATAGCCTGAGCCCAGTTCGACTCCCTGGACGGACAACGGAGCAGTCAAAACGCCGTTGTTAGCCCAGTCGCCAACGACCGGTATATCGCCGGGCATGCCATACCAACACGTCACGTCTGTTCCGGCCGCCCAGGTATGACTGCCATCGGTGTCCAGGGTCCACATGGCGTCGCGGAAGATGCCGATGTCGTCAGTACCGTCACCGTCCCAGTCACCAACAACCGGTATATCGCCGGGTATGCCATACCAACACGTCTCGTCTGTTCCGGCCGCCCAGGTATGACTGCCATTGGTGTCCAGGGTCCACATGCCGTTGCGGAAGATACCGATGTCGTCAGTACCGTCACCGTCCCAGTCGCCGACAATCGGGACATCGCCGGGTAT
>Ga0315543_1003825_pt1 | contig 13175 bp, 6 predicted proteins | sample SalMarSW160210MG_2_FD_203098 | JGI IMG/M metagenome (GOLD analysis project Ga0315543, IMG submission 203098) | Salt marsh sediment microbial communities from the Plum Island Ecosystem LTER, Massachusetts, United States - Salt Marsh Sediment SW1601-210 ...
CCCCGCCATTCGTGTGTAATTTTCCAGTAACGGTATTATACTATGATTAATAATTCCCAGAAACAATGCAAAAATGACAATCACTATTAGATATTTTGAATATATCTCCAGTTTATTGATCCTTTTATGCAGGAATTTTCCCTGGTTCAGGAAAATAGAAACGAGAAAGATCCCGAATATTATCAGGAAACCATAAACAACAACTTTGCTCATGATTGTCGCTTTAATAAGGTCATAATCAGATCGAATACTTATTATATAAATAAAAGCAACAATAAGTCTGATTAAATAATAAGTAAATAAATAAATTATAACTCCTGTACAAACAATAGCAACATTCTTTAGCTCATTTATTTGTCTATTACTTTCTACAAACTCATCACCCCAATCCTTTTCAGTGCCCAGGCGGTTTGAGGCAACCAGAAAAGCTTCTTTCTTGCTAAGATTTGTTTTAACCAGGGTATTATATTCATCTTCCAGATGAGCCTTAAGTTCCTCGATATCAGATTTGGTAAGATCTTTTGTTGCGGTAATTCTTTTTTCCCAGTCATTGAAAGCTTCTTCAATATCAAAATAACCTGTTGGCATATTTAGATTTATTAACTGTACTGCATTATATTGTAAAGTTAAGAAAACAGAATGAACGGGATTAGATCCCTCCGCAAATTTTTACTTAAGAAGGCAAAGCAGGATGATAAAAAAATTTATATCTTAAAGCCTGTTTTGTTAAATCAATGTCTGTGAGGATGAAAACATAATTTCATGGCTTGTTTTTTGTGCCAAATAATAATTGATTGTAATAAACTTCATATATTTAGAAAACCTAAATAACCTTAAAAACATGAAAAACCTTTTCGAGGGAATGTTAGTATTTCTGATTATACTATCCCTGCAAACATGCAAAACCCGGGAAGAAGATAACCGCGAGGAAATGGCCAGGCGCTCGTCAGTGAGGGATGCCGTAACGGTGTCTACCACGGAACTTAAAAGAACTACTTTCTACCATGAACTGGTATCCAATGGTAAGGCGTACGCCAAAAGAATATCAACCGTCCCTTTCAGGGTGGACGGCACTATTGAAAGGATCCATGTTAAAAACGGGGACCATGTTAAAAAAGGACATCTACTTGCTGAATTGGAAGATTTTAACTACCGTATCCAGTACGAAAAGGCAAAGCAGCAACTCGAAAAAGCAATGATTGAGTTTAAAGATGATCTCATTACTTTTCATGGTACTACCGATACTTCTGAACTGGGTGAAGAGATGATCCGTATGAGTAAGATCAGAAGCGGACTGATAGATGCCAAGACCAGCCTGCGTGAAGCTGAGTACAACCTCAGGCATACGAAAATATATGCACCGATAGATGGTAATATTGCAAACCTGGAAGCCAAGGAATGGAATCCAAGCAGTATTTATAATGATGGCCTGTGTAAGATTATCGATAATTCAGCTATTGAAGTGGAATTCCCGGTGCTGGAATCGGAATACGGGTTTATCAACCGGGGTATGCCGGTAAATATAATACCATTTATCAATGATGGTACGGAATATACCGGGCATATAACAAAGATCAATCCCCTGGTGGATGAGAATGGGATGGTAAAGGTAAGGGCTGAACTCAAAAACGGAGGCAGGCTGCTGGAGGGTATGAACGTAAAAATACTTATTCGTAAACCCGTTGAGGATCGCCTTGTTATCCCCAAGGAAGCCCTGGTAATACGCCAGGGCCGCGATGTGGTGTTTGTTCGCGAGGACAGCCTGGCAATATGGAAGTATGTTACCACTGAATTTGAAAGCTCCGACTCATTCTCAATATCCGAAGGGCTGGAAGAGGGTGACCTGGTAATATACAAAGGAAATGTTAACCTGGCCCATGAAACAATAGTTACGGAAGAGAACAAGTGAGTGCAGGATCCCATACTAAGGCTTTTTCTTCTTTTACGATCAATATAATTTTCGTATTGCTGATCATAATAGGTATTGCCGTTATACCTGTGCTGTCTCTTCAGCTTAATCCGACACGCTACATGCCTGAGATGACAGTATCATGGTCATGGCCCCTGGCACCTGCGCGGGTGATAGAGCAGGAGGTGACCTCGATACTGGAAGGTGTAGTGTCAACGGTTCCCGGGGTTGAAAGAATAGAATCGACAACACAGAACGGATCGGGGTCTATAAGTATTGAATTCGACAGGAATGCGGATCTGCAGGCAAAACGCTTCGAAGTGGCATCACTGCTGAGGGAGGCCAGGCATAAGCTGCCACCGGAGGTGTCTTACCCGGTAGTCCGGATGAGCATGCCCGATAATGATACAGGCACGGATATACTCGTATACCAGATAAACGGAACGGCAAGCCCCTCGTATATACAAAAGATGGCGGAGGAGCAGATAAAATCGAGGCTCGCGGTGGTTGATGGTGTATATGACATTAATGTGTACGGAGCCAGTAACCTTGAATGGGAGCTGGTTTATGACCAGGATAAGATACAAACTCTTGGCCTGTCGGCATATACCATAAGACAGGCGATAAGCAATTATCTTCTGGAGGATGAGATGGGCTCGGCCCTTGAGTCAGATATTTATGGTAATAATATAAGAACATATATCACCCTAAAAGGTAACAGCAAGAAGGAGGTCCAATGGGCCGGTGTTCCCATTGCCAGGTGCGATAACAGGATCATTCACCTGGGGGATATATCATCGGTAAGACTCCTTGAACAGGATGCACGCACTTACTACAGGATAAACGGCCTGAACACCATAAACATGGTTATAAGGGCAGAAAAGAACGTTAATAATATAAAGGTGGCCGATGAAGTAAAGAACACCATGAAGGAAATTTCAGCAGACCTGCCGCCCGGATACAGTGCACGGATAAGTTACGATGCCACAATAACCCTTAAGGAAGAACTTACCAAGATCTTATACCGTACTATTGCATCTGTTATATTACTGCTGCTTTTCGTTTTCATAATAAGCCGGGAGATAAGGTACCTTGCCATAATAACCATCAGCCTGGTGGCTAACCTGGCCATCGCATTTATCTTTTATTACCTGCTGAAGCTGGAGTTGCACCTGTATTCACTTGCCGGAATTACCGTTTCTTTCGGTATTATTATCGATAATACCATAGTGATGACCGACCACCTTAGGCATCATAAGAACAAACTGGTATTCCTTGCCATAATGGCGGCAACACTGACTACTGTCGGGGCGCTATCGGTAATTTTCTTCCTTGATGAAGAATCGAAAGCCAAACTGGCTGATTTTGCTGCCGTATTCATTGTAAACCTGATGGTCTCGCTGGGAGTGGCTTTGTTCTTCATCCCTTCATTGCTGGATAAAATACCACTCCCGGTCAAAAGAAATGCAAGGATTGTAAAGCGTAAGCGACGTATAATACACATAAGCTCACTTTATTCAAAATATATAAATCTTGGGATCAGGTACAGGGTGGTTCTGATAATCATTGCAATACTGGGTTTTGGTCTGCCCTTATTCCTGGTTCCGGATAAGCTGCCCGTAGAGGACGATACAAGGTATTACGGATCACCGGTTCTGGAAACAGAACTCACACCATTCCAGGAAGTCTATAATAAAAGCATCGGTGCCAGGAAATTCAGCCAGGATATAAGGCCGGTAATTGAAAAGGTCCTGGGTGGCAGCCTGCGCCTCTTTGCCGATAAGATCTCATCCTCATTCGGATATTATTATTATGGAGGAGGTGATGAAGAGGTGCGTACGCGACTGAATGTAAGGATAGGGAGGAGCCAGGAGGGGCTTACCATAGAGCACCTGAATGATATATGCAAAAGGGTGGAGAACATGCTGGCCGGCTATGAAGAAATAGAAATGTTTAACACAAGCATTTATAGTGAAGAGTCGGCTAATATGAGCATTACTTTCGATCCAGAAATAGAGAACGGGATCTTTCCGTATATACTCAAGATAAGGATAGAGGACTTTATGATGGGCATAGGTTCATACCATGTAATGGTTTCGGGTGTAGGCAGGGCATTCTCCAACCAGGTGGGGAGCGACTACATAAGCGGACAATGGGCTGTGATGATGAAAGGGTATAATTATGATGAACTGATGACCTATGCCGAAGATCTTAAGTTAAGGTTGCTGGAGCATCCCCGTATACAGGAGGTTTATATCATGGGCAGCGGTGAACGTTACCAGAACAAAAAGATCACCCGTAACAGGCTTAACCTTGATGCCGCCTTCCTGGCAAACAATAATTCTGATCTGGGTTTTGCCTTTACGGAGATACAGAAATATTCAAGGACAAGATCACCATCGCTCTATCCCTTTGTAAATGATTTCAGGGCTCCGATGACCATCAAGGCAGCACAGAGCGAGGAATATGATTACTGGACGGTGATAAATACACCTGTTATCACCCCGGAAGGAGTATATGTCAAGCTCAGGGACTTTGCAGATATAAGAAGTGATATTACTGACAATAAGATCACCAGGGAGGACCAGCAATATGTATTAATGGTGATGTATGATTTTATAGGCAATTATGAACTGGGAAATATTATACTTGACAGGAATATAAGGGAAACTAAGGCACTGCTGCCCCTCGGCTATTCGGCTGACCGGTCATATTACAGGTATTCATGGGGTGAGCGTGAGAGTAACTTCTACCTTATATTCCTGGTTATACTGATAGTATATTTCATATGTGCAATATTGCTGGAATCGCTGTCGCAACCACTCGTGGTAATAAGTCTTATCCCGTTCTCTTTTATCGGGGTTTTTCTCACATTTCATGTATTTAATATCAGACCCGATGAAGGTGTGCTGGCGGCTATGTTATTACTGGCCGGGCTTGTGGTTAACTCTGCACTGTATATAGTAAACGATTATAATAATTTTAAAAAGAAAGGAAATGTACTGACGAAACTGAAGTTGTATATAAAGGCATATAATGCTAAGGTCGTACCTATTGCCCTGACAATACTGTCGACGATAATCGGTCTCTCACCCTTCCTGCTGGCGGGTAAGGATGAGCGATTCTGGTTTTCACTGGCAGCCGGCACTATAGGGGGTTTGATCTTCAGCATTATAGGACTTGTTTTGTTTCTGCCTGTTTTTATGGGTGTCAGCAGGGGGCATGGAGCAGGGAGCATGGAGCAGGGAAGGACTAAGAGACGAAGAGATTGAGAGACGCAGTGACTAAAAGGGTCGAATAACGAATATCGAATGTAGAATGATGAAGTTAAATAGAATATTAACAATCAGCCATTTCCTCTCCTTTCAAAAGGAGGGGAAATTATTGAATACCCGAACTCAACAATTCAACAGTTTAACAATTCAACAATTCAACAAACCTAAATGGTAAAATTCCTAATACACCGACCTGTAGCAGTAATAATGAGCTTTGTGGCCATTATCATGCTTGGTATAGTATCATCGGGGCGATTACCGGTGTCGCTGATGCCTGATATTGATATTCCTGAAATAACGGTGGCAGTATCACGTCCCGATAATTCGGCCAGGGAGATAGAAAATTCTATTGTGAGTATTCTCAGACGTAACCTGTTACAGGTGCCGGGTCTTGATGATATCGAATCCGAATCACGTAACGGCAGCGCCCTCATCCTCCTTAAATTCGAATATGGGACTGATATTGATTTGGCCTTTATGGAAGTGAATGAGAAGATCGACGGCAGCATGAATTCCCTCCCCAACGATCTGGAAAGGCCCAGGATAGTAAAAGCAAGCGCCACTGATATACCTGTCTTCCTGCTTAACCTTAGCCTTACTGAAGAGCAGTATTCGGAAGAGAGGTTCAACCAGCTCAGTAAATTCTCCGAAACAGTTATAAAGAAAAGGATAGAACAACTTCCCGAGGTGGCAATAGCTGACCTTACCGGACAGGTAAAGGAAGAAATATATATTGAGCCTGACCTTGAGAAAGCCGGCAGCCTGGATATTTCTGAGAACGATATACGCAATGCCATAGAAAGGAATAACCTGAATATAGGCAGCCTGCTGGTAAAAGACGGCAAGTATCTTTATAACCTTGAGTTCAGTTCATACCTGAAAACCGTTGATGATGTGGCGAATATATACCTGAGAGCGGGTGACCGTCTTGTACAGATGAAGGATGTGGCAGAAGTAGGTTTGCGTCAGAGCAGGCTGACAGGTATGTATTTTAACGGTGACAGCCGATCCATTTCACTTGCCATTATAAAAAAATCCACCGCCAGGATGGCCGACCTTGAGGATAATCTCGCTGAACTGATAGGTATATTTGTTAATGATTATCCTGATATCCAATTTGAGATATCACAGGACCAGACAAGGATACTGGACTTTTCAATGTCGAACCTGAAGATGAGCCTGCTTTTTGGTTGCACCATGGGTTTTCTTGTAATGTTTTTTTCCCTCAGAGACGGACGTTCACCCTGGCTGATAGGTATCAGTATTCCTGCATCGGTACTGATAAGCATATTGTTTTTTCACCTGGCCGGCCTGTCGATAAATATAGTATCCCTTTCGGGCCTTATACTGGGCGTGGGGATGATGATAGATAATTCTATCATTGTTACCGATAATATCATCCAGTATATGAACAGGGGCCTTTCAGTATCCGAATCATGTATAAAGGGCACAAACGAGGTTATACGCCCCTTGCTTTCATCTATACTTACCACATGTGCCGTGTTTATTCCCCTGATCTTTCTCAGCGGTATAGCGGGTGCCCTTTTCTTTGACCAGGCTATTGCCATATCAATAGGACTGTTTGTATCCTTTGCCGTTTCGATAATGTTGCTGCCAACATTATTCAGGCAATTCTTCAAGAATCCCCGCGAGGGAGCACTTACCAGGTTTGTGAAAAGGATATCCTTTAAGAACCTTGAAGGAAGATATGAGGGGGGCATGAAGTTCTTCTTCAGGTACAGAAATGTTATGATGCTTTTATTCCTTCTGCTTATACCGGTAAGCGTCTGGTTCTTCGTTCTTATGGAAAAGGAACGACTACCGGAGGTAAAGCAGGATGAGATGCTGGTGCTGATAGACTGGAATGAGAATATTGATGTGCATGAGAATACCAACAGGGTGATGGACATACTTACACACTGCAGCGACAGGATTGTTCAGTCTAATAATTTTATAGGCGAGCAGGATTTTATCTTCAACAGGGATTATGACCAGAGCTATACACAGTCGAAGATATACCTGAAGGCAGAAAATTATTCTGTTTACGGTGATCTCAGGAGTGAAATAGGAGATTATATTTCCACTGTTTACCCTGAAGCATCACTTAGCATAACACCGCAGGAAAATGTTTTTGAGAAGATATTTTCTGCCACCGAAGCCAGCCTGTTAGTACACCTCAGCCTGCTTTCGGAGGACAGGGTGCCTTCGCTTGACAGGGTGGAAAGAATACGATTTGCACTGGACGCAGGTTGGCCTGAGACAATGGTTACAATGCCTCCGACAGGTGAAAAGGTAATAATCAGAATTGATCAGGAGAAATTACTATTATATGAAGTCAATCCCCAGGAACTGTATTACAGGTTAAAGACAGCATTTAACAGCAACCGGGCAGGAGAGCTGAGAGCTTCGCATGAGATATTGCCCATAGTGCTTGTTGAGGACCAGGAATACATAAGTAATATCATCGGCGGCAGCTTTGTCAGGAATACCAGGGGGAAGGAGGTGCCCGTACGTAACCTGGTGAATATAGAAAGGGAGCATGATTATAAGTTTATCAAGGGAGGGATGTTCGGTGAATATGTACCGTTGAGCATGGATATCGAAACACGGTCGCCGGAGAGGCTGACGGCAGAAATAAGGTCGCTGGTGACACAGGAAGATGATATCAGCGTACGTTTCTCAGGATCACTAATCTCGGGACAGCAGATCTTCAGGGAGATGTTTTTAATAATATTGATATCCATACTGTTGTTATATTTCATCCTGGCCTCGCAGTTTGAGTCGCTCAAGCTGCCTTTGGTGGTTTTGTTGGAACTGCCCATTGACATAGCCGGGGCATTATTACTGCTGAGGATCTTTGGCGGCACCATCAACCTGATGTCGATGATAGGGATTATTGTTATGTCGGGTATTATAATTAATGATTCAATACTGAAGATAGATACCATTAATCATCTGCGGCGTTCAGGGATGAAGTTGAAAGAGGCTATTTATGAGGGAGGTGCCCGGCGACTGAAACCCATTATCATGACCAGCCTGACAACCATACTGGCCATGACGCCTTTCCTTTTCGGCACCGACATAGGCTCAGAGCTGCAAAAACCCCTGGCCCTGACAATCATTGGCGGCATGGCCCTGGGTACGGTGGTAAGCCTTTACTTTATACCGCTGGCGTATTGGTACCTTTACCGCAAGGCTCCCCCTTTCAAGGGGGCTGGGGGGATGTAAAAGTTACAAGTTACAAGTTACGGGTTACAAGAAGTTTGTAGGAAGACGAAGAGATGAAATGAAGAAATAAAATTTGAGATACTGTATAACTATATAAACCCCGATTCAACAATTCAACAATTCAACAATAATATAATGAAACTCTTACATTTTATTCTTGCAACAACTTTAATTCTGTTATTAGTATCCTGTACTGATAAAAATGAATCCGGATTACCGGTTTATGACCTGGTAGAATTATCTGATCCTGAGGCAGTCCTTTTATCGTCGGTCTGTGATGATATAGAGTATATACCCCTGGAAACAGGTGATGAGATTATAGGGAATATATCAGGTATAAGATTCTCCACCGGCAGGTACGCAATTCAATCGGGCAGTTCCGTATCGGTATTTGATAATGAAGGGAGGAAAAAATATGTTCTGGACAAACAGGGTAAAGGACCTGAGGAATATCTTAGAGGAAACGTATTTGATTTCAATGGTGGAAAGGATGAGATCTTGGTTTATGATAGTGGGCACAAGAGAATACTTACATATAATGAAGAAGGAGCGATTGTAAATGAGATAAAAAATATTAGTTCGGTCAGCGCCATTAATTTGATGCATGATGGAAAGATTTTTATAACCGCTCTCTCACATGGTGGGGATAATAAATTTGGTCATGTGATTATCAATACTGATGGTGATACTCTTGTAACAGTTGAGAATAAATTCAAATTTAAACCAACAGTAATAATGGTATTTATCAATGAGTGTGCGACCTATTCAAAAGGCGAAAGACTATTCTATCACGATTTAATGGATGATACTATTTTTTGTGTTGATAAACAGTTTGAAATATCTCCGCATGCAGTGCTTAATACAGGAGATCTTAGATTTACTGTGGAAAAGAGAACTAATGCTTCAATGACAAGTAGACCGGATGCAATATTCGTAAGTGATATTATTGAAACTGATAAACACTTCTTTGTTGTATACGGTTACAATGGAGCGAAGCATTGCCTGATTAATAAAAATACTACAGAAAATATTGTTCTTAAAGATGAGGTTTTACATAATGATCTTGATGGTGGCATGCCCTTTTCCCCCGATCTTCTGGTAGAGGATAAGTACCTTGTTCAGGTGGTAGATGCCTTTGAGTTTAACCTCTGGCTTGAAAGTGAACATTTTAAAAATTTCATTGATAGCCCTGATAAAAAGGATGAATTCCGTGAACTGGCAGAAAGGCTGACAGAGAATGATAATCCGGTGCTTGTGATGTGCAGGATTAGATGAATTGTTGAATTGTTAAATCGTTAAATTGTTAAACCGGGTTTGTTACCCTCTTCAACGACTTAACATATTACCCAGCTAACAATAACCATCATGCCAAAATATATGACCAAACCACTTTTATTCATTGCAATATTGGCAATTATGTATTCCTGTACCACAGATCAGGAAACGGAAATAAGGGAATATTACATCAGCAGCAAACAGGCTGAAAAGCCGGTAAGCGAGATTATTGAGAGCTACGATCTTATTCAACTCGAAGAAACAGAAGAAGCATTTTTCCGGAGTGCAAGAAGAGTATTCTTTACTGAAGGCAAAATAATTATGCTGACTAACGACAGCAGGATACTTACATTTTCGGATTCAGGTGAATTCATTGGCTCAATTGACAAAAAGGGCAGGGGACCGGAGGAATATCTATCGCTTAGGGATATATGTTATGATAAAGCTGGAAAAAAGATTATAGGTTCATGTTCCACTGAAGTGCTATGGTTCAATACAGATGGTGATATAATGAAAAAACTGGATCCCGGCTTCAGCTTCAATAATGTTCATTTAACCGGGCAGGGCAGATTATTATTTGATATCCGGATACCCGGTGAAGATGAAGATTTTAATTATAACCAGGTGTTGACTGATATGGATTTGAATATCATTGATCACAGGACCGCGCTTCCTATACTGGAAGGACCGGGTCTGGCTGTATACGGACAGCCATGCCGTACCTCAGGGATGCCCGGGAAGGACTATTTCTTTTCACTTTTATGTGATACAATATACCAGATTATAAATGACCGTATAGTTCCTGATATTGCCTTTAATTACGATCGTGAAGTATTTTCAATAACAAATGGCATGCAAGATCCTGATTTTGAGAACAGGTATAGTTTTGTGATGTATTTAGAGACTAACGACTATATTATACTGGGATTCAGGGATGAGAATCTTGAAGCTTACACAGCAATTGCGGAGAGGGGGGCTGATGAGATGACAATCTATAGTGGTAGCATTGGCGACCTGAATATCACAAATACAAATGAGAACTCATTAACAGTACTGGCAAATCCGTCAATGTTCACCAGGCTGATTGATATGTATGACCCCCAAAGGAAAAAATGCTCCGATCATGAAATGTTGAAACACTATCTTGAAAATCCTGAGGAGATAAGCAGTTTGCTTATAAAAGTAAATATTAGATATCGTTGAAAGGTTGAATCGTTTAACTGTTGAATCGGGTTTATAATGAATGCTTGATCCTTTATTCCATCAACGTAGAGGCGCAAAATTTTGCGCCTCTACGTTACCGTTTATCAAATAATGGTCTGGGAAATCCTAACAAATTCGGACCCCAATCAAAAAACCTGGGATCGATAATTCGCGGATACAAGGTAGGTGTTAAATCATATGCCGTTGATAATGATCTGGATTTTGCGTGGTAGAAACGGTTTTTTGACAGGATAATTCGTGATGATAATGAATATCAACGAATATAGGAGTACATAAATGCAAATATTTACAATTATTGAATCCCGGTTTAATAAAATATACAATATATTCATTATGAGTGCGTTCATTCTCTAAATAACGTGCTATATCCATGTACAACCTAAAAAAAGCCAAAAGGGCGCTACTAATTATTTTCATGATAATACTGACATTATCATGTTCTTCCCAAAATTCAAAACCTGGAATAATCAGTATTAAGCCTGATAATAAGGTGATCAGATTCTCAGATATGTTTTCAGGGTATAAGATTATACATATTGATAAAAATCTTTTGCTGGAAAGAATATATGAAATAATTCCCTATGAGGACAAATACCTGCTGTATGGTGCTGGAATCGAATCCAGTCTCTTTATAATTAATGATGGTGGAAAGTTATTACGTAAGGTCGGGCATATAGGATCAGGACCCGGTGAATATAATTATCTTAAAGGGATAAAGGTCTATGATGACGGAGAGATAGAGTTCCTTAACAGAGAACGCAGGAAACTTATGCGTTATTCCTGGGATACTGGCCGTTTTCTGGAAGAAACGGATATAAACTTTGATGTTTTTCCTGATGATATGATCCGCCTTAATGATGAAACATATATACTTTTTGTAAAATTTCCACCATCAAGAAGTGGTGATTTTTCTAACAGTATTTACTGGTATTCAATCTGGAACAAAGAGATTATTAATTCGGCTGTAAAGCCTGATCCACGGTTATCTAATTACCTGTTCTTTGGGGAAAGAATGAATTTATATACACTTGATAAAGAAGTAATGTTTTATACTGTTTTCAGGGATACAATTTACAGCATTGATAAAAAGGGTGTTGTGCCGGAATACATATTTGATAACGGGCGGTACCACATCAGTGAGAATATACTGTACAATGATTATAATGAAGTATTTGAATTTGGTGATGCCTGTACTAAAGCAGGATGCATTTGGGATATACGGTATTTGTATGAAACAAAGAATCATTTTATTTTCCATTACCAGTACAGGAACGATTTCTATAATGGCTTGTATAATAAGCAATCAGGTGAAACAATTACCAGCAATGCATTTTATGATGATATATTAAGGATGTCCGAAGGTAAGACTCATGAACTACTTAGTATTGCCGGCAGGACTGAGCGGTCAGTTTTTCTGAAAGTGCCTGCAGTGACATTAATCAATGACATAAAAGACTACAGGGGAAGATGCAAAGATGAGGAGTGGAATGAATACCTTGAAAAGAATCCGACTGTTTCAGAATTGTTGAATAAACTGACATTAGAAGATAATGACATTATAATCGAATTCTTTTTTAAGAATTAGTTTTTTTCACTCCCTTGCAGGGGAGGGGTGTTTTTGTGTGCTATGGATATCCGCAGGTTAGACTGCGGCTATTATTTTTTATCCCCTTTGTGGATTTTATTTTAACTCAACCAGGATTAGTACAGGATTATCGTTTTCCGACAGCTTTCCTGCAAGATTCTTCAGCATGGATTTCTTTTCCGGAAAGTCTGTTTTCATGTCCTTGAAATTATCTGAATTAACTTCATTTATCAGGTAAATAGCGTCAATCCAATCGACCAGATATACTTTGTTGTTAATACGAATTTTGCTTTCAGGAAAAAATTTCAGGTTACTGTCAATTCCGTTTTCAAGGCCTACATTCCAGTCGTAGCTGCTCGCTTTGTCGAGAAGAACAAAACGCTTGTTTTCTATATCATACACTGTATAATATTTTGAAAAGTCTTTAAGATGTGAATACCTCAAAAAGAGAAATTTGTCGGTTCCAGTCATATCATTTTGCATCCAGGTATTCGATGTCATTAAATCATATTCTCCATTAAGGAGTTCATTTATATTAAAACGGTATTCATCCGTAAGCCTTCGGCGTAGTGCATCTTTTTTGTAATTTCTGATACTGTTATTTTTACCGGAAAATTTGATTATGATAAAAGGAGAAAGAGAAAACTGGAAGCAGGAGATGTTTTCGCTTATCGAGAAA
>Ga0315543_1003830_pt1 | contig 13170 bp, 10 predicted proteins | sample SalMarSW160210MG_2_FD_203098 | JGI IMG/M metagenome (GOLD analysis project Ga0315543, IMG submission 203098) | Salt marsh sediment microbial communities from the Plum Island Ecosystem LTER, Massachusetts, United States - Salt Marsh Sediment SW1601-210 ...
ACCCAACGGTGTGGAATAGGCTCCGCTGGCCCAAACGGAAACCTGGCGAAAACCTGGGGCGACGTGGTTGGTGCCCAGCACGACGATGGCGTCGTATTCGCGGCCCTCCAGCTGCTTGAAGGCGGCAGCCGCTACTGCACCGCTGTAGACGTAGCCAGCGTGGGGTACGATGAGGGCGATAGGTTCCTGAGGCAGTTTGCGGGCCTGGCTCAGCAGGCTGTTCACCATGGCTTGTAGCTGCGCCGGGTCAGCAGGATAGAATGCTCCGGCCACGGCTGGAGGGCGGACGTCAATTGTAGCGACAGCAGGTGTGCTGCTTGCTTCTGGTGTGACGGAGGTTGGTGTGCGGGTGGGTTCTGCCTGCGGGGTGCCCTGCGTGGCACATGACGCCAGCAGGCGCATGGCCAGCAAGAGAAGAACACATGGAAGAAGGCGTTTCACAGCTTCGTGTTGGGCCATTAGCATGCTCCTATCGTCCTTGGGGTATTGATCACCAGGGAGCGTGGCGCTCGTTGGCGGCGATCGTGACCCCGCGGATGTGTGATGTTTGTTATTGATCGCGCAACAGCAGCGGCAGGTAGACCTGGTATCTGCGGGCCCGTGCCTGGCCGGAGTCGGGGTCCACCATCAGCGATGACTGGTCTACTGCCTGAAAATCCGAGCCGTGGACCCGGTGCAACTCGTGGAGTACATCGTTGTCCCAATGCTCGTCCGGGACACCAGAGATGAACCAGGGCGCGCCGTTGTCTGCGAGGATCATGCTGTATGTCTTCAGAGCACGAAGGATGACCTGCACCTCGGGCGAAAAGTCCGAAATGTCAAAGTCAGCCCGGAGGCGAAAGCGCTGGCCCATGGGCGGGTATTGCGCAGCAGTGAGGCTCGACGCATAGTGGCGCGCTGGCCAGATGTACTCTCTGCGGGTGCGTGGAGCGGTACAGCGCACCGCGTGTCGGATCTCGCCCTCAGCCACTTCTTCGTAGCGCACCAGTCCTGGCAGTATGGGCAGGCCGGCCGCGTCAGCCCAGCCCGCTGGCCGCAGCGCGTTGGAGTTGAGGTCAAAGATCGCACCAGACCCGGCGTGCCAACTGCCGTCATCCTGGGGGAAGGCGTAGAACAACTCGTATAGAATGCAGTTGTCACGGTCCAGCACAAGGACATGACGGTCGCCCTCGCTATCGCTACCGCCCTCAATGGGCACGTCGGTGGGGATGGGGTAGGGGCCTGGGTCGCTTTCGTCAGCCCAGTCGAAAGTGAGAGGCACCTTCTGCTGGGTGCCCGGTACGTCTGCGTAGGGGATGCCGATAGGCTCGCCCTCCCAGGTGCCAGAACCAAAATCAGCATGGACGTGCTCGTCGGCACCGATGGAGGCGATGTAGGCGGAAGAGTTGGCGTCTACGGGCAGCGTGTCCACCGGCACGTTCCACACATTATCCGCAGGGAAAACCGCACACCCCGCCACGTTGGGAGGTGCCTGGAAGGGAGGGGGCGCGGCTCCTTCAATGGGAGCGGGGGGAGATGCGCCGCGCGTGAGCAGGGTTGAGGGCACGACGAGGCTCAACAGAGTTACCAGGGTTGCGATTATCAGGATGGCGAACCGGCGCGCTTTCATTGTTTTGCTCCTATCCGCTGCAGGTGACCTGGCTCACTGTGGCCCTGGGCTGCACGTAGCCCTCGCGTTTTCCTTCCACGATGGTGAAGCCCAATGCTCGGCCGATCTCTGCATCGGTGCAAGGCATTCAGACAGCTAGTCAGGCGAGGTTGAGCACGATGGGCAGATATAGTTGCCACATTGTTGTGGGTGTGGCTGTGTGTGTCGGCGTGTGAGTGTGCACGGGAGTGAACGTGTGCGTAGGTGTGTGGGTCAGCGTTGGAGTGCGCGTTGACGTGGGCGTAGCGGTCGGCGTGGGCGTTGGTGTCGATGTGGGCGTCGGTCCCTCACCAGTGAAGTACAGGATGGTCAGTCCCCCATTCCTATCAGCGACGTAGGCGTAGCCTTCGGCCGTCAGCGCCACGTCCCCGGCGTCCCCCGGCGTGTCGTAGAAGCCGCTCTCCGTGGGGTTCGCGGGGTCCGAGACGTTGATGATGCGCAAGCCAGACGGCCCGTCAGCGACGTAAGCGTAGCCTTCGGCTGCCAGGGCCACCCGCTCGGCATTCCCCGGCGTGTCCCAGAAGCCCACCTCGGCCGGGTGCGCTGGGTCTGAGACGTTGATGATGAGGAGCCCCGAATACCCAGCGGGGACGTAGACATAGTCACCGGCTACTGGCACGCCATAGGCCCACCCCGGCGTATCGCAGTAGCCGGCCTCAGTGGGGTGCGCCGGGTCGGAGACGTTGATGATGCGCAGGCCCTCAGCCTCATCGGCGATGTAGGCGTAATCTCCCGCCACAGCCACGCCACCGGCATACCCTGGCGTGTCGTAAAAGCCGGTCTCGGTGGGGTGCGCCCGGTCAGAGACGTTAATGACGCGCAGGCCGGCAGAGCCATCGGCGACATAGGCATAGTCTGCTGCGAGCGCCACGCCCACGGCAAACCCTGGCGTGTCGTAGGAACCGGTCTCTGTGGGATGCGCCCGGTCAAAGACGTTGATGATGCACAGGCCCGCACTCCCATCTGCAACGTAGGCGTAGCCTTCGGCCGCCAACGCTACCTCCAGGGCGTACCCTGGCGTGTCGCAGAAGCCGGTGTCGGCGGGGTGCGCCGGGTCGGAGACGTTGATGATGCGCAGGCCCGCGGGGCAATCAGCGACGTACGCATAGCCCCCGGCTACCGCCACGCCTGAGGGAGACCCCGCTGCATCGTAGAAGGCGGTCTCCGTCGGGTTTGCCGGGTCGAAGACATTGATGATGCGCAGGCCCGCGCTTTTATCGGCGACGTAGCCGTAGCCTTCGGGGGCCAGCGCCACGCCCGTGGCCCGCCCTGGCGTGGCGCAGAAGCCAATCTCTGTGGGGTGCGCCGGGTCCGAGACGTCAATGATACGGAGGCCCGAGTACTCGTCGGCGATGTAGGCGTACTCCCCGGCTACCGCTACGTCATAGGCATACCCCGGCGTATCGTAGAAGCCGATCTCGGTCGGGGCTGCGGGGTCGGAGACGTTGATGATGCCCAGGCCGCTGTTCCCAGCTGCGACGTACGCGTAATTGCCTGCGAGCGTCACGCTCCGTACAGCGTTGGGCAGCCCCCCTGTCGTACCGAGGACAGCAGGATAGGCCGGATCGGAGACGTTGAGGATCACCAGGCGTGGTCCGAGGCCGATGTAGGCATAGTTCCCCTGGAGGGCTACAGCGTCTACCGTGCCTCCGATCTGAGCAATCAATTCGACGTTCTGCCCTTGTTGGGCCCTCACCCCCCGCCCCTCTCGCGATTGCGGGAGAGGGGAGTCTGGCGGCGCTGGCCGCCGGGCAGCCACGGCCCAGGTCAGGGAGAGGGCCAGGCTGGCGACGAGAACGAGTGCGATACAGCGTCGTGCTGTCACGGTTCCATTCCTTTCTGTTGTGGGTAAATCGGCGACTAGCTTGCGCGCATCGCAGTCTTGGTCTACTTCCACACGCCGGGGATGGGCTGCCCGCAGTACTCGCATTTTCCGCCGACCAGGTGGTTCTCGACGACGGTGAAACCCAGGCGGCGGATTATCATCTCACTGCAGTGATGGCAGTAGGTGTTGTCTCCAGGGTGGCCGGGCACATTGCCCACGTAGGCGTAGTGGATTCCTTCCTCCAGGGCGATGGCTCGTGCCTGTTCCAGCGTTTCCACGGGTGTGGGTGGCAAGGCCGTCAACTTGAACAGGGGATGAAAGCGGCTGAAGTGTGCAGGCACATCGGGCCCCAATTCATCCACAATCCAGCGGCACATGGCGCGTATTTCCTCCGGGTCGTCGTTCAGCGTGGGGACTACCAGGGTCACGATTTCCAGGTGCACACCTTGCTGGCGGATGAGTTTCATGGTGTCCAGTACAGGCTGCAGACTGCCGTCGCAGATGCGCTCGTAAAAGTCCTGGCTAAAGCCCTTGAAGTCTATCTTGACGGCATCCACGGCACGGCACAGTTCGCGCAGCGGTGCAGGGTTGATGTAGCCAGCACTGATGACCACGCTGCGCACGTTCTGAGCACGCGCCAGCCGTGCCGTGTCCAGCATGTACTCGTAAAAGATGGTGGGTTCGGAGTAGGTATAAGCTATGAGCGGGCACTCGTAGCGTTGCGCGTAAGCGACGGCCTGTGCCGGCGGAATGTTGTTGCTCTGCACCTCCTCCGGTCGCCGCTGCGAAATCTGCCAGTTCTGACAGTAGAGGCAGTGCAGGTTGCAGCCAGGCGTGGCTATGGAGAAGGCCATGCTGCCGGGCAGAAAGTGGTAGAGGGGCTTTTTCTCGATGGGGTCGGCGTGCTCAGCACAAACTCTACCGTAGACTAGCGTGTAGAGCACACCACCCCGGTTCTCCCGCACGCCGCAGTCTCCACGGTGGCCATCAGCAATGAGGCATCCTTTTGGGCACAACTGGCACTTTACGTAACCGCCCGCATGTGGGACGTGGCAATACTGCGTGCGCGACTGCTGGACGGTGCCGTGACAGGACTCGCAGTGCAGCTTCTCGTCAGAGGTGCTGTAGTAGAGCGCCTCCCGTGTGAAACGGCGAGGAACAGCAGCGCTCGCCGGCTTCTCCTGTGAAAGCGCCGAGATCAGGGCGCCGCCACCCAGCGCGCACAGTCCCGAGCACGCTAGCCCCGTCAGAAATTGTCGTCTGGTGATACGAGACATGACTGTAGCTCCTGAAACGTGACGAGTGATGCGCAAGCCGTGTTTGCTGTTGCGTACCACTGCTCAGTCACCGTTCACTGCCAACCGTCAACTGTAAACCGTCAATAGATTCGCCATTGCTGTAGCCGGGTCCACTGCAGCAGGGTGGGGGTCAGGAAAAAGCTGACCCATACGGTGACAGTGGTCAGAACGGCGATGCACATCGCACGTCGCCCGCGCCAGCCACGACGATGGCGCACGTGATAGTAGAAGGTGCATGCCAGCCACGTGGCGAGCGTCCAGGCTTCCTTGGTACTCCAGGTCCAATACTCTCCCCAGGCCAGTTCACCCCAGATTCCACCGCTGATCATGCCCAGGCTCAGCGCGATGTAGCCAATGGCCATAGCGCGATCCACGAAAGCCGTGACCCGCAGGCCGGAGCTGACGCCGCTCCCTTCGGCTTCGCTCCGTTCAGTTTCGCTCCGTTCGGCTTCGCTCAGGGCTCGCAGGGCAGGCAGCGCCACGCCGCCGGCGACGGTCAGCGCGCCGTAAGCAAGGGCTGTCAGGAGAGTGTGCAGGATGAACCACGGGCCGCGCATAACAGGTGGCAGGAGTTGAATGCTGCGCGCCGTCTCTGGCTGAACGAAGAGGGCGTGCAGCACCAGCAGCAAGGCTAGCAGGGTCGCTGTCGCTCCCGCCAGAGGCGTTTGGGCAGTCTTTCTCAGAAGAAGGTAGAGCAGAACGACGGATGCAGCGAAAGCCAGGGTGAATTCCAAGGTAGTGCCCAGGGGCCAGCGGCCGGCCAAGATGGCGCGCGTGACCAGGCCCGTCAGCAGCGCCAACAGCGCCCCTACAGCCGTCCAGGTGCCCAGGCGCTCAGACAGGGCTTGGCGAGAGCGCTGCCCATCTCGTGAAGCGAAGCCATGTGCGACGCAGGAAGCTGCGAGGGCCATGCTAGCTATGGCGTAGGCCGTTGTCTGTGTGCCATTCATTTGTCACGCTCGTTTGCTGAGAAAAGCGAAAGGGTGATGCCCACTACCAGAGCCAGTGCTGAAAGCAGGGCTGGTATGGCTCCTGGATCGCTTTTCAGACGATAGATCACGTACCGGTCGGCATGCAGGATCACACTGACGCCAGCGATCAGGATTTCCTGACCTGCCTGTACTCTCTCGGCCAGGAGTGGCGTTGCCGTGCCGCTGCGCAGCACTTGCAGGTAAAAGGCCTGGTCTGTCTCGCTCCCCGTTACCCTCGAAAAGTGCAATTCCAGGCTCATGGACGGCACGCGCAGGAGTGCCTGTCCACTGTTCAGGCTGAGCGTGGCCTGACCGCTGCTCCGCCTGCCTGTATCACTTTCTAGGGTGAGCGCCTGGCCTTCCTGGCTGCGCACTTGGACACGTACGGCAGGCTCGTACGAGACCAGCCACACGCCAACGCCACCGACGCGCAGTGGCGCGTTCAGCTTTACGCTGGAGCTGCGGATTGGGCGAGCGCCTTTGATCACAGTCACTTGCGCCACGTAGTCAATGGGCTGGCCGTGGGCGTCACACTTGATGTTGAAGCCATCGCTGCGTATGATGACGTCCCTGCCGTGGCCCAGCGTGTGCATCTGGCCCGCAGCCAGGGCCACTGAGCTTTCCTGCCAGGCGTAGCCGTGGGAAACCGCCAGGCTCAGCAGCAAGGCAATGGAGGCGATGTGTGTTATCAGTGAACCCAATGCTGTGATGCGCCTCTTGCGGATCATGCGGCCCAGGGCGCGCAGGCGGTTAATGGTGCACAAGGTTGCGTTGACCAGCAGCGCTGCGAGCAGGGCCAGCAGGGCTGGAGAGCGAAATAGTTCAAAGAGGCCAAGGGAGCGCAGGAGGCCGTAGGAGGAGCCGTACTTGTGTCTGGCCAACTCAAACCAGACGGCTCGTGCGGCCTGGTCCATAGCCGCAGGCAGTTGCGGAAGCAGCGTACCCACGAGCGTGAGCAGCCCCAGGGCGGCGAGGAGCCAGATGGCGAGGCGCATGGAGGCCAGCACTCGCCAGATCGTACGCCACAGCTTCTTTTTGCGTTTGTCAGTAAAGCCTGTCATAGGGAGCACTCCGTTGCCTGGTCACCAGTGCAACGTGGTTCGCGTGTGCTCATAGTTTGGCGCACTTTTAGGCTGTTGGCAAGGTGAACTTGCAGTTGCCAGCTTTCGCGTGAAGAACCCGGCCCGCGGAATCGAATTTGGTGTCCGAAGCCTTCGACCCTTCGGGCCCGAGCCGTCAAGGGCGAAGCCTGAGAAGACCCACAGGATCTTAGTGTGGCGCATGGATCCAGTGCCTGAAGCCACTCTTAGCCTCTGCGCAGGGCTTCAAATCGTTGGTCACGGCTCAGATTCTTTCTTGTCAGGAGTGTTCGAAGTGCATTTTGCGTTTGCCATACGTCTTATCAGTGCAGGTCCAACGGCGGCCAGTCGGCGACGTAAGACCCCAGGAGCAGTCCTAAAAGGTGGGTCACAAGGCCCAGTCGCGGCTTGGGGCCCAGAATCGCTTCAGGGACTAACGGAGCCAGTGCACTCACGCCGACAAAAACGAGAACCTGTGTCTTCGCGTTGATCAGACTGCGCATGTGCTGGGTGAGGAATTCCACGGTTAGCAGATGACGGAGTGGGGTCCCCATGAACACGGGCGCAATGATGAGCACCAAGGTGGCGCCCACAACGTGAGCGAAGAAGCGGCTCACTGCCTCTTTTCCCAGTATTGCCTCAACAATGGAACTCACAAGGGTGCCAATACCGAGCAGAACAAGCAACTGTATGTCGGGCATACTCTAGTCCTCCCCTGGAGTTTCAGTTCCTCCACGCTATCCCTCTGGCAAGCTCAGTGAGCGGAAAAGGTGGCCGTTTACCCACAGGCGGGCGCGAGCCAGACGTCAACTGTCCAGGGAGCATGTCCCGTGACCTGCAAATCCTAATCTCGCGGACGTAGAGTTGAGTGTGTCCCCGGCCGAAATCGATATGGCCTCAGCGTCCAATTTCCACTTGCGGATTCCGATGTAATCGGTGGCCTGCCCTCAAATGCGAAACGCCGCCTCCGTCGTGCCCAGGGAGCGGCGTTGATGTGCAGGGTGTTTGTTCTCTCCTGCGCATGAGGATTTCACACCAGGATTGCTGAATGGCGCTGGCCATGCTGTTTCTTGCTTCACTGACATTATACTTCACCCTGGTTGATTCGTCAAGCGGCGTCGCGGCAGGGTTGTAGGAATTTTCTGACTTGCGAGGATGAGGGGGCTGAATTGTTCAAATGGTATTATTGTGAGGGAGAAGCATTGAGATAAGCCACGAGAGATTCAGGCTGGGTACCTGCAACGCTACGTCGTTTCAGGGCTGATGGTGGGTGGGGGCGAAGGACAAGGAGGCCGTGCCCGGCTCAAACGAACGATGATGCGTTGAATAGCCTTCTCGACGCTCACTTCTTGTATAGAAAGGATTGTCAATGCACGTTCCAATGAGCGAACGAAGGTGGACTAGCAAATGCGAGTTGTTGGCATAGTTGTGGGTTTATGATATAATCACTGTGAAACGTCGTTCGTCGGTTCACTGTCGTGGTTTGGTTAGGGCACAATCGAAAGGAGCCCAAGAGATGAAAAGCCGAGTCATCTTGATGGCTGCTGCGATCGTGGGTCTTGTCCTCCTGGGCACGCTTGCGGGGCCGGCACAATACAAAGCCGCTGCAAATGCGACCTACAAGTCATATTCTCCTGTCGTTTTCAGGGCTTCTGGTCCGTGCTCTACCATTCCCACACTCATCTTCCCCGGGAACGGCGCCACTCTCAACACCCTGATCCCAGTGTTCCGATGGGACGCCGGCGATTGTGCTTACGCGACGCTATTACAGATTGAACTATGTAGGGATCCTGGATTCACGCGCCCAGTATTCTGGTTGCACTACCCTCCTGCGCAAGGCGAAGGGGAATTCCGATTTGGGGTGAATCTGGAGCCCGCCACCACCTACTACTGGCGAGCATGGTTGGAGTGCGGTGACACAACCCAGGGGCCTTTCTCGGATGTATGGAGCTTCACCTCTGGTTCTGGCGGCACTATTCTGCCTCCACCTACGCTGGTGACGCCCATCAACGGGAGTACGCTCGCATCGCTGCCAGTGACCTTCCAGTGGTTGCCCGTTGTTGGAGCCATAGAATACATGGTATCCTGGGCAAGAGCTGACGAGCCGCTTGTGGAGTATTATAGCTGGGTAACTGGCACGCAGAACACAACCGAGTGGCAGATTGACTCTGCTACCACTTACGAGTGGTATGTCAATGCGCGGAATGACTATGCCATGGGGGAGCCGTCGGATACCTGGCAGTTTACGACGCCAGCGGGGTCTTCGTCTACTGGCTCTGGCGCTGGATTGCCACACTGGGTCCGGATTGACGAAGACAATAAGGTGCTTTTCTTTGCGGGAGCTAGTGCGAAGTAGTCCTTCATCTGTATGAAGGGGAAAACAGAAAGCTCGACGGGGGCGGCCATCTCTTCCTGGTGAATGCTTCTTCCAGGGGGACGAACTGCCCCCTCACTCTGCCAACTTGAGGCAGCACAACGCTACTCGCCTGGGGCAAGCGGACTGGCAAAGTTGCGGTGGGTTGGCCGGCCTGCCTGATGCACAGATCATGCGACTCTTGAACTGTGTGCAAGAGGAAATCGCACAACCAAGCCGTGTGGCGGATGGGCCTTAGCAGGCAGGCGTTTCGTCGTTGAGGGCATTGACGGCTCTGGCAAGAGCACCCACTTGGATGTGCTCCGCAAGTGGCCTGTCGGTCAGGACTCCTGGGTGGCCTTCACCGAATGGAGGTCTTTGCCCATTGTGGGAACCACTACCCAGCGCGACAAGAAGAAGGGCGGGGTAAGAAGAAAGTGTATCTTGTCTTGCTTGGCCCGCCGGGGGCCGGCAAAGGAACCCAGGCGGAGCGATTGGAGAGAGAACTAGAGCTGCCCCACGTGGCGAGCGGCGACCTGTTCCGGGAGAATCTGAAGAACGAGACCGAACTTGGTCTGCTGGCCAAGGAATACATCGACAAGGGTCATCTGGTGCCCGACGACGTGACCGTCGCCATGGTGCGCGAGCGGCTGCAACAGCCCGACTGTGAGCAGGGCGCCATCCTCGACGGCTTCCCCCGTACTCAGGCTCAGGCCGAAGGGCTGGACACCATGGTCGCCGACATGGGGCAGGAGTTGGACGGGGTACTCTACATCGCAGTCCCCGACGAGGAACTGGTCCGCCGACTGTCAGGCCGGTGGATCTGTCGCCAGTGCCAGACGCCCTATCATACCGTTTTCAGTCCGCCAGCCCGGAAAGGAGTGTGCGACGCCTGCGGTGGAGTGCTGTACCAACGCGATGACGACAAGCCGGATACGGTGCGGGCACGCCTCAAGGTCTATCACCAGCACACGGCGCCTCTTATTGATTACTATCGTGAGGCGGGCTTGCTGGTGGAGATAGACGGGACGGGGGATATCGCAACCGTCAGCGCGGCTCTGCTGGAGGCAGCCCAGAGTCTGGCAAAGTAGGAACCTGTGGTGAGCGTGGTGGAATCACTCAACGTCATTTGCCTCGTGTGGTGGATGGGGAGCCTGCCCTGCCTGCCCTGAGTGGAACCGAAGGGAGCGAAGCCCAAGGGAGGTGACACAGAATGAGACCCAGAATCGAGGTCGCGACCTTTGGCTCGATTACCATCGAAGGTCGGGAAATCGAAAACGATGTCATAGTAAGGTTGGACGGCTCGGTCAAGAAACGCAAGAAGAAGCTGTCCAAAAGGGTCTAGGGCGCCTCGCACACCATTTCGCTAGACGAGGCCAAGTACGTCTGCGAAAAAGGGGCAGAGTTGCTGATCATTGGCAGTGGTCAATATGACCTTGTGCGGTTGTCAGGTGAGGCCGAGAAGTACCTCAAGAAGCGTACTTGTCGGGTGAAGCTAATGGCTGCTCCCAAAGCAACTAGGGCCTGGAACAAGGCTGAAGATAAGGTTATCGTTCCATTCCACGTGACTTGCTGAGGTCTCTTGCTCGGTAACCCGCGGCAGTGCCCCGCTCCGCTGTGCTGCGGCGACTGCGCAACTGCCGCTGAACACTAGAGGCCTATCTGTGCCTGCCTCTCCCCAAGATTCCCACGAACGAACTTTCCATTTGACAAGAAGGCGAATCTGTGGTATCCGCTGTAGTCAGGTGTAGTTAAGGAGACCTAACTGCGCAAACACGCCCTCGCCGATTGGTTGTGGTATCCTCCCGCAGGTTGAGCTTGTAGCAGAGAAGCCGCAGTCCGGCGCTGGGGCGCTTCTGCGGGTTTGAACCTGTGGGAGGATTTCATTCGATGGGTTGCAGGAAGATTCATGGGGGATGGGCGTTGACCTAGCCTCGCGGATGGGCTATAATGCGTTCCGGCTCACGCCGTACATGTTTGCCGGGGTTTGACAGTGGCGTTATGCAATCCGTTGTGGAGTGAATGAGGTGGAAGAGAGCGAGGCAGTGTATCAAGGCATGCTGGATGCCATACGTGAAAACCAGCCGGCCTGCGTGCTGACCATTGTCGAAGTGGGAGGCTCCACGCCACGCAGCGTAGGGGCCAAGATGCTGCTGCGCGCCGACGGGTCGACGGTGGGCACCATTGGGGGCGGGGCTCTGGAGGCAGCAGCGACGTCTGACGCCCAGAAGGCTCTACGCAGCGGAACGTCACGAGTGGTGGAGTACTCGGTGCATGGGGAAGATGAGAAGGATTTGGGCATTTGTGGTGGTGATGTGCGGGTGTTCATCGAAGTGCTGCGCCTCAAACCCACGCTGCTCATCGCCGGGGCGGGACACGTGGCGCAGCCGCTGGCAGAGTTCGGACACATGCTGGGCTTCCACACGGTGGTAGTTGATGAGCGCGCCGAGTTTGCGGCCGAGGCCCGCTTTCCGCACGCTGACGAGCTCGTGGTTACGCCTTTCGAAAGTCTCTTGGACAAGGTCCCAATCACTGCTCACACTTTTGTGGTCATTGTGACACATGGCCACCAGTACGACGACGTGGTGCTTCGCCAGGTCTTGTCTACACCAGCGGCATACATTGGCATGATCGGCAGCCGCAAAAAAGTAGAGACAGTGTTCGAGCGTTTGCTCAGTGATGGTGTGCCGGAAGAGAGACTGATGCAGGTGCATGCACCGGTGGGATTACACACCGGTGGACAGAACCCGGCAGAGATTGCACTCAGCATCATGGCCGAGATCGTTCTGGTGCAGCATGGCGGCACTGGCGGGCCGCTCAGTTGGCGGGACAATCCGCTGCGGGCTGTAGGCCAGGGAGACTGACGTGAGACAGCCTGTCTTGGTAGTTGCCTGCGTTGATGGCAACGTCCAACGATTTCGCGAAGAGTGGTAGGCACTGGATACAATGACAAAACGGAGGAAGGCACAAGGTATGGATTTCCAACACAAGGTGGCACAGCTTCTGAGGCGATACCCCAGCGTCCTGGACAACCTAACGAGAAAAGACCTGATCAAAGAGTCTGTTGAGCGCAAGGAGGCACTAGTTGCCGCCAATGGTGCGCTGGCTACGTGGACGCCACCAGAGTCCACTGGTCGCAGCCCCAAGGACACCTACATCGTCCGGCGCAAGGAAAGCGAGGGGAGCATTGACTGGGATTCGCCCAATAGCATCCCGATGGAGCCTGAGACTTTCGATATGGTGATGGGAGACGCACTCAAGGTGCTCTCTGAAAAGGAGAGGGTGTACGTCACCGATCGGGTTCTCGTTGCTGATACGTCGCACGCAATGCCGGTGAAGACAGTCACGGATCAGGCGCTCAGCGCGCTGTTTACCGACAACATGTTCCGGCCGGTGCCCAACGACATAGAGCGGAGCGTTCTCGCAAAGCGCGGCTTCACACTGATCGCGGTGCCTTACGACAAACTGGAGCGAAAAAAGTACGAGGGACGCCTGCGCAAACTGCCCGACGGCCAGACTTCCAACATGGCAGTGGCGATGGACTTTGACCGTCGCTTAGGGGTCGTTTTCGGCTCTGCCTATGGAGGGAGTGTGAAGAAGCTCATGTTCACGGTGATGAATTACGTTTTGCCGAGCGTGGGGGTTCTGCCGCTGCACTGCTCGGCCAACGAAGGCCCCGATGGCGATACTGCGCTGCTGCTGGGTCTCTCCGGAACCGGCAAGACGACCCTTTCGGCTGATCCACGCCGGGCCTTGTTGGGCGATGACGAGCACGGCTGGGGCGACAACGGCATTGCCAACTTTGAGAGCGGCTGCTACGCCAAGCTAATTCATCTGCGTGCGGACAAGGAGCCGGAGATATGGAATGCTGTTCTCCACGAGGCGCACTACCTGGAGCACGGCGCTATCCTTGAGAACACCATGATGTATCCTGACGGGCATTTTGATCTGGATGACGACCGGCTAACGCCCAACTCACGGGCATCCTACCCGCTG
>Ga0315543_1003832_pt1 | contig 13167 bp, 8 predicted proteins | sample SalMarSW160210MG_2_FD_203098 | JGI IMG/M metagenome (GOLD analysis project Ga0315543, IMG submission 203098) | Salt marsh sediment microbial communities from the Plum Island Ecosystem LTER, Massachusetts, United States - Salt Marsh Sediment SW1601-210 ...
GATCTTTTCATCTCAATTCCCGTTTTGATGTGTTATAAGCTGTAATTATAATCATTGTTTGCATACAAGAATGAAAAAACCGGCCATTTTACTCATCATTTTAACTCTGGCATATAACCTTGCATTTCCCCAGACAATTACTATAGAAGGCAAAGTGCTTGACATGACGGATAAAAGCATAATACCTAACTGTGTAATAAGCCTGAAACCTGATAACAGGATGGTGACTTCCGGGAGGAATGGACACTATATGTTTATTTGCTCCCCCGGCAGGAAAGAAATAAGTACCAGGATGCTTGGATATAAACCTGCAGAAATAAGCTTTAAGCTTAAATCGGATACCACGATCAATATCTATCTTGAAGCATTACCGGTAGAGGTAGGAGAAGTAAAAGTGGTTGCAGATTCTTTAAGGAATATGGAAGTTACATCCCGCGGAAGCTATGTTATCACACCTGTAGCTGTTAATGAGTATCCCAGGGTGTTCAGCGAGCCCGACCTGATGAAATCTATCCAACTGATGCCCGGTGTGGTGCCGGGTAAGGACGGGTCTTCAGATATATATGTAAGAGGAGGAAGCAAGGGACAGAATGTCTTTCTGGCAAATGGTTGTTATTTCTTTCTTCCTGCCCATCTCCTCGGATTCGTTTCACCCTTTGATCTTGATTTTCTTGAAAGCGCTGAACTGTATAAAGATTATTTCCCGTCAGAATTAGGTGGAGGAGCATCTTCAGTAATAAACCTGGACTTTAAGAAACCCCGGTCCGATTCCCTTGCGGCTCAACTCAGGCTGGGACTTCTGTCTTCAGGCATAACTCTTGAATTGCCTCTGAATAAGATCAACTGGGACCTTACTGCCGGAATCAAACGTGGTAACTATTCGTTCTATGCACCTTTACTAAAGAAAATTGTCAGCTCCGAAATAGCCGAAAACCTGCCCCCTGACAACTACTCATTTTATGACGGTTATCTGCGGCTTTCACATAATTCAGAAAGATGGGGAAATATCACCTATTTGTTCTTTGGAAATTATGACAGTGGGAAGGAAGAATATGAGGTTAAAAGTCTGGCTGGTGATACCCTTATCCATTATAAAGACGGGATGATGACAGGATGGAATAATATGGTACATGCCCTTCAGTGGTATTTGCCCGCAAAAAATAATCTGAAATGGAGATTAGACCTGAACTATAACAGGATAACAATGAAACGGGAATTATATACCCGAACCGATAAATTCCTGAATACAACCGACGACTTATTTGAATCAAGTGAAGTGTCATATTCAATCTCACCCACCGTCAATAGCATTGGCTCAACAATAGTGATGAGCTGCGAAAATGCAGGATTCAGCTATTCTGCAGGTATATCAAACAGGGTAAGGTTGTTTTCACCAAATATTGTAGCTGCATCTGTCCTTAATGACACAATAACGGAAAATGTATTCGGAGAAGACGAGAGGATACTTGAACCGGTAGCTTTTATCTCCATTACCTTGGTTCCTGCAAAAAACCTGCAACTTGATGCCGGCATCAGACTGTCAGGAGCCATTACCAGCGATGCAGGGTTTTTTGTTCCCGAGCCAAGGTTAAGACTGGCATATAATCAGGGAGGAATTATTTCGCCACACGTTAATTTCGTGAGATTAAGCCAGTTCGATCATTCGGTCGAAGGATCAAATGCAGGTTTAAGAACTATGCTCTGGCTCCCTGTATCACGTGACTTCGGTCCAGAAATATCTGATGTTTTCTCTGCCGGTTTCCAGGGACATATTAATAATAATTTCGTTTGGACACTGGATGCTTATTATAAGAAGATCTCGGGTATGGTTGATTTCAGTCCCGGGGCAAGTTTCATCTTTGATACATCGTTTGAGGATCTTCTCGATAAGATCAACGGAAGGGCCTATGGTCTGGAAGCCGGTATAATAAAAAGAAAAGGTAAGCTTACCGGCAGTGCTGCCTACACCTATTCCCGGGCAGAGAGGGAATGGAGCAGTCCGGACGGCATGATATGGATCCCTTCCAATGCCGACAGGCCTCATAATATAAACCTTACAATGAAATATAGATTAAATGAAAAAACAAGTTTTGGATTTAACTGGGTATTTGTTTCCGGCTCCCCGGCAACCATATATATGCATAATACATCATACGGGGAATGGTTTGAAACAAAAAACAATATAAGGTATTTCGATTATCACAGGCTCGATCTGGCATGCAGGTATATAATTTACAAAAGAAAATTCTCAATACTTATCGATGCTGATATTTATAACGTGTATAACAGAAAGAACACCTACTACTTCAGGGAAACATATGATGAAAACGAAAAAATATATTACTATAAGAATATATCCCTGTTTCCAGTAATGCCTTCATTGACGGTAACAATAAAATATTAGCGATACCATTGAAGAATAATCTAACCGCAAATCTATCCGAAAAGTGTTTAAGGGAAATCCGTAAAATGTCAGAAATAAACATGTATAAAACCTGAACCATATAATCTATACAAGGATGTATATCTTCAAACTTGCAAAAATGAAACTTAATTATCATATACCGTTAGTTATCGCAAGAAAAGTAAAAGGCAGACTTTTCAGAAAATCTTCAGTAAGGTACCTGGTCGTAGTTTTAATAACCGCAGTTTTTATTTTACTAACAGGTTGTGAGGATATCGATAGGTTCTACAGGCCAGATCTGCCGGAAAAGCTATGCAGCATAGGGATCATTGATATTGATGATACTGTAAATTATAACTCTTACCCTGAGCCTTTCGATGTCAGGAACAGTGCACGTTACATATCCTTTGAAAAGTCATACCAGGCAGAGTACTCTGAAGAATTAATTGACTCTTTAAGAGAGTTCTCATTTTCAATTTCTTCATCAGATAAAGAATTATTTAACTTTCGTAGTGATACGGCAATAAAACGTATACTGGGATTTGAACTACCCACCGGCATTGAATTCCGGACAGGAGAAAAGTACTATCTCCGTGCAAGCGAAAAAAGCACACCTGAGATTTCAGCAGAGATCACTGTTCCTGAAGCTCCTTCAAAACTTACATTAATTTCAGCTAACAAAGAAATAACAACACTTTCTGAACCTACCGAATGCATCGGATATACTAATGTTAAAACGGCAGTAATTGATTTTTCATTTGAAAATGTTAGCCGGCAAAATTTATATTATGCAATACTGCTTGAAGGCAATGGTTTTAATTTTAGTTCTTCGTTTCCCATTCAAAAAAGCCAACTGGAGTTTGCTATCAGAGATTGTAACACTGCAGGTTTCTTTGCTGTATTCCCTGGATATACAATGTGTCAATGGAGATGCATAGATGACAGACCTTCCATGATTAAAGTTCCAATATATGCCTGTTTTATTGATGGCAGTAAAATCCCTGATAATAAGTGTATTGTCAAAATTTCAACCCAATTTCAAGATGACCGTTCTCCGTTTGAATTTATCAGATCTATTCGGATAAAACTTCTGTCAATTCCTGAAGCGCTTTTTCTTTTTGAAAAGAGCCTTTACACTTATGGAAAGGTAGCAGAAGATCCATTTTCGGAACCTGTTTACCTTAATGGTAATATTAAAGGCGGAAATGGAGTTTTTGCAATTTGCAGAAGTACTGAACTTACTATCAATCTGTCTCCCTGATATTAAAATCTGATATTGTATTATTTATAAGAAATTCTGATCTGCAATCCGCAATCAAATAAACAATGAAACACTCCAATAAATCCCTCACAAGATTCCAGGTCATCAGTCTGATAATCATCATCATACTATTTCTCATCCATTGTGAAAGTAATGACAGGTTCTACAGGCCAGATCTGCCGGAAAAGCTATGCAGCATCGGAATTATTGATGCTGACGACACCACGAATTATGATTTTTCTCTTCGCGATTTTTTTGATATACGAAACAGTGTGCGTTTCATCTCTTTCGAAAAATCCTATCAAAAGGAGTTCCCTGAAGAGATTGTTGATTCTTTAAGAGATATTTCATTTAAAATTTCAACTATCAATGAAGAATTATATAGTTACCAAAGTGCCCTTCCCTTAAAAAGTCCTTTGTATTTTGAGATTCCAGATAGCATAAATTTTATTTCAGGGGAAAAGTATTATTTCAGGGCGAATGAAAAAGACTTCCCTGAAATAACTGCAGAATGTACTGTACCGGGACCTCCTCCCGGGATTACATTAATATCCTATAATATTGAAACAACAGTACTATCAGAACAACTTGAATGTTATCATCCTTTCGATAGCGCTTATACAGCAGTATTTAGTATCTCTTTCAATAACAACAGTGGGCAAAATTATTACTATGCCCTGATAATTGAGGGAGGAGGTACCATTTACCCATTTCCTAATCCTATTATTTATTATGGCCCTATTAACTTCATGATCAGGGAAAGCAATACACAAGGGTTCTTTGCTGAAATGCAGGGTCTAAATACGTTCCATCATATTTGTGAGCACGATGGGCTTAGCGGTGAAAAATATCCAGTTTATGCCTATTTTATTGATGGGAGCAAAACTTTTTATAATAAATGTCTTATAACACTTTCGACTCAATTTCATGATAGCTATTCCCCCATTGCATATCTATCATGGGTTCGTATTAAGCTATTATCCATTCCGGAAGAATTATATCTTTTTGAAAAAAGCCTGTATACCTATAAAAACATATTGGATGACCCATTCGCAGAACCGGTTTACCTAAACGGGAATATTATAGGCGGGAATGGAGTTTTTGCTGTCTGCAGAAGTAAAGAACTTATTGTTGAATTTAGTCCGAGATATTGAAATAAACGTACTATCTTATATCTAATGCATACAATTGCTTTAACAATACCAACAACCAATGGCAGTTTTCCGTTCCAAAATAAGATATTCCCATAGAATCATTTCCGTGACTATCTATGTAAGCATAGTAATACCTTTTATACTATTCATCAGCCGTTGTGAAGCTCCCGACAGGTTTTACAGGCCGGATATGCCGGAAAAGCTATGCTGTATCGCAATGATAGATATTGATTCATCTGCCTCGTCATATACTACCTCATACATATATCCATATTTCTTAGAATTTGGTGGAGATACTAATAACATACGTTCTGTTTCTTTTGAGAAATCGTACCAATCTGAATATCCTGAAGAACTAAACGATTCTCTAAGGGATTTTTCATTTACTATTTCTTCGTCCGAAGGTTTTTTTAAAGAATTTCAGAGTGAAAAGCCTCTGCTAAATCCGTTTGGTTTTATTTTAGATGAGAGCATTTCTTTTTCAGGAGGAGAAAAAATATATATCCATGCAAAAGAAAAAGACTGCCCCGATATATACTCAGAGGTTACCGTACCTGAACGGCCTGCTGACCCGGAATTAATTTCCGTTGAGAAAGAATACATAATCCCCAATGAACCTGTTGATGAAATCTGGGGTGAAATAGATTCTTTAAAATCGGCTTCAATAAAATTTTCTTTTAATAAGAATGATAGTCAGAACCAGTATTATGCTCTTATTATGGATGGGATACATTCATGGAAATGGGCTCCTGTTGAAAGAGAATTCAGCTATTTTAACTTTTCAGTAAAAGAATGTAACACGCCAGGATTTTTTACAAGGTGGCATGGTTTATATTTAAGGATGTATCCAGAACCACCAGACGTGTATGACGGGTATGACGGGTATGAGGGGTATTATGCAAGCTATGCATCTCCTGTTAATGCGTATTTTATTGATGGAAATAAAATACCTGGCAAAAAGTGTATAATTACTCTGTCAACACAGTTTCATGGTCTTTGGGCTAATTATCGAGGGATTAGTATGTATGATAATTATTACTACAACTCCGTTCGAATCAGGATACTTTCTATCCCCGTTGAACTATATGAATGGGCTCAAAGTCTGTATTATTACGACCGCGTAACACAGGATCCGTTTTCTGAGCCGGTTAATATTACCGGTAATATTAAAGGAGGTCATGGAGTTTTTGCTGTCTGCAGAAGTAAAGAACTTATTGTTGAATTTGATCCGAGATATTGAAATAAACGGATTATTTAAAAATCTAATGCATACAATTTTACCTCACATGAATTTCACTAATATTAAACGATAATCCCTAGTATTTAATCGATATTGATCGTACAATTAATTTTCCATAGCACTAATTGCTGATGGAAAGACAGACACCCATTGCTAAATTATTATTTTGATTTAAAAGGTATTTGGTGCGAGTTCTTCCATTACCTTAACCACTTATTTTAAGATTTTATTAACCAATTAAATACAGCTCTACATTATTTTTGGTTATACATAAGTACATGCAGTTTTTACATAATAACTGGCTTTAAAATCATATAAGGTTAGACCCTTATATTCGTCATGATCTGAAAAGAATAATAGTAATGAGTGAGGGGGGCGGGTCCGTGATTTCGATTTTTGATCACAGACTAAATGCCGTTTTTTATACATTGATGATGTAAGGAGAGACACTTACCTAATAAAAACCTTAACCTGTCTGAAGCTTTGATAAAATGTGGGGTTAAAGCGGATTTTTGTAACAATTTAAGCTATTTTATAACTTAAAAGGTCTTATTTAGAGCAAACCTACCTCAAACATTGATCAATCCTTAACTACAGAACGATTTCAGAGGTGAATTTGTTGGTCAAGAAGGTTGAAATGATAACACAAATAGCACCTTATTTCTAAAAATCCATGAATAAATTTCATAAACTTCTTCATAATTAAGTGAATACAATGTCTAAAAGTTTATTTTCTGCTCAATTAGGTTTCTTAATAACAATAATTACACAGAGAAAGATACAACCATCTTTTAATTAGTTTTTAACGGATAAAACTGTGGATTTTATAATTCAAATTAATAATTTTATTCTTTCTTAAGAAAGTCATCCATGTCCCTGAAAGAAGCCAAAGCAAGAATTAAGATAAACCGGATGCTCCAGGAAGCTGGTTGGAGGCTTGAGGATAACCGGGAAGGTAAAGCTAATGTAGTTTTTGAAAGTCATGTAAAAATTACACAGAAGGCTCAGGATGAGCTTGGAGAGGACTTTGAAAACACAAAGAATGGTTTTATAGATTATCTGCTGCTTGATGAAAAAGGTTATCCCTTTATTGTCCTTGAAGCTAAATCAGAGTCAAAGAATCCTCTTGTTGGAAAGGAGCAGGCAAGAAAATATGCAAATAATACAAACTGCCGGTTTGTAATCTTGTCAAATGGCAACATGCATTACTTCTGGGATTTGGAAAAGGGCAGCCCCTACATCATTACCCGCTTCCCCGAACCAATATCAGTTAAAGGGTATAGTAAGTATAAACCTAACCCTGAAAGACTGGTAAATGAACTTGTAAGAGATAATTACATAGCCATTACACAGATGCCTCAGTATGAAGAGGATCCTAACTGGCAGGATAAAGATACCAGGGAAGGATTTATCCATTTGCATAAATTAAGATTCCTCAGGGACTATCAGATTAAAGCTATCAGAAGCATCCAGGAGGCTGTAAAAACCGGACAGGACAGGTTTTTATTTGAAATGGCAACAGGTACAGGAAAGACGCTTACTGCGGCAGCAATAATCAAACTCTTCCTACGTACGGGTAATGCAAGTCGTGTTCTTTTCCTCGTGGACCGCCTGGAATTGGAAGAGCAAGCCAGAAAAGCATTTATTGAATATATAAAGAATGACTATCAAACAGTTATCTTCAAAGAAAGCCGGGAGGATTGGCGAAGGGCAGAAATTGTTGTTACCACTGTCCAGTCATTGCTTTTTAATGATAAATACAAACAAATCTTCTCTCCCACTGATTTTGATCTTGTAATATCTGATGAGGCACACCGCTCAATAGGAGGAAATGCCAGGGCGGTTTTTGAATATTTTATAGGGTATAAACTTGGCCTTACTGCAACACCAAAGGATTATCTGAAAAGGTTTGATACAGGTAAAGTACATCCCAATGATCAGCGTGAGTACGAAAGAAGATTGTTACTTGACACGTATCGTACTTTTGGTTGTGAAAGCGGTCACCCTACTTTCAGGTATTCTCTGATTGATGGTGTAAAAGATAATTATCTTATTAATCCTGTGGTTGTGGATGCAAGGACAGATGTCACCACTCAGCTTCTATCTGATGAGGGATATGCTGTTGTGGTGGAAAATGAAGAGGGTCAGGAGGAAGAAGAGTCTTTTTTCCACAGGGATTTTGAAAAGAAGTTTTTCTCGGAGGATACTAATCGCCTGTTCTGCTCAACCTTCCTGAAACACGCTCTCAGGGATCCCATCAGCAAGGAGATAGGAAAAACGATTGTTTTTGCTATATCCCAAAACCATGCGGCCAAATTAACCCAGGTATTTAACCAGATGGCCGATAAGATGTATCCGGATAAATACAAATCTGATTTTGCCGTACAGGTTACCTCCGTCATTCCCGATGCCCAGCAGTATACCATAAACTTTTCTGATAAAAGCAATAACCTGATGGGTACTGCCAATTTCCTCGACTGGTATAAAACAAGTAAAACAAGGGTATGCGTTACAGTTGGGATGATGACCACAGGTTATGATTGCACCGATATTCTCAATATCTGTTTAATGCGCCCTATTTTCTCTCCAACCGATTTTGTCCAGATAAAAGGGCGGGGAACCAGGAAACATAAATTCGAGGATCAGATTATTGACCCCGAAATGAAAAAAGATGCAGTAGATATAGTGAAAGAAAAATTTAAACTGTTTGATTTCTTTGGTAACTGCGAATACTTTGAGGAGAAATATAACTATGATGAAATACTTAAACTTCCCCAGAGGTCAAAGAAAGGAAAGTTGGTGGATATACCCCCTGTATATATTCAGGGATATGAAAGAGAAGATGATGATCACTTGAAAGTAATACACGAAGAGGCCATAGGCCTGGAAGGGATGAAGATAGATCGTATGTTCTTCGAGAAATTCGAGGATGTGGTTAAAGATGATGATTATATCAGAGAAAATGTTATGGCCGAGAATTGGGATAAAGTACTTGAGTATCTGAACCGGGAGATAATGAATAAACCAAAAGAATATTTTACTCCCGAGAAATTGCGCAAGTCTCTTAAACATGACCGGAAGGTTACACTGAGAGAAATGTTGGAGTATATTTTCGGTCTTATACCCTCAATTAAGTCAAAGGATGAATTACTGGAAGATGAATTTTATAAATTCATTTCAGATTACAAACCGAGTGATACAGATGATATTATTGCACTGAAATACTTCTTCAAGACCTATATAGTTGATGAAACATTCAGGAAGATTATCAATGAAAAAAGATATGCTGAACTTGCAGTAAACCCTGTATTCCCTTTGGAAGCATACAGAGCCATTCCAAAGAAATGGAGGGAAATCGTTCCGGAATACGTCTATGACTATGTTTCTTTGAATAAATACGCATCATAACCTATGCTTGATACCGAAACCAAACGAAGAATTGATACAGCCAGGGACATACTTGTTGGTAAGGTCCCTGATCCCAAATCCCAGGTGGAACAAATAACCATTGCACTGATCTATAAGTTCATGGATGATATGGACCTTGAATCCGAGGAATTGGGAGGAGAGCGGTCATTCTTCAAAGGGGACTTTGAGAAGTATTCCTGGAGGAGGATATTTGATCCGAGAATGGGGGGGTTTGAAATACTCAACCTTTATAGTGAGGCAATAATGAAGATGAATGTTAATCCCAACATTCCTCAACTGTTCAGAGATATTTTCAAAAATGCTTACCTCCCTTATAGGGATCCAGAAACTCTGAAAGTTTTCCTTAAAGTTATTAATGATTTTACTTATGACCACAGTGAAAAACTGGGAGATGCTTTTGAATACCTTCTCTCAGTCTTAGGTAGTCAGGGAGAGGCCGGACAGTTCCGTACGCCAAGGCATATTATAGACTTCATGGTGGAGATTATTGATCCCAAGAAAGATGAGACCATTCTCGACCCTGCCTGCGGAACAGCAGGATTCCTGATTTCATCATATAAACATATAATTAAACATAATTCATCCAATTATGATCCTAAAGAAGAAACAAAGACATTTGAGGTTAAGGATGTTCACCTTGATGAATTAACTATCAATAGCAAAAAGTACAGTGGTGACAAACTCACTCCGGATGAGCGAAGTCGATTGGCAAAAAACATCAAGGGGTATGATATTTCTCCGGATATGGTACGATTGTCACTGGTAAATATGTACCTGCATGGTTTACATTCTCCACTCATACATGAGTATGATACTCTAACCAGTGAGGATAAATGGAATGAGTATGCAGACGTTATTCTTGCAAATCCTCCGTTTATGTCACCAAAGGGAGGTATCCGACCTCATAAGAGGTTTTCTATAACATCCAGCCGAAGTGAAGTCCTATTCGTGGACTACATAGCCGAACACCTTACACCAAATGGAAGGGCAGTAGTTATAGTCCCGGAGGGGATCATCTTCCAGTCAGGGACCGCCTATAAGAACCTCCGCAAGATGCTGGTGGAGAATTACCTTGTTGGTGTTATTTCGCTTCCTGCGGGTGTATTTCACCCTTATTCAGGCGTTAAAACATCTATTCTGTGGTTGGATAAGACATTAGCTAAGAAAACTGATAAAATTCTATTTGTTAAGATAGAGAATGATGGGTTTGACCTGGGAGCGCAAAGAAGGCCGATAAAACAGAATGATTTACCCAAATCCATTGAAGAAATTAAACTTCTCCAGGGTTCTATAAATGATCATAATATTAATTTGGCAGATAACTTATCAAATTCATTTCAAGTTCCTCGTACTAAAATACTGGAAAATTCTGATTATTCATTTAGTGGTGAAAGATACCGTGAGAGACACCTTTATACATCTGATTTCCCAATAGTAAATCTTTCTGAAATTGCCGATATAATAGCTGGACAATCTCCCAATGGTAAATATTATAATGACGAAGGCAATGGTTTACCATTCTATCAAGGTAAAACTGAGTTTGGTGAGATTTATATTGGACAACCAACAAAGTGGACAACTGAAATAACAAAAGAAGCCCAAAGAGAAGATATTTTAATGTCAGTAAGGGCTCCTGTAGGACCTGTAAATATAGCAACTGAACGTATTTGCATTGGGAGAGGATTAGCCGCAATAAGAACCAAAGAAAATAGTTTACCGTTTTTTATTTTTTATTTTCTTCAATCAATACAAGATAAGTTAGTAGGCTCAGGAGGTTCAGTTTTTGATAATATTTCCAAAAAACAAATTGAGCAAATCCAAATCCCCCTCCCCCCCTTATCTGTCCAGGAAGAGATAGTCGCAGAGATTGAGAGTTACCAGAAGATCATTGACGGTGCCAGGCAGGTGGTGGAGAACTACAAACTCCGTATTGATATTGATCCGGAGTGGCCTTTGGTGGAGTTGGGAGAGGTGTGTTCAGATTTTATCAATGGAGTGAATTTTAGCAAAGAGCAAGTAGGTAGTGGCACCAAGTTTGTTAATATTAAGGATCTATTTTCAGATGGTTACGTTGATGTTAAAAAACTGGATTTAGTTCAATTATCTGATAAAGAAATAGAAAGACACAAACTTAGTAATAAAGATATTCTCTTTGTTCGATCGTCGGTTAAATACGAAGGTGTAGGGTTCCCATCATTGTTTCTCTACAAAGATGATAATCCAGTAGTATTTTGCGGTTTTATTATTAAAGCCTCACCAAATAAGGATGCAGTGATACCGGAATATCTTTTATTTCTTTTGAGAACTGATCAATTTAGGAAACAAGTGATTGGATTATCCAACAGAGCGAATATCACAAATATTTCTCAATCAAATCTGAAATCATTAAGGATTCCACTACCAAGTGTACCAATACAAAAAGAAATAGTAAATAGAATTGAATCGGAGAGGGCAATGATTAGTATGAGTAAAGAATTAGTAGAATTATTTGAACAAAAGATCAAAGTCCGGATTGCAAAGGTTTGGGGAAGTGAGATTTAGTATGAAAGTATTGTGAAAATCAAAGGAGATTAGTAATTTTATTCTTTAATCAATTAAAAATGACGCTTGTAGTTTCATTAAGAGTCCCAGATGGTGTTGTTATTGCAGCTGATAGCTTACAAACAACAATGGGAACAATATTTCCAGGCTTAAAGAATTTTAAAACTAAGGATGATTCAGGTAAAGATGTTACTATTCCTGACCTCAAACTGCCGCCTTTACAAATTCCAACCTCTACCTTACCTTATGCCCAGAAACTATTCCCATTTAATAAACGTTATGGGGTAGCCACCTTTGGATCCGCAATAATTAACCAAAGAACAATATATAATCATATAAAGAACCTTGAATCTAAGGCAGATGACAGAGAATATACAATAAGTGAAGTCGCTGAATTAATTCAAGAGTATTTTACCGAACAACTTAACCAAGAGTTAAGAAAACAACAAAGACAAATTCCTAAAAATACCTTTGCCTTTGGATTTCAGATTGTAGGGTACAACACCACAGATGATATTTCAGGTCAGACTGTTGAAGTTACTATTGGAAATCCAAATCGAATTAGTGTGCATGATGGAATAGGTTGTACTATTAGTGGTGACACTATTGTGGTAAAAAAATTATGGGAACTTGGGCAGAGAGGTAACTTGGGAACTAATTATGGAGCATTTTCCTTACAAGATGCCATAGATTATGTTGAATTTTTAATTAATACAACTGCATCTTTTCAACGATTCGCTAATATGATCCCAACTGTGGGCGGTGAGGTAGATATTGCTTTGATAACCAATTATGGAGGGTTTAAATGGATAAAATCTAAACCTTTAACAAAGGTAATTGAAAAATAATCCTATATTTGCGATACTATGATGAAATTCAAACTGTATAATAATCCAGAATCTAAGGTTCCTGGGATTGAACTCAATACTACGGCTGGTAAACAGATAGTAGGTGAAAGTAGAGTTGAATATAGGACCTATTATACCCTTTCCAATATGGTTGGGACATTTACTATTAAGGACTCAACCTTAAATTTTGGTGAACGTACTACTGATGAAATTATTACTGAGGTTTTAGACAATTACTCAGTAGTCTGGGAAGCACTTGCCTAATTCATTGCATTGATTTACCTATCAAA
>Ga0315543_1003836_pt1 | contig 13155 bp, 11 predicted proteins | sample SalMarSW160210MG_2_FD_203098 | JGI IMG/M metagenome (GOLD analysis project Ga0315543, IMG submission 203098) | Salt marsh sediment microbial communities from the Plum Island Ecosystem LTER, Massachusetts, United States - Salt Marsh Sediment SW1601-210 ...
CGACGCCTCTCTTCTCGATGACTTGGTAGATAGGCACCGTTCCGAACGGAACCGGGCATTGGGCGAGCAATCTTTCCCGGGTCTCGTCGAGGTTACCACCTGTACTCAAATCCATAATCGCGTCGGCACCGGCTTTCAGCGCCGCCTGCATTTTGTCGAGTTCCACCTGAACCGAGCTGCGAACGCTGCTTGTGCCTATATTTGCATTGACCTTTGTCGCAAGCACCCTGCCGATACCGGCCGGCACTAAGTTGGTTTTCAGGTGCCGTTTGTTTGCGGGAATGACAAGCTGGCCAGCGGCAATCTCATCCCGTATCAGCTCAGCATCAACATTTTCCGCCTTAGCGACAAATTTTATCTCGTCGCTAATAGTCCCGCCTCGTGCAATTTGTAATTGTGTTGCCATTTTCTTCTATTCCGTATCAAAAATAAAAATCGCTCCCGCAGCACCGTAAGGCGTCCTGCGGAGAAGCGATTCATTCTCACATCGTAAGTTTTATGATATTAATCAATCACTTTCCTACGCAGGCATCAACGCCGAACCGGCGGTTGTCCTGATCAGGTTCAGAGGGTTCTCTCTCAGGCCCGCCACACCGCGGGCCGCCCCTAGCGAACTATCTTATTATAGCGTGTTGCCAGCGGCAGTCAAACAAATACTAATGATTGCCGAAGGTGTTCTCCGACGTATGCTATGCAGAAACCTTTTCTAAGGCAGTTGGAGGAAGATATAAACGCCCTTTTTGTTCGAGGTTGCGATATCGGGTTTGCCGTCGCCATTCATATCGGCGATCTCAAACTGGGTTCCGACACCGGAGTCGTCATCGATCTTGTGTGGGATATACTTAATATCGCCGTTATCTCCGCGGGAAAGTTCGAACCAGTAAAGCACGGCTGGTTCTTTGCCGCCGGGGTCCTTGCCCATGTGTGCGAAATGTCGCTTGCCCGTAACCAAATCCTTGATACCGTCGCCATTGACATCGACCAGGCGTATCGCGTGTGTCTGAGAAAATTCCTTGAATATCTCGTGCTGCTCGAACTTAGGGCCGTCCGCACCGGGGATTTGCTCGAACCACCAGATGCCGTAATTGTGTGCTGAGCTGGTAATTACGTCGCTGTCGCCGTCGCCGTCGATATCATACACGAGCAAATCGGCACAGTCCGGCCCGAGCTTGGCGGGATGGAACTTCCAATTCTTATCCGTGCGGTCTCTGGGCGCCTCCCACCATCCTTCTTTGATAAGTACATCGCATCGCCCATCGCCGTTGACGTCGCCTGCGCCGAGGCCGTGACTGTATTTCTCAGTTCCCGGAGCATTCGGGCCGTCGGCGATAATGTGCATGTCCCACAGAGCGTCGATGTCCTTCGGCACGCCAAACCAGGCCATCTGGCCCTTGGGTCGAACGGCGAAGACCGGTACAGGTTTACCGTTGCCCAGCAGATCGACGAATATCGGCGTCTCGTTGCAGGCGCTTTTGACAACCATCCGCTCTTTCCAGTGGCCGGGCTTGTTCTTCGGATTCTCGTACCACAGGCACGGCCCGTCCGGCAGGCCGATGACAATCGAATCGATCCAGCCGTCGCCGTTTACATCCCGGGCGAAGTTGGCAAAGCAATTGCTGTAGACTTTTGTGCCGTCGTACTGGCCGACGGGGCGGACTTCGTGCATCTTCCAATCGGGAGCCTCGTACCAGACGTCACCGGTCAGGATGTCCAGCTTACCATCGTGATTTACGTCTCCAACTGCGACCCCCTCGGCTCGAAATGTTTTGTCTAAGACTATTTTCACAAAGCGAACTTCCTCGGCGGCTGCTACTGAGATACCGCATAAAACCACCGATATAATCAATAAATGTAACCATCTTGTTTTCATAATAACCTCCATCTTTCATAGTTCATCGATGTTCGTAGGGGCAGGCCCATGTGCCTGCCCAGGGTAACCACACAGGGTTGCCCCTACAACGCAGCACGAACTCAGCACGTAATTATAGCGTCTCACCCTCGGCAGGTAAACAAATATCTACGCCTTTGAGTCAGGCAATCGGTGCCGGAGATGAAGAACAGCACATTGTCTGTGTAAGTCAGTTATGAGAATTACCATTGAGTTTTTCATCAAGCTCGGCAAAGGTGAAACCTTCAGTGATTACGATATGCTCTTTATCCGTTAAAATCAGCCACGGCAGCGAACGAACTCCCCAGGTGAAACGGGTTTTTTCTTCATCGCTCTGAACCATTCCGATGGAGAAGGGAATGTTGTTCTTTTCCACCCATTCGTTGAGTACGCCGCTGTTAAACTTTGAAGCTTGAACAGCAACAACGAGAACGCCTTTTGTTTTAAGCTCTTGTGCTTTTAGGCTCAACTGACTCATGCAATTCCTTGACGGCCGCTGATTCATATCGAAAAAGCAGACGAGAATCATTTTGTCTTTGGCCTGGTTGGGGTCTTGCAGAACTCCGAATTGCTTCAAATCGGGCAGGGATTTGTCTTTCAGCGGATTTAATTCGTCTTCACCGAAACCGGCAACAGAAGTGACTCCGGCAATGTATGACTCATTTAGGTCATGAATATATACGTTTGTCCCCCGCGGAAATTAGATGTCAAAGTCTTTTTGTGCCAGGTCTGCATTGACCGTCACTTGCTCAACCTTCAATCTTCTTTCACGGGAGACAACACGATTTCCAGAAGATCTATCATTCCCGTAAAGTCTAAATACGCCTTCTACCGGAAACCATGCCCCATTTCCACAATCTCTGAATTCTGCAGATGCTTCATACCAGAGCGAACCGTTCAAATTCCAAAATCGTCCGCGTCTTGCTCTCCATCCAATTTCGGGATCTATCCAGACCTCTGCTTTTGAGCCGTCCGATTGGATGGCCTCTATAAAATAACATTCGTGTCCCTCCCATTTCTCCTGCCTAATGTTCGCAATCTCGCATTCAGCCAAAGATTCGCCCAACTTTTTCTCTCGATTGCCAAGCGTCATTCCAAAATCGATCGGGACAGGCCAGGCGTGCCTGTATGGCTTGCTGAAAATGTCGCCTTTGTTCTCGTTGGGTTGCCACTGCTTACGTCCCTCATTGTTAGCCGCAATAAACCGAAATGGTTTGCCGAGATAAAGCCTGCCGTCAAGCTGTGTTACATCGAGATATTCTCTCGCTCCTTCGCTGCGCCAATGTATCTCTAATCTGCGTTTTAAGGGCATTCCGTATTTTTCGTGTATTGCTTTGTTCAGTTGCTCATCTACAGTGTACTTGCAGTCAACATTTCTGTATAAAGAATCGCCATGTTTAACGGCCTTGAGAAGTTCGGCAGTCGTAATATCCGGCAGTTTAGCATAACATGGGACAGTTAATAACAAACTAAATATTATAAGAAACGATATAGCTTTCATTATTAGACCTCTCTCAGAACCGTAACTTGTTCATCTTTTTCCCATCCTTGGAAGTTCCCTGGTGTGATAGCAATGCTTTCCGCCTTTGTTAATCCTAACAAAATGACCTTAGCGATACAAGTTTTTTCTGTTATTTTTGGAGTGTTTGATCAATTTACCGCATGGGCAGAATCTGCCCATCCTACGAAAAATTAGGACAATAAGGGTGAATGGGGGCAGTTTTGGGTTAGGATTTTGTGGCCGGTTTCGGTAACGAGGATGTCGTCTTCTATTCGCACGCCGAGTCTGCCGGGAATGTATATGCCGGGCTCGATTGTGATAACCTGGCCGGCCTTGAGTTTGCCTTTGCCGTCAGGTTTGAGAAATGGGTCTTCGTGGATTTGAAGGCCGAAGCCGTGCCCTGAGCCGTGGCCGTAAACGGGCAGGCCGGCCTTGTCAATTACCTCTCGTGCGGCGGCGTCGACCTCAGTGATTTTCACGCTGGGCTTTATCATTTTTATCGCCGCGGCCTGGGCCTGCTCCACTACGTCATAAACCTTTTTGTAAAATGGCGTCATCCCACTTATGACGAAGCATCGGGTAATATCGCTGCAATAGCCTTTATATCTGGCGCCGAAGTCAATAAGGACGGCATCTTTTTTCTTGAGCTTTTTACTGCCGGGCTGATGGTGCGGCCGGGATCCGTTCGGGCCGAAAGCGACTATAGTCTCGAAACTGTTACGCGCCCCTAATTTGCGGATTTGAAAATCGAGCATGCCGGCCAGCTCGCTCTCGGTTATGCCGGGCTTGATGTATGGCAGGGTTTGTACAAGGGCTTTCGTCGAGATAGCGGCGGCGGATCTGATTGTTGCAATCTCGCTTTCGTCCTTGACGCTGCGCACGGTCTCTACAATACCCGCTGCTGTTTTGAGCCGGGCTTTGACATTCTTTTTCAACTGCTCGAAGTCCACAAGCGAAACCGAATCCTCGACGGCCACCGTTCGGACGGATTTTAATTTCTTTACCAGTCCGGCGACGGCGTCGGCCATCGGCCCGGCACGGTCGATGATTTTGCAGCTCGGACATTCTTTCTGTGCCTGCTCGGTGTATCTGCTGTCGGTCAGAAGATACACCCGCCCTCCGGCGATGGCCGCCCAGCTATCCTCGCCGAGAAAGCCGGTCATGTAAGTGACATTGGCCGGCTTTGTGACGATCAGGAATCGTATTTTCTTTTTATCCAGTTCGCGGCGAATCGCCCTGATGCGCTTGCGTATAATATCTATATTCATTCGGTCTGTTCTCCAATCGATACTATTTGCCGATGCTCAGCGGCCGAGCACGTACTTTGCCGGGGCCCACTTTTTCTGCCAGGCGGGGTAATCATTTGCCAGCAGATCTGTCGCGTAATATCCGAGCCAACTGTATCCGTTGCGGCGCTCGTATGATATCTCGGCCAGTGTCGCTTTCGGTATACCGTCCCGGCTGCAAAAGATAGGCTTGTTGGTCTCGATGTCATAGAACCGGGCCCATATCCGAGGCGCCGAAGCATCCTCGACAATCACCTTGTCCCAGCTATTTGATTCTGCCCTGTTTTGTTTTCGAATCTGCCTGATCCCTTCAAGCCCGGCCTGGTCGAACCATGTTACCGCTGCTTGTACGGCCTCGATTATCTCCGGCCCGGGCCTGTCAATGCTCATCAGGAACCGAACAATGCCTACAGATTCAGCTCCGCTGATCGAGGCTAATTCGTAACTGCGGGCCTTTCTCGGGACGAAGGTTTTCTCATCATGCTGGGCGCACCATGCCGTCTTTTTGCCGCTGACGACGATCTGGCATTTCAGGATACACTCGACGCCTTTTGGCACGGCTGCTTCTGCCCTCCGGCGGCGATTCTCATCTACAAAGGCATAGGGTGGCTTTTTCCCGGTAATATCGCCGAGCAGGTCAAGCACACCGATCATCGTGCCGTCGTTGAACGTGATGCGCCTCGCATAGCCGGAGGGATTCGGATAGCGCTGCGGCCAGCCGCCATTGTCATACTGGGCTTCGAGCACATAATCCAGCCCCTTGAGAAAGGCGTCTTTGAAGCGTTCGATTCCGGTGGCTTGATAAACTATCGCCAGGTATCGCATCTGCGTGCGGGTAGCCCCGTTGTCCAGCGTGGAATCATTCTTAATCTTTGCCTTGCGCAGCTTAGCCTTGTCCTGCTCGTTCAGGACAGATGCCATATCGATATTTTTCTGCCAGCCGCCTGAGTCGCGCTGGTGCAGAAGAAGGTTATCGGCAATGCGTATTGCCTGGTCGGTAGCGTAGAACTCCGGCCGCTGGTTGAGGCATCGTCTCCACGATATGGAGGTGGCGGGATTTTCCCTGCCCTGGGTACCGGAAACAATTGCCAGGGCAAACATACAGAGCGAAAACTTCAGTGTAAATCGTATCATATTCATAATCTTTACAGAAAACCGCGAAAAAATAAAGCCTTTTTAGCCGGCGCGTTTGGCTTTGCTCTGCCTGGTTCTTATACTTTCTGTAGATAAAGACCTTGCTGGGGGGGAAACCGGTTGGCGTAGAAACATGGACCCGCCTTTGATGTTTTCCGCAAGGGAGAAGAACTGCTTGTAACGCCCGATTTTTTCCCGGATAGGACGGCTTTTAGAGCCGTCCTTTTTTTATATCTTGTAAAAGCCCCTTTTTGCCGGTACAATACGGCAGTCGTAAGGGCGGTTCGCGAACCGCCCATGCTTAGTTGAAAGCACGCAAAAGCCTGATAAATTCGTAATAAACAAAGGGCAAAACGCAAAATTGAGGAAGTCTTACTAAAAGGCTTCTCAATTTTGATTTTTATTTTTTAATCTTTGGATTTCCTTAAATTATGCTATTACCGATTCGGACAAGCATTAAGCCGAGACGAACGCCTTATGCAAATTACGCCCTCGTAGCTGTCAATGTGGCTATTTTCCTGCTGAGCTATTTCCCCCATGTTGAATCGTACGGAGGCCCGACGGAATATATTCGGCAATGGGCCAATCAGTTCGTGCTCGATCCCAGACCGGGGCATCTGTTTCTTTGGCAGTTTGTCAGCTACGCCTTTTTACACGCCGGCCTTATGCATATCGTCGGCAATATGTTCTTCCTGTACCTGTTCGGCAATAACGTTAACGACAAGCTCGGCCATATCGGGTACCTGGCCTTTTATTTAGCGGGGGCGGTTTTTAGCGGGATAGGACATACACTTCTGAGTAGTTCATCTGTTCTCGGAGCCAGCGGGGCCGTTGCCGCCGTAACGGGCGCTTATCTGGTCCTGTTCCCGCAGACTTTAATCACCGTTATCTACTGGTTCATTTTCATCGGCACCATGGAGCTGCCGGCGATGTACTTTATCGCCTTCAAGCTTATCATCTGGGACAATATGGTCGAACCTCGTTTTGCGCCTCCGGTCGCCATTGCCTATGGGGCACATCTGGCGGGATATATCTTTGGAATCGGATCGATGGTCGTTTTGCTTGCAACTCATATCCTCAGCGGCAGTAATTACGATTTGTGGGCAATGATAAAACGATGGAATCGGCGCCGCCAATATCGCGATGTTGTATCGAGCGGCTACGACCCGTATACCGGCCGGACTAAGATAAAAGTCAAAGAGGTTATCAAGAGCGCCGCCGAGCAACAGAAAGAGGAGCAGTTAAGGCAGCTTCGCAGCGAGATTAGCGATCGGATGTCGCAGCGTAATTTGCCGGCCGCCGCCGAACTCTTTATCGAGTTGATGGAACAAGACAGTGAGCAGATTCTGCCTCGCCAGCAATTGCTGGATATTGCCAATCAGCTTGCCGGCGAGAACAAACACGCCGAATCGGCGCGGGCCTACGAACAGTTTTTATCTCACTACGGCAGCTACGAATACGCCGAACAGGTCGAGCTGATGTTAGGTATCATATATGCACGCTATCTGAATCAGTCTGGGCCGGCGGTAAAACATTTACAGATCGCGGAAAAAAAACTCACCGACCCCGGTCAGTTAAAGATGTGTCGGGATGAACTTGCCCGAATACAAAAAGCTTAATTCAATACGGTTCAATAAGCCGCCGATATATTTCCTTCCAAAATCCGATTTTTATCCGGCCAAGAAACAATAATAATTTTTAGGTGAAAAAGTAAGATTTCTTATTGACCAGTTGGTCAGTTTTGACTAAATAGTCAGCCTTATGAAAACTGGGCACAATAAATCCGAAGAAAACAGGCTCCGGAAGAGAGCTACAAAGACACATAAAAGGCTTAAAAAAGCGGCCCTGGATATCTTCAGAGGCAAGAGTGTTCATGCCGGAACTGTTGAAGAAATTACGGAAAAAGCGGGATTTGTGTTTGGCTTCTTCTTTTTTGCCATGATCGGCATGACTTCAGAAGAAATTGGAAAAAGTAGCAAACCTCTGAGGCGGGTTTTCGTAAAGAGCCTTGTGATGTTTCCTGGGCGATAGGATTCGTTGAGAAATTCGTCGTGTAAATTGCAAATCTAAGAATTGTGTTTGGACTTGTGGTTTAAATAAATTATGGGAAAAAATGAGACAAACGGAAACAAGCTGAAGCCGGCAGAGATAAAAAAATTCCAGGCCATGCTTTTGATAAAGCTGAATAATATACTCGGCAATGTTACAAGCATGGAAACGGAAGCTTTGCGAAGAGACAGAAGCGACCTTTCGAATATGCCGATTCACATGGCCGATCTCGGAACGGACAACTATGAGATCGAGAACATTCTCGGCCTGATGGACAGCGAAAGAAAAATCCTTGTGGAAATATATGATGCACTCAAGCGCATTGAAGACGGTACATATGGAATTTGTGAAAGTCATGACGAGCAAATCCCGAAGCAACGACTCAAGGCAATCCCCTGGGCCAGATACTGCGTCGCCTGCGCCACACTTTTAGAAAAGGGCCTTCTCGCGAAGAAACAATACGAAGAATATAATGGAACATTTCCCGACGATTTAAGCGATGACGAATAAGAGATAAGCATATCCTTTGTATAAAGGGCTGTCGTAACTTTCGGACCGGCAATGAAATAGTGTGGAAGTTTCTATTGTATATAATCACGATTTTCAAAATGTAATAAAGTTCTTTTAAGTCCGGTTTTACCGTGAACATCGCCGGGGCGGATAAAAATCCCGTTTTCAGCCTCTTTACGGCTGGGCGGTAAAATTCTCCAGAATTCGTCAAATCAGCCTCCCCGGACAGGCAAAAAGAGGTAAAATACCGCTGGAGAATCACTCCTGGATGGTCGATATTTTATCTAATAAAAAAGTTGACAATCAGTCGAACGGCTGCTAAATTCCATTTACGATTGCCGATTGGCGATTGTCGATTTCAATCGTAACTCGAAGATCGAAAATCTACGGAACCAATTTTTTGGGAGACAGAAAAATGCGATCTTATATGAATCTGTTTATTTTCGCTATTTTAACATGTTTAGTATCCATTAGCCTTACCCAACAAACTGCTACGGCGTCCGGCAGCTCTCAGGAAGTTGATACCTCGTCCTTTCCTTATACCGCCGAAATAACCGGTAATGACGTTTATGTTCGCTCCGGCCCGGGCACGAACTTTTACCACTGCGGCAAGCTCAACACGGGCGACAAAGTAAAAGTGGTCGGCAAACAGTTTAGCTGGTCCCGTATCGTTCCGCCGGCCGGCAGCTTTTCCTGGATTTCAATGCAGTATGTCACGATTAGCCCGGCCGATTCAAAGGTTGGAACCGTTACCGGTGACAATGTTCGTGTCTATGCCGGCTCCGATTACGTCAAGCCGCTCTATTCCACGACCCTGCAGGGAAAACTCAGCAAGGGCGAGAAGGTCAAGCTGTCAGGCGAGCAGATGGACGATTATTATAAGATCGCCTCTCCGCCTTTTGCCTATCTCTGGGTCAGCACTAAATTCACCAAGGCGATACCTGAGCCTGTCGAAGCTCCACCGGTTATCCCGACTCTGACCTCGCCGCCCGTCGAGCCGAAAGTCGGATCGACCGAACCAGGTGACGCCAACGCAACAACCGCAGTTGTTCCGGAGTCTGCAGTTCCCAAATCTCCGCTCGAAAGATATCGCGTTTTGAAAGAGCTGGTCAAGGCCGAGCGGGCCAAACCCACAGAGAAGCAGAATTACACGAACCTGAAAAAGGCGCTGCTTGAAATCGCCAATGACAAAGAGGCCGGCAACGCGGCACGCTTCTCGCAGTTCGTCGTCAGGCAGATCGAGGGCTACGAGCTGGCTTTGGTGGTCGTAAAAGAAGTCAAGCTTCAGAATGAGCAGCTCGAGAAGGTCAAGGCCGGAATCAATAAGGCCAAAGCGACAAGAATGGCCGAAGTTGAAACTTTGGGCAAGTTCGCAGTTGTCGGAGAATTCCAAACTTATCAGACCTACGGCCCGGGTCACTACCGGATTGTTGACGAAGCCGGCAAAATGGTCTGTTACGCTTTACCAACCGGCGCGGCTTCGCAAATGGATTTGGACGGTTTCGTCGGCCGGAAGGTCGGCCTTGTCGGGACGATCGAGCCGCACCTGCCGACGAAGAAAGCCCTCGTAAGATTCACGGCAATTGTAAAGCAATAATCGCCGGCTGTCTGCTGCGTTAATTGTTGTTCAGTATGTTTCCTCCAAAATCGGTAATAATCCCGCTCGTTCTATTTTGCGCTGATTGCGAGCGATTCGGCAGGCTCTACCAATCCCGCCGCCTCATCCTGTTCGTATTGATAATCCTGCTCATACGGCCCAAATAGCTCAGACCATTCGTACTCAAGCCTCGGCGTCCTGCCTATACCGTCGATTCGGCCGTCCGCCCAGATGGTCATATCCCCTTTGCCGCGATAGGCGACACTCAGTCGCTGGAAGCCTTCCTGCCCGCCGGCAGGGTCGACGAGACTCCAGTGACTTTCCTGTGTCTTGGGAGTCTCATCGTTATAATAAACGTCGGCTCCGAAATTTTCGTCGGACGGCGTGTAAGTCCCGTCAGTCCATTGGTTGGTCGTAATCATCGCTTCGCCATGATGCCAGACGTTTTGCGGCGTGCGCAGATCGTAGAAATCAGGCCCGGTCCGATTCGGATTGCATATCATAACTCCGCCGAAGCCTTCCGGCGCATAGTAGTTCAGGAATGTGCCCGTCATTAACTCGTAGTTCTGCAGCTCAGCGAAAACGTCGCCGAGTTGATTCGACAAATCTGAGCCGGGAAGATAAGTAAGCGCATATCGGCACGCAATCATTCGCGGCATGCGCCCGGATGATATGTCCGCTCCCGAAGACTGGTAATCATGGAGTGATACCAATGTGCCGAACTCATTGACGCCCTGTGCTGCCGTCACCATGCCTGGGAATCCCAGGTTGACCCAACGGGCCGAGCCGTCATCGGGGACATAAACAAACAACACATGGTGGTTCAGACTGCCGATGGGCGTCGGAAAGTCCAGTCGACGAGTAGACAGGGTCTTAATTGGTTCCTCGACATACCGGCCCCAGCATGTATGGCTTCGGCATGCGTAACTCAGGTCGCCGATTGCGTTGAACATTTTAAGATCGAGTTTGTTGATACCCGCAGCGGGGTATTTTTCAGCCAGCGCCTCGACCATGCCGTCAAGTTCCTGCTCGATCTCGGCCGGCTTCCACACGGAACCGGCCATTACGATTCTTAGCACACTATACCAGCCGCCCAGAAGCTCCTTCGTCTCCTCCGCCGTTTTAACAATGTAATCCGCTAGGAGGTCCCCATGTGCATAACCCATTTCGTAGTGCGAGCCGTAGAGGCGTACGACAGTGTATCCCTGTCCGGCGGCATTAAGTTGCTGGTCTATGATTATACCATTAGCGACAGCGGTCGATAATGAAAGACTTGCTTGCGGCGTGCCGCCATAGGCACCCATATTGATTCTGTCGCCGTTGGGAAGCGGCTCAAAAGCAACCGGACTATTCGGATCACCGGCATCGATACAGTCGCTCGATAAATAATCGATGACCCAGCTTTCGCCGGCCGGGTCCCAGCGCCCTGTCTGCGATTTCAGATGATAATCACTATCGACCCATGCTGCATTCGGATCGTTTGGCTCAACAACGATATTAGGATCATTGACATCGGCCCAATAGCCGGGCTCGGCAAAACATGGATCGACAGATATGGAACCCGGGCCCGCTAATGTGTCGTCAACTCCGTTATCACGCATGTAATTCACATCGTTATGCCACAAATTGTTGTAATTCAATATTGGTGAACCGGTAACAAAATTATGATTGATACCGTAGGTGTGCCCCGTAATGATGTTATTGACTATAACAGGTGAAACCATCACCCTCAGTGTTATTCCATCTATCTCGTTATTCACTATCGTATTATTGATAATAACCGGGTTGCTCGGGCTTTCCTCTGAGCCGTAAATATAAATACCATTGAAATTGTTCTTGATGATGTTATTTCTTACCTCGGGATTGGCACCGTACCAGAGGCCTATACCATGATTGCTATGAACAATAATGTTGTTTCTGATGATGGGTGCATAGCTTCCCCATATATATACACCACAGTTCATATGTCCTGAATCATTCTCCCCGCTATTTCTTAATGTAAAACCGCTAATAGTTACGTCATTGGCCCGGGCATCCACAACATCTCCATATCCGTTGGCGTCTATAATCGTCGCATCAGCTCCGGCTCCCAACAGATTAACCCCATTTTTCAGGGCGATATTTTCATAGTATGTACCGGGTGCTACGCTGATCGTATCGCCGTATTCTGCCGCATCTATCCCGGCCTGTATGGTTTCGTAGTCCGCCCCGGCATCATCGTCCACGTAAATGACCTTACCATAGACGAATGGGCAGAAAAGGACCACGATGAGCATCAAAGGGATTGTCCGAAAAACTCGTGTAAATCCGGCTTCCATCATTCTTTGTTCCTCCAGCCCCCATTTTTTCAGGCAATAGGGCAATAACCGGCTTTCCCCGATTATTTCTGTTACATAGTATACCAGAAGGTGGCTGTACCTGCAAAGTGCAAAAGACAGGAAGGATGAGCGATGAGGGACGAATCGTTCGTTGTCCTGCCTCTCTGTCATAAATCGTCGCCCGGTCCTTGTTCTACCCCTTTTGGAGTAGTTTGGGCATTGAAATTGGCTTTGATTGGCTTTGTTTTTTTGCCGCCCCAAGCCGGCATTTTTCTTCATAATCCTTTGTAATAACGGAGTTTGCATTAATTTCAGCCCCTGTAAAATTGGCTTTGTTTTTTCAAATCGGGTTTTCAACCCCCAGATAAATCCGGGGGCTAAATAAGATTGGCTTTGTTTGGCTTTGAATTGGGTTTGTTTTTCGCAGCCTTCAAAGCATGAAATTCTTCATAATCACCTTTCATATAGATACTTACGCTCATTTTGCCCACCGTAAAATTGGGTTTGTTTTTTCAAATTAAGCTCAATTTTTCGTCGTTTTCTACTCTTTTTCACCTGTTTTTTTCATTATTCTGCCTTTTTTCGACCCGGCACCAGTGGTGCGGGCTAAACTTTATTGTGGATGTTCAATGATCGAAACTCTCAATTCCACTTACGACATACGAAATACGATATACGAATATGTTAATCATTATACGAATATTAACGGAAAAAAGCGGGCATATTCCAGAAAAATCTCCGTGAGACGGCGTTCTTTGTGCGTATTGCGTGCTGCGTAGTGCGTATAGCGTGCTGTGGATGGTGTTTTTACCTTGTTTTATGCATTTTTACTTCATAATTGGACATTGCCTGTTCGATATTGGATATTCACA
>Ga0315543_1003837_pt1 | contig 13154 bp, 8 predicted proteins | sample SalMarSW160210MG_2_FD_203098 | JGI IMG/M metagenome (GOLD analysis project Ga0315543, IMG submission 203098) | Salt marsh sediment microbial communities from the Plum Island Ecosystem LTER, Massachusetts, United States - Salt Marsh Sediment SW1601-210 ...
AAGCGGTCCTTAAGCCTAACTTGCCAGACCGCTTCCTCACGGGCGCGGCTCGGTTGCTGCAAGGCAATGCCGGTTCACCTACCGCCGGTGAAAATCGCAGATCATCTGCCAGGCCTCTTCCGGCGTGTCGGCGAAGTGGAACAGGTCGAGGTCGTGGTCCGCGATTGTTCCCTCGTCGGAGAGAAACTCGAAACCGACTGCCCGTTGCCAGTACTTCCGGCCAAACAGGATAATCGGGATGTCCTGCATCCGGCCGGTCTGGCGGAGCGCCAGGGCGTCGAACATCTCGTCGATCGTGCCGAACCCGCCCGGAAAGATCACCAAGGCCTTGGCGCGAAGCAGGAAGTGGAGTTTGCGGACCGCGAAGTAGTGGAACTGAAAACAGAGCTCGGGTGTGATGTAGGGGTTGGGTTCTTGCTCCTTGGGCAGACGGATGTTCAGCCCGACCGACTTGGCGCCCACGTCGTGGGCACCCCGGTTGGCGGCTTCCATGATGCCCGGCCCGCCGCCGGTCGTGATCACGTAGTCGCACCGACCCTCGACCTGACACTGGGACGAGACCAGCCGGGCCAGCTCGCGGGCCAGGTCGTAATAGTGGCTTTTGGCCGCGAGCCGCTCGGCCCGGGCAACCTCCCGCCGCCGCCGCGGGTCGTCCGGCGTGTCGGCCAGTTGGGCACGCGCCTGATCGAGACGCTTCTGGGCCGCCGCCGGCTCACGAACCTGCGTGCTGCCGAAGACGACGATCGTCGATTCGACGTGATGCGCCTGCAGCACGAGTTCGGTCTTGAGCAACTCGAGTTGGACCCGCACGGCCCGAAGCTCGGGCAGGTCCATCAACTCCACGTCTCGATAGGCCACGCGGTAGCTGGGCGAATGAACCAGCCGTTCGAGATGTTCTTGGCGTTGTTTGTCGTCGAGCATAATGACCCATCCAAATCAAAGGTTGTCTAACCAAACATCGTAACCCATCCCGTGGCAAAGGTCCGCCAGAAGACGATCCAAACGGGTACCAGCACGGCCAGCCACGTCACCGGGCCGATCCTGGGTAAACGGTGCCACGCTCGCCGGAGAAGTGTCCCCGCGAGCGTCAGCACGAACGCGGCGGCTCCCAACAGCAGCACGGCCCAAAAGCCAAGCAGCAAACCCACGCATACCGCCGACAGAGCCGCGCCATCGTCGGCACGGCCTCCCGCGTGCTGCCGGGTGCCGCGGGCATCGTGCCCGGGCTGGTCTTCGGCAGGCACCGCCGAGACATCAGCGGCGGCCTCGTCCTTCGTCTGACGGGGCACGAACCATCCGAGAACCCATCCCACACACAATCCGGCCGCAATGCGAAGAAGCAGAAAAACCAACCACCAGGGCGTTGGGCCGCTGGACTGGGAGACAATCACACCAGGAGACAATGGCGGCCACGCTGACGGTGCAATGACGCCAACAAGCAACGCCGGGACAAACAAACGGAGTGGTATTCGCCGCTGGTCATACTCGATGAGTGCGGCCGCCAACAACGTGCAAAGCAACAGCAGGTGGGAGGCATAGATACCTACAACCTCGCCGGTAGCCAAATCACGCAGGATACCCAGCGGCCTTGGTTGTTCGCATATCTCGAAGACTTCCAAGGCTGGCAGGTTTGCCCCGCCACTGAGCAACTCGATCCAAGCGAGTCCGAAGAAGATGGCCGCCGTCAGGCCTTCCACAAACGGGTAGCGGAAGGAGATCGGCTCGCGGCAGTCGCGGCAACGGCCTCGTAACAAGAGCCAACCGAACACCGGGACATTGTCGTACCAACGGATCGGATGGCCGCACTTGGGACAACGCGAGCCGGGCCGTATCAGACTTTTCCCGGCCGGAAGGCGATAGACCACCACGTTCAAGAAACTGCCCACGCAGCCGCCCAAGACGGCCAGCCAGATCGAACAGATCCAAAGCCAGATCGGTGATAAGTCGGCGAATTGCATCAATTGCAAGTCCTGGAAAAAACCGAGCCGCGCCCGTAAGGAAGCGGTCCCCCAGCCGCGCTAACTGGACCGCTTCCTTACGGGCGCGGCTCGGTTGCATGCAAAGCACTGCTGGACGAGCCAGCAGTGGCACCCTAATCCCCAATCCCAATCCCGATCCCTAATCCCTCCCTATATTATGCCATGCAACGGCCCGCCGGGAGAGGCCAACCGGTCGACCCGCCGGCTAATCTCGGGATCTTCGACCAGCGGCGGGGCGTGATGAGGCTTGGTCCGCGCGTCGATCACCAGCGAACCACCGCAGCCCCAGTGTTTCTCGTCGGTGAACGACTCGATCCCGTGGACGTCGACCGCCGGATTGCTTCGGGTAAACGTGACCCAAAGGAGATTCTCCAGTGTCCGGGCAGCAAACTCGGCGTCGTCGACCACCACAATCAAGGGGAATTCGTTGATCGGATGGTGGCGGTCAACCGACGCCGCCCAACGCGGGACGGCCTCGGGGTTGTGCTCGTAACGGGGACCCTGCACGACCAGAATACCGGGCACGGCAATCCGTGGATTCGCCATGTGTGGTGGGTGGCTGGGTCTGGAGCGAAGCGAAGACCCAGGGATGGGCTCTCTGGGGCACCGCTTCGCTATGCCCCAGCCACCCTGCGCGCGGTTCGGGGAGAGGCTCAAAGCCAAATCGGCCGGCAGTTCGCCGGGCAACTCGCGCCGTGGGGGGCCGACCGCCGCGATGACCAGCTTCGAGCCGGCGTTGAGTCCCTGGCCGCTGTAGTCAAGCGTGTCGATCGTGGTCTGTGTCTGGAAATGCAGGTCACGCCGCCAATCGACCCGACGCAGTACGTGCGCGAAAAACGCCTCCACGCGGTGCACGTCCAAGGTTGGGTCATCCTCGACCGCGGCGATCCAGAGATACTTGGCCAGCGAGAGTTGACCCTGGCCCAGGATCGCATTGGCCTGGGTCAGAAGCTCGCGGGGGCGGCGCGGCTCGTAGGGTACGTAGCGCTCACAGCCCAGGGCCAGAAGCAGCGGATGCACCCCGGCGGCGTCCACCGCGTGCACGGCCCGGACGCCGGGGATGACCCTCGGAATGACCGGCCCGGTCAGCTCGTGAATGAGCTGGGCGAACATGGTGTCCTCTTGCGGCGGTCGGCCGACCACGGTAAACGGCCAGATCGGATCATCCCGATGATAGACCCGCTCGACGCGCAACACGGGAAAATCATGCGCCAGGCTGTAGTAGCCCAGGTGATCGCCAAAGGGTCCCTCGCGCAGTTGCCGATCGGGGTCCAGGTAGCCGCGGATGCAGAAATCGGCCTCGGCCGCGATGGGTAAGTGGTTCGCTCCGACGATCATTGCCGCGCGACGCCGACCCAACACGCCGGCAAGGCCGAGTTCGCTCATGCCCTCGGGCAGCGGCATCACGGCCGCAACGGTCATCGCCGGCGGCCCACCGACGAAGACGTTCACTCGGAGCTTCTCACCACGGCGGATGGCCGCCGCGTGATGCTTTTCAATGCCCCGCTCGATCTGGTAATGCAGGCCGACTTCTTCATTGGGTTGGTATTGCCCACCGGAGAGTTGCACGCGATACATGCCCAGGTTGGAGTGGGCCAGCCCCGGGCGGTCGGGGTCTTCGCTGTAGACCACCGGCAGCGTGACGTAGGCGCCTCCGTCATCGGGCCAGCTAACCAACTGGGGCAACTGGTCAATGGTGGTCTGGTTGGCCAGGACCGGTCCGTGGCGAACCTTCCTCGGTCGGCTGTGCCACGCCCGCCACGGGGCGTCGAGATACAGCCGGGGACGGCGGACCAGCTCGGCCGGGTCGATCTGGAGCTTGACCAATCGGGCCAAGCCGTCGAGCGAATCGCGGAACAGATACCGCATCCGTTCCATGGTGCCGAAGAGGTTGCTGGCCATCGGAAAACGGCAGCCGCGCACGTTGGCGAAGTAGAGCGCCGGCCCACCAGCGCGAAAGACCCGCCGTTGGATCTCGGCCGCTTCGAGCCGCGGGTCGATCGGCGGCTCGATGCGGACCAGTTGGCCGCTGGACTGAAGGTCGTCGATGCATTGACGAAGCGTACGATAGCCCATCGGCTTGCTGCTTATGACTTGCGTTTCTTGCCGGTCGTCCGACGCGTGTGCTGGACGGACTTTGCCTTCTTCTGCAAGTGCCCAAACTTGGTCGCCGGGGCACGCACGATACGTTTCGTTTTTCGGGCCGAGCCTTTGCCTTTGGTCATGGCATCCAAGATAGCCGATCTGCCCGCCGGTGACAAATCGGGAATCGGGGTGGCATGGCCTCGCTTGCGTGGCCATGTCGGGATGTCAGGGAAGCATGCTCACGCAAGCGAGAGCATGCCACCCCACGCCACGGTTGCCCTGGGCGAGCGGATTTGTTAAACTGGAGCGTTTGGGAACACACCAATGGGCCCGGCTGGGCAACCGATGATCGATCGATCCGAGCAGTCCGCAGTTGCCACCGTCGACCGGATTCAGATTCGGGGTGCCCGGACGCACAATCTCCAGAACCTCGACGTGGACATCCCGCGCGGTCGGCTGGTGGTCATCACCGGACCCAGCGGGTCGGGCAAGAGCTCGCTGGCCTACGACACCCTCTACGCTGAAGGCCAACGACAATACATCGAGAGCCTCTCCGTCCATGCCCGACAGTTCCTCCACCAGATGGAGCGTCCCGACGTCGACACGATCGACGGCCTGCAGCCGACGATTTCGATCGACCAGCGCTCGGCGGTCCAGAACCCGCGCAGCACGGTGGCCACGGTCACCGAGCTGTACGACTATCTCCGCCTGTTGATGGCCCGGCTGGGAGAACCCACGTGTTATCAGTGCGGCGAGCCGATCCGCCAGCAGACGCCCGAGCAGATTCTCGAAAACCTGATGGGGCTGGCCGCAGGCACCCGCGCGATGATTCTCTCGCCCATGGTCCGCGGCCGAAAAGGACAACACAAGGACGTGTTCGAGGCGATTTGCAAAGCGGGCCTGCTGCGGGCGCGGGTCGACGGCCAAGTGGTCGACGTGCACGATCCTCCGCAGTTGGCCCGGCAGCGTGCCCACACCATCGACGCCGTGATCGACCGTATCATCATTCGTCGAGGCATCGAAAGCCGCCTGGCCGACTCGATCCGCCTGGCGATCCGCCACGGCGAGGGATTGGTCCTGGCCGTTTATGAAGAGAAGCCCTCGAGCAAACGTGCCGGCGGCGACGGTCGGCGACGCGGTGATAAATCGGCCGCCAGCGCGGCCACCTGGCACGAACTCCTCTTCAGCACGCAGTATGCCTGCCCCCAGTGCAAGATCAGCTACGAGGAGCTCGAGCCTCGCACGTTCAGCTTCAATAGTCCCTACGGTGCGTGTCCGGTGTGTGAAGGGCTCGGGACGCGGGTCCAGTTCGATCCGGAACTGGTCGTGCCCGAGTGGAAGTTGTCGCTGGCCACCGGTGCGGTGGCGCCCTGGCGCGGTGCCACGGCCGCGGCGGAGCGGAAACACAAGAAGGCCCTGGACCGATTCCTGGCCGCCGCCGGGTTTCGCTGGAACACACCGCTGGAGAAGCTCAGTCCCGAGGTGCGCCGGCGGTTGCTCCAGGGCGACGGCAAGAGGTTTCTCGGCATCCTGATATTGCTCGAAAAGGAATTCGTCACGACGACCAGCGAGGCGAACCAACAGCGGCTCTCGACGTTCCGCAGCAGTGTGGTCTGTCCCGAGTGTGCCGGCGCGCGGTTGCGGCCCGAGGCATGCAGCGTTCGCGTGGGTGGGGAAGCCATCCACGAAATCACGGCGATGACCGTCGTCGAGGCCAGAGCGCTGTTCGACCGGCTCGCTTTCGATGAAGACGAGGCGCCGGTTGCCGAGCCGCTCTTGCGGGAGATCGCCTCGCGTGTGGCCTTTCTCGACAAGGTCGGCTTGGGGTATCTCACGCTCGACCGCCCGGCCGATACGCTCAGCGGCGGCGAACTGCAGAGGGTCCGTCTGGCCACGGGGTTGGGCTCGGGCCTGGTCGGGGTCTGCTACGTGTTGGACGAGCCGTCGATCGGACTCCATCCACGCGACAACCAGCGGCTGGTCGACGCGCTGGGCGATCTGCGCGAGCAGGGCAACACCGTGGTGGTGGTCGAACACGACGAGCGCATCATCCGCCAGGCCGATTGGCTCATCGACCTGGGGCCCGGCGCGGGCCGCCACGGCGGGCGGATCGTCGCCCGGGGCACTCCCGGCTTCGTCCAGGCGCAGCCCGACTCGCCCACCGGACGTTACCTGAGCGGGACGACACGCATCGAGGTCCCTCCGCATCGTCGTCGTACGGCCAAGCGTCGATCGATCACCCTGCACGGGGTGAGAACCAACAATCTGAAGAACGTCACCGTTCGGTTTCCGTTGGGCGCGCTGGTCTGCGTGACCGGGGTGAGCGGATCGGGCAAGAGCTCGTTGTTGGACGAGACGCTCAGCCGTGCTTTGGCTCACCACCTCGGCGGCGTCGCGCCGAAGCCGGGGCCCTTCAAAAGCCTCCGTGGCGCAGGCCAGGTTGACAAGGTCGTCCAGATCGATCAGTCGCCCATCGGGCGCACGCCACGGAGTAACCCGGCCACCTATACCGGCACCTTCGACGAGATCCGCAAAGTGTTCGCCCACACGCGGAGTGCTCGCCAGCGCGGCTACAAGGTGGGCCGGTTCAGCTTCAACGTCAAGGGCGGACGATGCAGCCAGTGTCAGGGCCAAGGGCAGACCAAAATCGAAATGAACTTCCTGCCCGACCTGTACGTCACCTGCCCCGTGTGCGGCGGCCGGCGGTTCAACCAGCAGACCCTCGAGGTCCGCTATCGCGACGAGTCGATCGCCGAGGTGCTCAACATGCGCGTGGACGATGCGGCGACGTTCTTTGAAAATTTCCCGGTGATCCGTCGCATGCTCGAAAGTCTCCACGAGGTTGGCCTGGGCTATCTGACCTTGGGCCAGCCTTCGATCACCCTGTCCGGTGGCGAGGCCCAACGCGTCAAGCTGGCCACCGAGCTGGGCCGCGTCGGGACGGGCAAGACGGTCTACATCCTCGACGAGCCGACCACCGGGTTGCACTTCGACGACGTCAAGAAGCTCCTGGCCGTGCTGTCGCGCCTGGTCGACCTGGGCAACACGGTCATCGTCATCGAACACAATCTCGACGTGATCAAGACGGCCGACTGGATCATCGACCTGGGACCCGAGGGCGGCGAGGCAGGTGGATACGTCGTCGCCACCGGCACGCCCGAACAGGTCGCCGCCTTGGACGACAACCACACGGGCCGCTATCTCCGGGTGGTGCTGGGGCGTTAGTAGAACAGCGTCAGGTCACAAGCGTTGCGCATTAGCCGCCGCGCCCGCGCGGCGCCGGTTGCCCCGCGTCCTCGTTTGCCGCCCGGCAGCAACAATGGCGGCAGCGCGCGACCTGAACGATGGGCTCGAACAAGCAGACGGTTTGGGAGACCAACCTCGGCAGCTTCGTCGAGGACGAAGCGACCGTTCTGGTTCACCAGGGCAAGGACCGGACCGAGCAGTGGATGATGGTCCGGCTCCAGAGTGCGGTGAAGACTCAGGCGGGCCAACAGGGAAAGGCCGGCCAGAGCCAAGTCGTTCCGAGCCCGACCGACTGATCGAAACGACATGTCGGCGGTTTTCTTTGCTCAGGGCGGCCGGCCCGATGCCCCGGTTCGGCCGCCCGGACGTTTTCTGCTCGATGCGCGACGCCGGGCGAACCTGCTGGGAGCCGGGCACGTCCTTGTCGATGGGGTTGCTCCGCGCCGGTGCCGCTCGCCGGACGCCTTGCATCCGGCCGAGAGACGTTCTATCCTTAAGGGTTCGGGCCGTATGTGAACCATCCCCCCAGGTAGCGTATTTGTAGGGGGACAGTCCCATTTTTGCTCCGCTATCGCTCCGCAAAAATCGGGATAGTCCCCAGGTGCAAGCAAGGAGACCCTCGTGAGCCGGGCTGAGCCTGTCGAGAGAACGTCGCAGATGACCTCGGGCGCCGACATTGTGGTGCAGTCCCTGGTCAACCACGGGGTCGACACGATCTTCGCCTATCCCGGGGGTGCCAGCATCCCCTTGCACCAGGCCCTGACCCGATACCGCGACAAGATCCGCGTCATCCTGCCGCGTCACGAGCAGGGGTGCGGCTTTGGCGCGCAGGGCTACGCCCGGTCGACCGGCAAGATCGGCGTTTGCATGGCCACCAGTGGTCCGGGCGCGACGAATCTCGTTACCACGATCACCGACGCGAAGCTCGACGGCATTCCCATCCTGGCGATCACCGGCCAGGTGGGCACGGCGGTGATCGGCAAGGACGCGTTTCAGGAAACACCCATCGTCGAGGTCTGCCGTAGCGTGACCAAGCATCACTACCTGGTCACCGACGTCAATGACCTGGCCCGCGTGCTCCGCGAGGCGTTCCACGTGGCCACCACGGGCCGCAAGGGACCGGTGCTGATCGACCTGCCGAAGGACGTGCAACTGAGCCAAACCGTGCCCGACTACGACGTGGCGATGGATCTGCCCGGCTATCGTGTCGACCATCTACGGGCCTGGCCCGAGCAGATTGCCCAGGTCGCGGCCGCCATCGGCCGGGCCAAGCAACCGGTGATCTATGCCGGGGGCGGCGTGATCGCCAGCGAGGCCGGCGACGAATTGACCCAGTTGGCCCACAAGCTTCGTATTCCGGTGACCACGACCATGACCGGGTTGGGGGCGTTCCCCGGCGACGATGAACTCTCACTCGACATGCTCGGCATGCACGGGAGCGTCTATGCGAACTACGCCGTGAGTGAAGCCGACTTGTTGCTGGCCTTGGGCGTTCGATTCGACGATCGCGTGACCGGCAAGGTCGAAGAGTTCGCCCGGCGCGGCAAGATCGTCCACATCGACATCGATGCCTCCGAGATCAACAAGATCAAGGCCGCGCACATTCCCGTCATCAGCGACATCAAGTATGCGCTCTCGCAGTTGCTGCGGGTGGCCAAGCCGGCCGAGGACCTCGGCCAGTGGCACAGGAAAATCGCCGCCTGGAAGAAGGAAGACCCGCTGGGCTACGATCACGATTCGCCGAATATCCTCGCACAGCACGCCATTCACACGCTTTGGGAAATCACCAAGGACCGGGATCCCATCATCTCGACGGGCGTCGGCCAGCACCAGATGTGGACGGCCCAGTTCTACAAGTTCCGCCGACCGCGCCGATGGCTTTCGAGTTGCGGCCTTGCCACCATGGGATTCGGCTTGCCTTCGGCCATCGGCGCCAAGGCGGCCCATCCCGATCGGCTGGTCGTCGACATCGACGGCGACGGCAGCCTGTTGATGAACCTCCAGGAAATGGCTACCAGCTACTGCGAGAAACTGCCCGTGAAGGTGATGCTCCTGAACAACATGCACCTGGGCATGGTCGTGCAGTGGGAGGACCGGTTCAACGCGGGCAACCGGGCCCACACGTATCTGGGTCCCATCGACGATCCCGAGGCGGTGGGCGAGGGCGACGGCATCGGCCCCGAACATCGCTACCCCGACTTCGTGGCTATCGCCAAGGGGTTCCACTGGCAAGGGCGTCGCGTCTGGGACAAGAACGAGTTGGAAGAGGCGGTCCGCGAAATGGTCGACTCGCCCGGCTCCTTCCTCTTGGACGTGCAAGTGCCCTATCAGGAACACGTGCTGCCGATGATTCCCGCCGGGATGACCGTCAGGGACCTGATACGAGAGTAATCAGGGATCTCATGCGAGAGTAAAAAGGAGAACTTCGGTGTCCACCCTGAAGCGAATTCTCGTCACCGGGGGTGCCGGTTTCCTCGGATCGCATCTGTGCGAGTGTCTCGTCCGGCAGGGCCACGACGTTATCTGCCTTGATAACTTCTTCACCAGCCAGAAAGCAAACATCGCCCATCTGCTCGAGTTGCCCAACTTCGAGCTCGTGCGCCACGACATCACGCTGCCGATCTTCCTCGAAGTCGACGAGATCTACAATCTGGCCTGTCCCGCCGCGCCGGGCCACTATCAGTACAACCCCATCAAGACCCTGAAAACGTCGATCGTCGGCTCGATCAACGTCCTGGGCATGGCCAAGCGGTGCCGGGCCAAGGTGCTCCAGGCCTCGACCAGCGAGATCTATGGCGACCCCGAAGTCCATCCCCAGCCGGAAAGCTATCGAGGCGCCGTCAACACCCTCGGCCCTCGCGCGTGCTACGACGAAGGCAAACGGGCCGCCGAAACCCTCTACATGGACTACCACCGCATGAACGGGGTCAACATCCGAATCGTGCGGATCTTCAATACCTATGGGCCGCGAATGCATCCGTTTGACGGCCGGGTCGTCTCGAACTTCATCCGCCAGGCGCTGGCCGACGAAGACATCACCATCTTCGGCGACGGGAAGCAAAGCCGGTCGTTTTGCTATCGTGACGACATGGTCGAGGGAATCATTCGGATGATGAACGGGCCGGATGACTTTATCGGGCCGGTGAACCTCGGCAACCCGAACGAATTCTCGATCCTCGAATTGGCCCAACAGGTGATCGAGCTCGTCGGCTCGAAATCGAAGCTGGTCTACAAGCCGCTGCCCGAGGACGACCCCCGGCAGCGCCAGCCCGACATCACGCTGGCGAAGAACCACTTGCGTTGGCAGCCGACGGTGCCGCTTCGGGAAGGGCTCCAGAAGACGATCGAGTGGTTCCGCACGATCAACCTGAACCACTACCGGCCACCCACGCCGAACTACTTGTAGGCGTGTCCCGAAGCCGTCGGCCGTCAAGTCACCGCGACACTACGTCTCTGACAGCCGATGAACGTGCAGGCTGGCGACCGGGGTGCTTTTCCACGCCCGTCCGGCGTGGTATGCTCAAAGGCTGACCATGATCGTGCGACGGGGCGGCTCGTCTGAAGTGTCTCAACCGACCGGCTCCCAAGCCTGGAGGACGAAGATGTCAACATGCAGTACGTGGCGATATGGCCTGGTCGGTGTCGTGTGGCTCGCGGCGACCCTTGCCGCGCTTACCGCCGGTGCCCAATCGGTGAAGCCTCGCTATGGTTTCACGAAGGGTCAGGTGTACGGCTACGACCTCAAGATCACCTGGACCTACCCGGACCACACGGAGACGAAGAAGGGTTTTTCGCTTTACAAAGTGATTTCCGCCAGGAAGGACCGGCTGGGGCTGTCGTGCGTGGGGCATCTTGCCAAGGAACGTCCACCCCGGGCCGCGGCGAAGTCGGCTCAACCGGACCGCATCCACCCGACGCGCGCCACCTTGATGATCGACCGCCGGGGCGAACTGCTCAATCCGGACGAATCATTGACGTCGCTTGCCGAGGTGATGGAATTCCAGGAGACGATCGCGCTGCCGAGGCTGCCTGAAGGCGACGAGAAGCATTGGTACACGCTAGAAGACATCTCGATCGGCAGGAATTGGGCGAGCATGCCGAGTAGTGTTGTCCACGGGAGAATTCCTGCCCAGCAACGGGTCGACTACCGGTTTGAACGTGCCGAGGGCCATCTCGCGTGGATCAGCAGAACGCATCGTGTCAAGACGACGCTGGGGCTGGGTTTCCAATTCGACATGACGGGCAAGGGGCGGCTGGCCTTCGACGCGCGTCGCGGTCTGGTGACGTCGTTTTCGAGCACGTACACCATATCGACCGACGACGGCGCGAAAAAGGAAACCACTAGCGCCAAAGTCGACTGCCGGTTGCTCGATCCGACCAAGGTCGCCGCGCTGGTCGAGATGCTTCGCCCCAAAAGGCCCAATCCGGCCGCGCGCAAACTCGCCTTGCGGGGACTTCGTTCGAGGAATCTCGAACAGATCGGCGCGGGGATCGCATTGGCGGGCTCGTTCGCCCGGGACGACCGGCCCGATGATTTCGCCAAACCGCTCGCGAAACTGCTGAAGCATCCGGTCGTCCAGGTCAGGTTGGGCGCGGCGATGGCGCTTGGCATTTGGGCCACGCCGGCGGCGGAGACCGAACTGATCGATGCCTTGCAGAAGGCGGGGCCTTTCGCCAAACCCATCTTCCTCAAAGCGCTGGCTGCCGTGGGCACGGAGAACGCCGCCCGCGCCATTGCCCTGGAGGCGCAAGAATATCCTCTCGAGGTTTGTGGAGCATTGATGGCCATGGGACCGGCCGCCGAAAAGCCCGCGGTTGAACTGCTCCGCAGCAGCAGCCACCAGGCACAGGAAGGAGCCTGCAGGATACTGGCCCGGATCGGCGGAGCATCCAGCGCGGTGGCCCTCCAGCGCCTGCCGCAGTCCGCGGGGTCTACCGCACGCATTGAGGCGCACAAGGCGCTCGTGGCGATCAGGAAACGGGTCTCCGACGAAGAAATCGCCGAGGCGGCTCGACGGCAAGAGGCCGGGCGCGAGAGCATGCATAGCTGGACCGACACAACCGGCAAGTTCAAGATCAAAGCCAGGCTCTTGGGAATCCAAGGTGCCAGCGTCGTGCTCAAGAAGGAAGACGGCAAGCGAATCACCGTTCCGCTCGAGAAGCTCAGCAAGGCCGATCAGCTGTTTGTCCGATCCAGGATGCCGTCTCAATAACTCGTCCGGCGCGCATGAACACGTGTCCTACCACTGGCCGATCAACGTCCGCGCCAACGCTTTGATCGACGGAACTGGTGAGTCGAGGTTGGCGGCTGTGGCTTGAACGTCGGCTCCTTCGCCTTCTTCTCGACCTTCTTGTTGGCAAAGAGTTCTCGCTGGGCGAAGATGGCGATGAAGTGCCGGGTGCCGGCGATCATTTCGCAGCGCAGCAGAATCCAGCCCGCCTCTTCGGCCTGCCCGGCCAGCCGGCCGGGCGAGAACGCGTGATCCTTCCCGCGGCCCGTGGCCAGTTCGTGATAATACTCGATGATCACCACGCGACCGGTCGGCTTGATCACCGATCGCAAATGCCGCAGATAGTCGACCAGGCCGTCCTTGGGCAGGTGATGATACGTCTTCGAGATAAACGCCAAATCGCAGCTGTTCTCCGGCAATCCGGTGCCGTCGGTCGGGCACAGATAAGGTTTGAGCTGGGGGACTTCGGCGTACTTTTTCTTTATTGCGTCGACTTTTTTCTGGACGACTTCGGCGGCGTGAACCGCGCCGGACGGGCCGACCTGCTGGGCCATCTTGGCCGCCCACCAGCCGTCGCCGGCGCCGATGTCGACCACCACCTCGCCCGGCTTCA
>Ga0315543_1003843_pt1 | contig 13138 bp, 10 predicted proteins | sample SalMarSW160210MG_2_FD_203098 | JGI IMG/M metagenome (GOLD analysis project Ga0315543, IMG submission 203098) | Salt marsh sediment microbial communities from the Plum Island Ecosystem LTER, Massachusetts, United States - Salt Marsh Sediment SW1601-210 ...
AACTCAAAAAGCCTCAGAAATTTTGCGATATCTACGGTTTTTACATCGCCTTGGCTGTTTATAGTTCTTTCAATTAAAATTTCACTGCCGGTCTGAACCTGTTCGTTAATCTTTTGTATATCCGTAATTTTTTCTGCCGGCTTTACCAGATATTCGACCTCAATCGGCCTGTATGTAACCGGTTTTTCCGTAACCGCAACAGACACAAGCTCAAAACCGCCAGGCAGCTGTTCAGCAATCAATTCCTTAAATGAAAAACCTTCAGATGCTTCTATTTTCACGCAGAAAAGTTCGTCATCAGAGGCAAGTCCGACATTCCTCGGCAGCGGCAGTGAAAGTTTCGGATGCGGATTGAAGCCCTGACTGTAAATCAGGGCAATTCCGCTGCGGACAGTCGCCCTGGCGATGACCCGCATTGTTTCCTGATGGGACAGAAACCTTACATTGCCGCTTATTTTAAATTTACCCGCAAGGGTAAGTACATTCGAATTTATTGCTGACCTCCTAAATCCTTAAAAAGTTAATTTTCTTTAAAACACTTCAGGCAGAACTTTCATTGCTGCACTGCGGAGATAGTTTATCACTTCGCGCTCGGAGCTCATTAAAAGCACTTTCCGTGCAAGGCTGTTGCAGGATTCTATTGTTACCGAGCGTATGAGTTTTTTTATCTCCGGTATCATCGGCGGAGCAAGCGAAAAAGTCCTGAAACCCAGTCCGAGAAGCAGCATCACAAATTCCGGTTCTGAAGCCATTTCGCCGCAGATGCCGGCGCTTATTCGCGCCTTGTTTGCCTCGTGAATTACGCTTCGAAGAAGGCCTATCACCGCAGGGTCGGCGCCTGAGTAAAGGGTGGAGACCCGCTCATTACCACGGTCAACCGCGAGAGTATATTGAATAAGGTCGTTGGTCCCTATGCTGAAGAAATCACATTCGTTTGCAAGTATCGAAGCGGTCAGCGCCGCTGAAGGCGTTTCTATCATAATTCCTATCGGTATATCAGGCCTGTACTCGATGGAATCTTCATCGAGGTCCTCCATTACGTCACGGATTATCATTTTTGCCTGCCGCAGTTCGTGCAAACTGCTTATCAGCGGGAACATCACGCGTACATCTCCGTGAACTGAAGCCCTGAGGATGGCCCGAATCTGCGTTTTGAACATAACGAGATTCTGCAGACAGAAGCGGATTGAGCGAAGTCCCAGAAATGGGTTCGGCTCGCGCACAAACCGGCGGCTCTGCGTGAATTTATCCGCGCCGAGGTCCATCGTCCTTATCACCACAGGCATATCGCGAAAAACCCTCATAACCTCGCTGTATGCGTTATAATGGTCTTCTTCGGCAGGTTCGGTCTGACTGTAAAGGTACAGAAACTCGGTTCGATAAAGACCGATGCCGACCCCGCCCCTGTCTAAAACGGTTTCCGCCTCATGCGGAAATTCGATATTGCCCAGCAGTTCTATCTGCACACCGTCGCGGGTAACCGCGTCAAGGTCGCGAATCGCGTCGAGTTCTCTTTCAAGTTTGTCAAAATTAACCGCATATTGCCAGTACTGTTTGAGAGTCGCCTCGTCAGGGTCGATTACAACCACGCCGCGGTTGCCGTCGATTATCACGGTAGCGGTCGGGTCGACATTTCTCGTAACGTCCTCAAGACCTACAACGGCAGGAATGCCGAGCGAGCGGGCTACTATCGCCGTATGGCTGGTTCTTCCGCCGGCATCGGTGGCAAAACCTTTTATAAACTCGCGGTCGAAACTGGCGGTCTGCGTAGGACCAAGCTCATGAGCGACTATCACTGCTTCATGGCCGATATGCTCGACATCTTCTCTTTTTTTGCCGAGCAAATGCCGTAATAAACGCTTCTCCACATCATAGATATCCATTGCTCGTTCGCTGATATACCTGTCCTGAACGGAGGCGAAATGATCGGCGATATCTCTCAGGGTCGTAGAGATGGCGTATTCTGCTGTTAGAAGATCGTTATAAACAAGGTCGGTGATTTTTTTTCTCAGACTTCTGTCCTTTAGAAACCGCAGATGAACTGCAAAAATATCCTTGATATTGCCTTCAGTAACTTTTTCGTCTGAGTCAATTTTCTCAAGCTCCTCGACAGCTTTGCGAAAGGCGTCCCTTACCCTCTTGACCTCGGCGACTTTTACCGAAGGCAGTATGGACCGTCTGGGTATCCGGTAATCCTCCGCATCAATAACGATAGGCTTTGCTATCGCAATGCCGGGCGAAACTGCTATTCCTTTTTTTATTTCCATCTGCTTTACGCCAATCACTCGGCGGGTTTTTCCGCCTGCCGGTCCTGTTCACTGCATAACTTATTTTCTACAAGGTCCTTCAGTGCCTCGGTGGCCATTTGAGCATCAAGGCCCGTAGCGGTTATAGTCAATTTTGTACCTGCCGACGCGGCAAGCATTGTAACCTGCATAATACTTTTACCGTCAACGGTAGTCTTGCCGTTGCTGATTTTGATATTGCTTGTAAATCTGCTGGCGGTATCGACAAGCTGCATCGCAGGCCTTAAATGCAGGCCGTTGGCATTTTTTATCTCGACCTCGGTTTGACTGACCAAATCAGCCAATGGTTCTACTCCTGTACTTTTTAATTCTATTCTCTGTCAGGCTTTCCGCCGCCGGCCTACCACGAGGGATTCTGGTCAACTTCCACCAGTAATTCTTTTATCTGTTCGACAGTTTCACTTTGCCTGAGGAATTTTCTGAAATTATCCTTCTGCAGATGCTCAAAGATGGCTTCCATAGCCTGCAGGTGCTGGTCGCCTTCGGTCGGGCTGATTAGCAAAATGATGGTATAAACCGGCTGCTTGTCGAGAGCGGAAAAATCGATTCCTCTTGCGCTTACTCCGATAGCCGCAACTATCTTCTTGATGGTCTTATGCCTCACATGCGGCACTGCCACTCCCTTGCCGATGCCGGTACTGGCTTCATTTTCTCTCTTGATAACTGCCTTGGCGATATCAGCCGCGCTGCCCTTGGCGAGCTTGCCGGCCTTCTCAAGAGCTTTGACAAGTTCCTTTATTACATCATCTCTCTTTACCGCTTCAAGCCTCGGTATAATAGCTTTGGTACATATAACATCAGCTATCTTCATATCCGCTCCCGTCTCATTTCTGCATTGTCTTACGTGAGTGCTTGTTATCTCGTTCCTTTTCTTTCTGTCTTTTAAGCTGCCTTTCAACCTTTCTTATAACTTCCTCCAGGCATCCATACATATCCTGCCCGATTTCTTTAGCGACAAATGTATGATTATGTTTGGCTCTTGCGATTATCTCGACACTATTTGTCGCTCCGTCTTTGCCGCCTTCGACAATAACTTCAACATCAATTATGCTGCTGTAAAACTTCGCAAGCCCGGAAACCTTCTCTTCGATTTGGGCCCTGGTATCATCCGTTATACCTATGTGTTTGCCAATGATTCTTATGTCCAATCTGTCGCTCCTTAAAAATTTACTTATCTTTTAATTCTTTTAATTCTGCAGTATTTTTTTCTTCGGAATAAGAGTCAAAAATTGCCGGGCTGATAACTCCGCCGCTTACGGTAAAACGCAAAGCTTCCTCCACCGTCATACCCATCTCTATAACTTCATTTTTGGGAACTATGATAACATATCCTGTAAACGGTGTCGGAGAGGTCGGGACAAACAATGTAATAAATTCCTTTTGTTGATTTTCGTTAATCTTCTGAAGACCCGCCCCGGTCACCATCGCTATCGACCATGAACCTTTACGCGGATATTCAACAGCGACAACTCTGCTGAAAGTCATTTTCTCTCTGGTAAGAAAGAAGTCCGTAACCTGTTTTATATAGGGGTAGATTTTTCTGATGACCGGCGTCTTCATAAAAGCTCGTTCAAGTATTCGCCACAGGGCCTTGCCGATGAAACTTGCCAGAAGCGCGCCGACAAAAATTACAATAACAAATGCAATCAGAAGCCCGGCCATCTGGCCTCGTCCATAGACCCAGAATTTTTCGGCTTTTTCAACTCTTACAGCCCTTTTCACTTCAAAATCCTGTGTCTTATCCTGCAGCAATTGCTGGTCCTCAGCAGCGGCCGGAAAATTATCTTTAACGTAAACCAATACCTCGTCCTCGCTTATATAGGGATAATGCGGGGCGGCATACACCAGAATCCTGACTACGCCGCGGTTAATATGTGAACTTACATTATGCTGGAGAAACAGGTAAAGCTGGACAAAAATCCAGACTGTCAAAATAGTTGGCAAAAGCGCGGCCAGGCCTCTGAAAAAGTATGTTCTAAAATTTTTTAAAGCCTGCATTTCCCCTGACTTACAATCCTTTTATTATTTTTGCTTCGGCCCGTTGGCCGTTTTCTTCGTAAAAACCTTAAAAACCAGACAAAATTCAGTCAAATCTGCCAGCCAATTTACTTTATGAACCACTGCTCGTCAACAAAAAATAATATAAGCTTTGAGATTGGAAATATCATATCTGCGAACAAAAAAGGCCGCTGGCAATACAACACAGCGGCCTTTGAATTTAAGTTTTTACTACCAGTTCGGTGTGCAGCCTGGGGTATTCGGCTCGTTGCAAAGCATCCAGTCCAACGCAAACTCGGCAAAGTCAGCAAAGTCCACCTTGCAATCCTGGTTTAGATCGGCAGTAACTGCATACCATTTATTCAGATATTCCTGACAATTTCTCGGCTCCCAGGCCGCATAATGAGCCGCCACACGGCACGCATCCAAAATACCAGGATATATCGCAAATTCATCGTAATATCCCTGCATAAAGTTATGATAATAATACCAGCCTTCTAAAGTATATCCAGCGCCAATGATAATACGGTCCATCTCCGGCCCCGCCTTTCCACCGTTAGGGCCGCCGGTGTAAGCTATCGATCTGACAAGTACGCTGTCCAAAAACATTCTGACAAGCATTTGATTCGGGTCATTATTATACTGCTCATCATAAGCTACAACAATGTGGTGCCACTGCCCATCAAGAGGAACCGGCATGCCGGGATAGTCCCAGCCGCCATTTCTAAGAATACGGAACTGATTAGCATCCTGCTTACCCAAACCGGGAGCGATATCTTCAAACTCTCCTGTCTGCTGGAAGAAGATTCCATCAGTATCGGTCACTTGAGAGCCTTTCCACCAGAACTCAAAAGTTATATCGCCATCAACAAAAGCATATTGGTCGTTATAGTCGGCTGGACAATAAGAGGGGTAAGGACAAGGGGGTGCTGTCAGCCGATTTGCTGCAGCAGCATAGCTATAGCCTGTACCGGTCATATAAATGCACTTTCCTATTCCACCAGCGCGCTCCACAATACTCGTCGCAACGCCGTATTCAACCCAGTAGTTGTTGCCGGAAGAGTCTTTATGATTATTAGGGTCATCCCCAAACCGCAGATACAGACAGGGGTCATCTGCCATTATCTCATCGGCATATGAACCGGCATCAGGAACAATAAAGCATGGACATACAAAGGTACTTTCATAGACGTTAATACCGTAGATGCAGCTGCCCGTCATCCTGGACCGGTTTATGATTATACTGTCAGGCACAGCCTTCGTATTGACCTGTACAACCAGTTTAAAACAATTCGAATCATCGGGACCTAACGTTCCGATGTCCCAGATAACCGTATGAGAGCAGGGGTCATAAAACCCACAGGGATCTGATGAAACATAGTTCACCTCATCCGCCAGGAAATCGGTAATGGCAACATTCGTATCGCTGTAACCGTTGGCATAGTAATAAATATTGTATGTGATATTAACATCGGGCAGAACGCAATCATTGGCATCATCAACCTTCGTAATTGTCGGACAGCATATGGATGTATATTCATAAGCAGTATCTGCCGTCTGGTCACCGCTTTTTATTTCGCATTCGTTTATGATTGTACCGCATGGCTGAGCACACTTTACCTTCACTGTCAGCGCAACAAGACCCGAGTCATTCGGCTCCAACGTACCAATATTCCATATAACTGTATGAGAATTGGGTTCATAGACTCCGCCGGCAGAAGCTGAATTAAAATCCACTTCCGCCGGCAGATTATCAACAATATTGACATCGCTGATACCCGGCAAGTTCGGCTCATTAGACTCATCGGGATAGCCGTAAAAAATCGTGTAATTAATATAATCACCCGGCCCGCGACAGTCGCCACCATTGACATCATCAACCTTTTCAATGGTCAAGTTCGATGAAGGGCCAAATGCATATATCTTTCCATTTTCGTTACCGACATATATGCTTCCCTGATAAACTGCCGGTGAACCCTCCAGTCTGCTGGCGCCGGTATCATAACACCAAACCAATTCGCAGGTCGTTTCATCTATTGCGTAGAATTTGTGGTCTAAGGAACCAAAGAACACTTTCCCATCGGCCACTGCAGGAGCAGCCCATACTGCTGAGCCCGTTTGGTAATCACAGATAACCTCGCCTGTCACGGCATTCAGAACATAGAGTTTACCATCATCGGAACCGATGAAAACTTTTCCATTATGCACAGCCGGAGTTGAAGTAGAACTACCACCTATATTGGTCGTCCATATTTCAACACCATTGGCCTCATCTAAGCAGACAGCCTGATCATCTGTGCCATTCCAATTGTAAACTCCAAAATAGACTTCAAGATTTCCGTCATTGTCCCCATCAGCTACCGCCGCCCCATTATTATTAACCATCCCTACTACGTTATTATGGTACAGATAGTAATCGTAAGTCCAGATTATCTGACCGGTAATCTCATCGAGGGCAGCCAAAGTAGGTTCGCCATTCCCAAAATTGTGCGTTCCGGAATAAACTTTTCCGTTTGCCACGGCCATTGGTCCATCGGGACTTCCTCCAATGAATTTGCTCCAGTTTGGTTCGCCTGTGTTTGCGTCGAGACGATAAACATAGCCGGCGCTTGATGCGATAAATACATATCCGTTATGAACTGCAGGGGACGACCAATCCCAGGGTCCATCACCTACCTGTGTTTGCCAGATTACATCATTTGTATCGGCATCCAACGCATAGAAACTCCCGGCCTCAGAGAGAAAGTAAACCTTATCATCTGATACAGCCGGTGATGAATGGATTACTCCATCTGAATGGAAAACCCAAATTAGAGAGCCGTCTATCACATTTACAGCATAGAGATTGCTATCCATAGCACCAATGTAAAGTATTCCATTTACAATTGCCGGGGAAGACACCATTCCCCCATAACCTGCTGTATTAGTGTCATATATCCAAAGAACGGTATTTGTGTCAGGCGCGGAGGATATGCTATAACCGCCAAGAGCCGAATCATGATGAAACATTGGCCAATCATCTATTGCCTCGGCTGTACCGCAGATGCCTGAGATGAGGATAATTAGTGATAAAATCAGACTTGTGCCGTGCTTTATCCTTCGTAGTATTACGGAGAATGAAAACGAAGCGTCGGTATTCGCAGCCGCTCTACAGCAGGCATTTCGCAGAGCAGCAACCGTTTTTTGAGCCGACATTTTTTACCCTTCTCCTTAATCCAACATCCCTGCCTTAAAAAATACCCGCTGTGATGTGCATCACGGCGAGAGCACACTGTCTTTACTCCTGCCGAAAACCCTTTTCAGACACACATCCTCTCTTAGTTTAAATTGTAAACTTACAGGCCTTCCAAGTCAACAAAAAACTAAAAATTCGCACCCGCTTCATAAGCCCGCAACGGACTATCCCCACGAAAGTGCCGATATGTTTTATTATTACCTGCTTTCAGGCAGCGGTCCCCATCTCTGCCGGCAGGATTCTTCTGCCCGGCGATGTCGGTCTTTGAGTCGGCAGTTGTCTCGTAAGCCACTTGCCGCTTCGGCAGGTCGCAATCGCCCAGGGCGTTATCCACCACAGGCCGACCAGCCACAGCAGGCCGTATGCATAAGCCCACAGCGAATCCGAATTTCTCCTCCGCAGCGCATAAAACACAGTCGGCGCCGTCGATGCTATAACAACCCACAGCATTAATTGTGAAATATATGCCTGCGGCCTGACAAACATAAAACCTACAGCCAGAGACGCTATCACCTGCGGAAAAACAAGGTTTACGCACGACACTATAAAGTTGACTCTCGCGCCGCTCATCGGGCCGCTGCGGAATCTTTTAAATACGAACCCCCCCATTTTCAGCGTCTCGCGAACGTTGCTTCTGGCCCATCGCAGAAACATCTTGCATAGTTTGCCGTAAGCAGTCGGCACCGCTGTATAAACAACTGCGTTCGACTGGAACTTCACGCTCCAGCCGTCGTTTAGAATCATATTTGTCATCGCTCTGTCTTCGCCGATATTCGCCTTTGCCCCGAGAAACGTCTGACTGAGCCAGGCGTTGAGATTTTTCATAACAATGTCTTTTCGATATGCCGAAAGCGCGCCGGGCGTGCAGAACACGGTGTTAACCATACTCTGGCTGGCACGCAAAAAGTCAAAGCCGTAGGCGAAAATCACGTCGAGCATCTTGGGAATAAATCCCTCATCGCAGTTCAGGACCCGCACATTGCCGGCAACGGCACCTACGGATTTATCGCCGACAAACGGGCTTACCAGCCTGCGAAGCGTTTGCGGCTCTACTACCGAATCGCTGTCGATTGTAATGATAATTCGTCCCCTGCTGCGGATAATGCCTTCAAAAAGCGCCGCTCTTTTTCCTCGATTCTTCTTGAAACGAATACTTTCTATTCTGCCTGGCATTATTTTGCAGGCGATTCTTATCCAGTCGAACGTATCATCGGCGCTGCCGTCGTCAATCGCAATAATCTGCAGCTTATCGGCAGGATATTCGCTGTGCACAATGCTCTTTAATGTCATCACAACCCCCTCGCCCTCATTGTACGCAGGCACAATTACGGTGCATCGCGGCAATTGCCTGTCACGGCAGCTTTCGAGAGGCCTGTATTTTAGAACAAGCAGAACTCTCCATAAAAACACGCTTAAATTTAACCCCAGAAGAATCCTGATTGTATAAAGATATACAAGCCCCAATTTGTGCGAACGGACATCAGCCAGCAGGGACCTGAAGTCTTCAAGGCCGAGCAGCCCGCCGTAGATAATCACGCCGATTGTCAGTACGATAACAAATTTAGCCGACAGCTCATCCATCAAAGGCAGCTCAAGCTGCCGGCGCAATCGTCTGCTTTGCAGCGAATAAAATGCCGTCAGCTTTTCTATAAGCCGCTCTGTAAATGTACAGCTCCCAACCTTTTTAACATTCAACATAATAAAAATCTTCCTCCGCGCCTGCCGAGGGCTCCAATCAGGCGCGAAACATAGAATTGCTCAGATGCAGACCTTACCCCGCCTGCAAAATTTATATAAAACGTTATAATAGCAAAAGAATATCTCAATGTCAATATACGTCCGCAAAAATGCAGCTTTTCAGCGCAAAAACACATTTTTAATCTCAAAAACGCAGCTTTTTAAACGCCTGATAAGGCGTCTTGCCAGGCTTGCTTCAGTGTCTCAGAAAAAGTCGGGTGGGCAAATGAAATTTCGCTTATTGCCTCTGTGCTGCCTAAAAGAACTCTCGCACAGGCAATCATCTCCGTTGCCGCAGAGCCGACCATTGTAACACCGACAATTTTATTCGCTTTTTTGTCCCGCAAAACTCTTACTTCACCGACCGTTTCACCCTGCGCAAGACTTCTGCCGTTGGCTTTGAAAAATGCCCTGCCGGTTGCGTAATCAATGCCGGCCTGTCTGCACCCTATTTCATTTTTACCGACGCCTGCCACTTCCGGAAACGTGTAAATCGCCCTCGGCACAAGCAAATAATCTTTCACACAGCCGTCACCGCCCGTCGCATTTTCAGCGGCAATTTCAGCCTCAAGAAATGCGCCGTGGGCAAGATAGGTCCTCCCAACAACGTCTCCGATTGCGTAAATGCCGCCCGCACTCGTCTCCATTTTCTCATTGACCTTTATTGCCGGGCCTTTCATCTCGAGCAAAAGATTTTTAATAGTCCGGCTGTCGCACAAGGCCCTTCTGCCGACAGAAACCAGAACTTTTTCAGCCTCAATTGTCTGCCCGTCTTCGAGAGAAAGCTTTATCTTCGCGTCTGATTTTTCACAGGCAATTGCTTTATTGCCCGTAATGACGTCGATGCCGCTCTTTTTGAATTCTCTTGTCAATAATTGCCCGACCCATTCATCTTCAAGCGGCAGGATGCCCGGCAGCGCTTCAATAATTGTAACTTTTGTACCGATAGCCGCATAAATACAGGCCATTTCGCACCCTATAAAGCCGCCGCCGATTACAATCATTGACCCGGGTACGGCTTTAAGGCTCAGTGCCTCGGCGCTGCTTATTATCTTTTTCCCGTCAAACGGCATAAAAGGAATCTCAATCGGAACCGAACCGGTAGCAATGATGATTTTTGATGCCTCGATTTCCGCAGGCCCGTTTCCGCCAACGGCAATTCTGTTTTTTGCCGTAACAATGCCCGTACCCTGCAGAATTTTTATTTTATTACCCTGTATCAGGCCGGTCAGTCCTTTTCTCAGCCCGGTAACAATCGCATCTTTGCGGGTTTGCACCTTCGGCCAGTTTACCTTTGCGTTCTCAACTTCAACGCCTAAAGATTCCGCATTTTTTGCGACTGTAAAAGTATGGGCCGAGGCAAGCAGTACCTTTGACGGAATACAGCCGCAGTTGAGACACACCCCGCCGATATTATCCTTTTCAATAATGCATACGGCAGCGCCTTTTTGTGCACATCTTATCGCAGCCGCATAGCCCCCGGGCCCTGAGCCGATTACTGCAACATCAAATTTTTCAGCCATCATTAATCTCCGCAAACTCAATCTTTAACTATCGTGGTCGTAGCAGCGTTAAATATTTTCACTCCGCCCCGCTGAAGCTGAATTATAAGCCCCTCTGCAGGTTCAATACCAATACAATTTCCCGTAAACTGTCTGCCGTCGTGCTCAACGGTAACTCGCCTGCCCAGCAGGATACTCATACCTCGCCATTTTTCGATAATTTCATCGGGTTTTTTCAGCTCGCCTGCAAGGCAGTGGTCAAGATTTACGAGCAGTCTTTTTGCTATTCTGTTTCTGTCGCAGACAGTGCCGTTTTGAATATCAATGCTCGTAGCCGTTTGAGCCAGCTTTCCGGGAAAATCTCTTTTTTTCTGATGGCAGTTAATACCGATGCCGACAATGAAAAAACGCTGCTTTTTTACCGATATGCTCTCGACAAGAACGCCCGCCGCTTTTTTATCATCCAGCAGGATGTCGTTAGGCCATTTGATTTTTGCTTCGCTTCTGCCGCACCGGCCTATTGACTCGGCTGCGGCAACGGCGCAGGCGAGCACAAGTGCATCAGGCTTGATATCAGGCTCGCTTCGCGGCGAAGCTGCCGGCTCGTACAACAGGATTGAGCAGAGAATGCTTTTGCCCGGCTCGCTCAGCCACGCGCTTGCCCTTCTGCCTCTGCCTACCGTCTGGTATTCGGCAAAAACGGCGAGCCCGTCGTTTTTCCTGCCGCCTTTGGCGTATTCAGCGGCAATGTCATTTGTGCTTGAGGTGCTTTTGTAAATGATTATTTCTTTGCCGATTCGGGTCGTGCCGAGATTTGCTTTTATAAAATCTGCATCGAGCAAAATGCATTCTCTCGCCATTTGTTTAAAACTCTCTGTCGAGACCTATATCTACTGAAATTGCGCTGTGGGTTATTGCTCCTACGGAAATCCTGTCAACGCCGCAAAGTGCGATTTGTCTTACGTTGTTGAGCGTAATCCCGCCGCTCGCCTCCAGCAGCGGCCTGCCGCCGCACATCTTGTTTCTCATCTCGACGGCGTGTTTATACTGCCACTGCCCCATATTATCGAGCAGCACAACGTCGATGCCCGGCACTTTCAGGACGTAGTCAAGCTGGTCGTCAACGTGGTCAACCTCGACGCAGATGAACTTTACGCTATCGATTTTTTTCGCCTCTTGGACAAGTTTCTTGAGTTTAGGCGTAATGTTTTTACTGAGCTGCACAATATGGTTGTCTTTGAACATTACCGCTTCGCTGAGACTGGAACGGTGGTTATGTCCCTTTCCGCAGCGCACCGCGTATTTCTCAAGCTCACGCCAGCCGGGTATTGTTTTTCTCGTGTCGTATATTTTTGCCTTTGTGCCGCGCACGGCATATACGTATTTATATGTCATAGTCGCTATTCCGCACAATCGCTGAAGGAAATTCAGCACCACCCTTTCAGCAATCAGCATCGACCGTACCGGTCCCTCGATTACTCCCAGCCTGTCGGCCACTTTGGCAAGCTGGCCGTCGTGTTTGACAATCCTTAATTTAAGCCGCTCGTCATACCTTTTCAGGACTTCTTTAGCGATAACCATACCCGCCACTACAATTTCCTCACGGGTTATAATATATGCCTTGCCCTTTGTGCGGGCAGGTATCATAAGCTCACTTGAAGGGTCTCTGCCGCCATAATCTTCTTCAATCGCCATATCTATAAGTTTGCTTATTATTTTAATGTCCGGGCTTTTCATTTTCGTTTCCCTATCTGCGGCAGCTCTTTCAGTTCTTTCAACTGGTCTCTCAAATATGCCGCTCGTTCAAAATCAAGTTTTTCAGCCGCCGCCAGCATTTCCTTTTCAATCCGCACTGCGATTTCAGCGGCGTCATATTCATCATCGCTCAGGCTGATTGCCTGCCGAGCGACCTGTCTTGCCTTTAGTTTATCCTGCAGGCCGGTATAAATCTGCTTTTTTACCGTTTCAGGCCGTATCTTATGTTCTTTATTGTATTGCATCTGTATTTTACGCCGCCGATTCGTTTCGTCAATTGCTTTTTGCATCGCATCTGTAACTTTATCGGCGTACATAAAAACCTTCGCATCGACGTTTCTCGCCGTCCTGCCGATGGTCTGTATCAGCGATGTCTGGCTCCGCAAAAAGCCTTCCTTGTCCGCATCTAAAATCGCAACAAGCGAAACCTCAGGCAAATCGAGCCCCTCGCGCAAAAGGTTAATGCCCACCAGCACGTCAAACTCACCGCTCCGCAAATCCCGCAGAATATCGACCCGTTCAAGCGTCTTTATCTCGCTGTGCAGATACCGGCAGCGATACCCTTTTTTTGTTATATACGAAGACAAATCCTCAGCAAGTCTTTT
>Ga0315543_1003844_pt1 | contig 13134 bp, 16 predicted proteins | sample SalMarSW160210MG_2_FD_203098 | JGI IMG/M metagenome (GOLD analysis project Ga0315543, IMG submission 203098) | Salt marsh sediment microbial communities from the Plum Island Ecosystem LTER, Massachusetts, United States - Salt Marsh Sediment SW1601-210 ...
ATAATATGAACCCAACAGCCTCACCAACAGAAAATACGCCTGCCCATGGTTATGGATTATTGGTTCGAACTCCAGAATCAAAGCTACAGGATATTGAAAAGTCTGAACAGAACCGGCAGAAGGCCATAGAGGAACAGCAAAAGCCGGAATTGTTATCCTTGGCTGATCATATCCAGAGCGCGTGGTCCGCCGCAAAACGGGCAAAACAGGGCAACAATATTCAGCAACGATTTGTTGAGTGCCTGAATAGGCGCAACGGAGAGTATACCGCCGAAAAGCTGGCCAAGATCCATAAACAAGGTGGTTCAGCAATTTACATGAAGCTGACGAATGTTAAATGCAGGGCCGCCGAATCATGGATTCGGGATATTCTCTTGCCCCCTGGCGAGAAGCCATGGGCCTTGTCTCCTACTCCTGTTCCAACCCTTCCGGAAGGGAAAGAAGTTGAAATACAGACCCAGGTCAAGGAAGAAGTCGTCCAGTTAATGATGATGAAGGGCGTTGAATCGGTCAACGCGGAGAAGATTCAAGACAGATTGCTGGAAATACAGGATAAAGTCCTGGAAGAGAAAAAAGAGAAGGCCAAAAAGGCTGCCGATAGATTTGAGGAGCATATCAATGATCAATTGGTAGAAGGCAATTATTACAAGGCTTTAAGTGAATTTATAAACGATCTGGTTACTTATCCTACTGCTTTTCTAAAGGGACCGGTAATCAGGCGCAAGAAAAAGATGGTCTGGACAGAGGACCAGAACGGGAATTACGTGCCTGCAATCGAAATACTGCCCGTCAGAGAATACCAAAGGGTAGCCGGCATTAATCTTTTCCCGAGCCCTGGCGCAAAGAATATTCAGGATGGATATTTGATTGAACGCATCCGGGTAAGACGATCTGAATTAAATACCTTTATCGGTGTTCCGGGATTCAAGGAATCAGCTATTAGGGCAGTATTGAACGAATACGGGGAAGGCGGTCTCCGTGAATGGCTATCCATAGATCAACAAATGGCAACAGCCCTTGATCGGCCACAAGAACAAAATGATCCAGATCCGCCTATTGATGTGCTTGTATTTTGGGGAAGTGTCCAGGGTAGAAAACTTCTTGAATGGGGTATGTCGGGAAAACAGGTGCCGGACACAGATATTGATTATCAGATCACAGCCTGGTTGATAGGCAATTATGTGATTATGTCCCGGCTCAATCCGCATCCCCTTGGGCATCGCCCGTATTATGCGGCAAGTTTTGAAAGCGTCAATGATTCCATTTGGGGTAAGTCTCCACCTGAATTAATGGACGATTGCCAAGATATTTGTAACGCAACGGCCCGGGCAATTGTCAATAACATGGGTATAGCTTCTGGGCCACAGGTAGAAGCCTATATGAATCGAATGGACCCATCTGAAAACGTTGAAGAAATGTACCCATGGAAGATTTGGAAAACAGTAGATGATGGAACAGGAGCCGATAATCGGGCTCTGAATTTTTTCCAACCTGACCCAATCGTTGATATATTGTTAAAGGTCTATGAGTATTTCTTTAAGCAAGCCTCCGAACAGAGCGGAATACCGGCTTATGTGTACGGCTCCCAGGAGATCGGAGGCGCGGGCAAGACGGCCAGCGGTTTGAGTATGCTGATGAACGCTGCCAGCAAGACCCTCAAGGGCGTAATAGCCCATATTGACGAAAAGGTCATAAGCCCAAGCATTAAAGAGCATTGGAATCATGTGATGTTGTACGACCAGGATATAGACAAAATAGGTGATATCAATGTGATAGCGCGGGCGAGCGAACAATTATTTATTGCTGAACAGCTCCAGTTAAGACGATCTGAGATGCTGGATAGGACGAATAATGATTGGGATCGGAAAGTAATCTCCGATAAAGGACGGGCCCATATGTTGAGGGAGGCTTTCGATTCCATGAAAATGGATTCGGGTAAGATCCTTTTTAGCAATGATGAACTCGACGCCATGCAGGCTGCGCAGGCTGACGCCATGGAAGAATTAAATATCGAGCAAGGCGGTGAAATTCCACCCGCAGCGGCCATTGATGCCGCAGGCAATCCAAAAGGCCAATCACCCGGTCAAACAATCCAAGGTCGAGGACTACGGGTATGAAATGGTTACCGAAAATAGAGGATGCCGCTGAAATGCTGGCTATTGCCAGGGGGGATTTTGAGGCGATTGAAAAGCTCATTGATAATGCGAACCCCATTGTCAATAAGAAATTGAGGTCAACCAATAAATCTGAAGAGATTTTCAAGGCTCAGGGTGTCGCGGAATTTATTGAGGAAATACAGGCATACTTTTCCAATGCTCATAATTGGGCAACAAGCCTCTACGAAAAAGAGGTCGCAAAGAAGAAAATGTGAAGATATAAGGATGCGCTCCGGCTGATATCATAGGGATATTGAGCATGTAGGGCGAGCAAACCATTAATATAAGGAGAAAAAACAATGAGACACGAAGAATTAACGGTAGGGCAGATGATCGCGGTAGGAATCGGACCATCTTCATTAAGGGTCCATGAAAAAGACAAAGACTTCAATATTAAAAGATGCTCAGGCACGACTGTGCCCACGTCAGCGCAATCGGGTTTTGCTATTGGGGCTGAATTTATCAAAGTTAATGCGGCTCTAGGGCAGTGCCCCACATGGCGAAATATAGGCACAACCTCAAGCTGCCTGTTTGTACCCGTTGGCCCGGTTATTGGATACGGTATTGTGACTGGCGGTCATGGTCCTATCTCAGTAGGCGGCGATGCTACCGAGATTATCTATGACAAGGATATTTCGGCTGGAGACAATGCCTTTGTGGAACATGGTGTCTGTGACGACAACGATCAGGTCTGCGGTGCTGTTGTTGCCGATGGTAAAATCACCCTAACCCTAACCGCTGATCCCACAGCAGGGGCTAAACAGTACAACTATGCTGTTCTCCGGGAGAATATAGTTCCTGAGTGGGATATTTTTGCAGCCGGATCAAGAGCGTGCTTGGGCGCTGACGATGCGACAATCGCCGTCACGGTAACGGGTGCGCTGGCTGGGGATATTGGAATGGCGACCTACAATGCCACGGACGATAACGACCTGGTGAGTGATGTTATTATGTCTGCTGACACCATGGTAATAACGGCCTCGGATGATCCCGGTGTAGATGATACTCATGGGTGGGATTATGTTGTGCTGAGAAAGCGCGGCAGCTTTAAACCCTCTCATTATATCGCTTATGCGGGTATTCATACAACGGTAGGCGGTGACGATACAGAGGTGATCACCATTACCGGAGCTTTGGCGACTGATATTGCTATCGTCAAATGGAATACCACAGACGATACGGATACTTTTGAAAAGGCCGTTTTAACCGATGATACCTTAACAGTGGTGCTGTCTGATAATCCGGGAGCTGCTCATAAACTGTCTTATATGATTTTGAGGGCATATTAATCTTAATGATCTCAGATGATGCCAAAACTATAATCCGTGCCCTTATCAGGGGCCTGAGGTTTACCCTCTCCTTATTGGAGAAGGTACTTCGAGGGGAGGAACCATAATGCAACAGGAAAGCTCTTTCAAGGGTTTGGCCGAAGGACAGGATAAACCAGCCGAGGATATTAACGAGGAAGGCATGGAAAATCTTGAACCTGAAGTTGTCGAAGAGCCCACACCTGAACAAGACCAGGAAAAAGAAGAGGCCGGTAAAACGGAAGTCGTGAGAATACGGAAAGCGCCCAAAGGGTTTATTGATCCGCTCTCACGCAGGGACTTTGTTTTCTTAATAAACGGGTGTGCTTATAGGGTATATGATGTCAGGAACCGAGGCCGTAGGGGGATTAGGTTTTTGGGGGTAGCCGAATATGGCGGAGATTAGAGACGCCACAGCTCACATGACGTTGGGGGATATCAGGACGCGGAATGTTGATAATTTCCAACTTGTTATGGACGAATGTAAGCCATATCGGTTTGATACTCAAAAAGAGGCCAATAATTTCCTACGTCATGCCCATAACATAGCTCTCAGGAAATTAGGCGTTAATGCTGATAAGGTCATGGAAATAGCTCAAAATGCAGGCCTTACTAAGGAAACAAAGAAGGAGCGCATAGATAAGATTTATAAAGACCACGATATCTGGATTGAGCACAGGGAGTATAAGGGGACCAATATGCAGCTTGTTTCCGGGTTTTATTTCAGGCACGGAAATGAGATCTCATATTTTTTAAGTGATGCAATACCCCAAAAGACGGGGAAATCACGGGATTCCAGAATCATTGTAATGAGCCGGATACAATGGCTGGTTATTACGAATATTCCGGTTTAGAGGTTTGAAAATGGGTAAAAAAGTACCAAGACAAAGAGACGGAACAGGGCCTGCTGAAGAAAGCTATCAAAACAAGAACGCCAGTCAAGGGAAAAGACAGCAGGCAGGAGAACCCTGTCCCAAAAAGAAAAAGGATGTAGTAAGCGTATCGGGGGCCAAGAAAACGATTAGCTCCTACGCTAAGAGAAGAAGGAATACTATCCGGGAGTTGTTTGAAAAGTAATGGATCCTCTTAAAAAGCATAATTATAGGCAGGTAAGAACTTGTGCGAATTGCAGATTTTCTTTTGATTGTGGGATAAATGAAGAAGATTTTGAATGTGAGAATAAAAAAATTTCTCCTGATTCAGCAGAGAGGAAAGAAGTAGAACACGATTATATTTGTGATTTATATGAACCACGCTTCATTTGAAACAAGAGAGCTTTTTAATGTAAATTATTGGAATAACAGGATAAAGGATATAATTGAAAGACTAAAATTTGAATAAATCACATAACGCCCTTTTGTCTCTCCCACGCGGAAACGCATTAGGGTAAGCCAACAGCGTATCAAAGCCTCGTTGGATGATTCGGAAATGTTTCATCCAACGGGGCTTTTTTATTTATAGGCGCTTGGGAATACCGGCAAATGCCGAGCTCTCAAGCATAACAGTAAACCCGAAGACCGTTTAAGGCGGCTCGAAAGGAGGAATCCAAAATGGCAGGAATACCAACAGCAGTTCAAAAACAAGGTGATGCTGCAAAGGATCTTCAAGGCAAAATTGCCGAGGGAATACCTGTAACCGTGATCGATGATGAGGCCGAAGGCAAAGATCAGCCGAAAGACCAAGTAATTGAAACACCGGCGCAGACTCTCGAACAAGGAAAGGAACCCCAACCTGCACAGAAACCAAAGGACTATGAGCATAGTTTTAAGGTCCTGCGGGGTAAATATAATAAAGAGGTGGGGGATCTTAGAAGTGAGTTGGAAGAGGCCAGGTCTCTGTTAAGCCAGGCCAACGCTACCATATCGAACCTCAACGATATAATCGTTGCTCAGCAAAAGCAGCCTTCTGGAGTTGATGTTGATACCGAAGAAGACGAGGGAGCTAAACCAAAAGTCATACCCACGAAAGAATTAAAGAAAGAGGATTTTCAGGCTTATGGCGAAGAAATGACCGATATGGTGGATACCGTTAATGCCTTACTTAAGGAAAACCAAGAATTAAAAGCCAAATATGGCGAAGTGGGTACCCAGGTTAAGAGCATTGGCGAGACCGTTGAAAAAGATGCCAGTGAGCGGTTTTATGATGTGCTCACCAAAAAGGTCAAGAAGTGGAGGTCGATAAATAAAGACCCACGTTGGCATAATTATCTGGCTCAAATAGACGCAGGGACCGGCATACAGAGACAGCGTTTACTTGATGATGCTCATCAAAAAGGTGATGTGGCCCGGGTAGCGCATTGGTTTAATTCGTTTATCAAAGAAACAGGGTACCAGCCCGAAGGCGGTGGCGATGAAATCACACCTTCATTAGAGGATGAAATAACCCCTGATGAAACAGGTGGTGGTGGAGCGATTCAACCGGAAGACGAAACCGTAACTAGGGCTCAATTTCAAAAAGCCAGCAAAGATTATATCGATAAAAGAATTACCAAAGAGGAGTTCGATAAAATCTCCTTGGCTTTTCAACGATCAATCAAAAAGGGAAAGGTTTAGGGACGTTTAGGCCCTTGATCTCTCCCTTTTTATTTAACTTAGAGGAGGAAACGCTATGGCAGTCGAAGTAGCAGCGGGAGTACCGCAGTATAGTGGAACTTTTATCCCGGAGATCTGGTCGGGCAATCTGTTGGTTAAGTTTTATGATGCCACAGTAATTGCCGCTATTTCCAATACAGATTATGCGGGAGAGATCAAAAACAAGGGCGATAAGGTCATAATCCGGACCGTTCCTGATATCACCATTAACGATTACGTCAAAGGGCAAGACCTTGAAATCGAGAGGCCGGAATCTGCGAACATAGAGCTTCTTATTGATAAGGCCAAATACTTCAATTTTATCTGTGATGATATTGACGCATATCAGACCGATGTCAAGCTGATGGATAGCTGGTCAGATGATGCCGGTGAGCAGATGTCAATCACCATAGATACCGGAATATTGGGCGATATTTACGCAGATGCCGACACCCACAACGCCGGGAATAGCGCTGGTAAGGTTTCGGGCGATATCGCATTAGGGACTACCGGAACCCCGGTGGCCGTTACCAAGGCCAATATCCTTGATAAGATTGTAGATTGTCGCACTGTTTTAGGTGAACAGAGCGTCCCCAAGAATAATCGCTGGGGCGTTATCCCGGAATGGATGAGCGGCATGATTCTTAAATCGGATCTCAAGGATGCCTCTCTTGCTGGAGATGGGACATCCATTCTCCGCAATGGCCGTATCGGCAAAATAGCCGATATAACGCTCTATGAATCCAACCTTTTAACCTCTGTCACGGACACGGGCAATACCTGTTATCACTCGATTTTTGGCCAGATAAGCGCCCTGTGTTTCGCGGCCCAAATGACCAAGATGGAGACCCTTAGAACGTCCAGGACCTTCGGGAATCTGGTAAGGGGCCTTAATGTGTACGGGGATAAGGTGCTGAAGGGTGAAGCGCTTATTGACCTGTATGTCCGCAACGGCGGCTAATAAAAACCCGGGCCTGTGAACAAACAGGCCCACACAACAATCAAAGGAGGAATTTTGTTATGGCCGATTATGAATTCTATAAAGAAGGCGCTGGGGTTCCCTATACTTCAGGAGGAAACCCTTTTATGAAAAGGCGGCTTGATATCCCGGACCTGGTAGCTAATGCCAAACTGGCCCTCACGTCGGCGCCGGGTACGCCAGTAAACTTGCCGTCTACCGGATTTGCCGCAACCGATACCCTGGAGCTCTTTCAGGTGCCGAAAGGCGCTTTGATAAAGAGGGTAGGGTTATATGTGGTGACCGGCGAGGGTGCGGCATGCACAATCGATATAGGCGTTAATTCAGCAACATCAACCCATAGCCTAGCTGCGAATGATGATGGATGGGAGGCGGCCGGATCGATTCAGACAGCAGGTGTCATGCTTTATACCCTTGATAACGATGAATTTGGCTCGGACAATATGATGGGCCAGCTTTTCATCACCGACGGCAATATAAATGTCCTGTTTAATAGCGCGGACACAGAAACGGCCGTCGTGGATTTTTGGGTTGAAGGATATATGGCCAGCGCCATTGATGCCTAGATTTCCAGTGTAAATTGATAAACCCACCCCGGGGACATTATACATCCCCGGGGCCCTTAAAAAGGAGATAACGCCATGAAACTACTGAGGCAATTAATCACCGGTAGAATATATGCCTGGACTAAGATTCTGGCCGCACGAAAGGATATGACAGAGTACGATCCGGATATAGCCAAAAAAAGGCTGGAAGCAGCGAAAAAACGATTGGAAGAGATGGAAGATGCCCCCGTGATTCCTTCTGTGGATAAAAAGGCATTGGATGAATCGGCTGAATTGGCAGAAGTGGAGAATAAGATCAAGGAAACCGAGACGAAACAGGCTGCAAAGAGTGCTGGCGCGAAGGAAAAAGAGAAACCAAAAACTCCGGAACAAATTGAAGCCGAGAGACGTCAGGAGATAATTGATAAAGATCCGGATATAATCAAGATCAAGGCCATGGTCGATAAAAAAGATGTAGAGGATTATGTTCTCCAGGAATTTGGCGAGGACATCGACAGGCGGCACGACCTGGACGATCTAAAAGATAGGGCAATTCACCTGAGAACCGAGCGACTTTTTGAGGCTTAAACCCGATGGCGAACGTAACCGTCAAGCATATACTAGATATCGTAGCCGGGATCCTGCAGGATGAGGCTACGGAGGAGGATGACCGCCATTGGACTGAATCCGAGCTGGTAGATTATTATAACCTCACGACCAGAAGAATTGTTGTTTTGGACCCCACGACTAACGCGGTTATAGAATCTGTCAAACTGGCTGAAGGATCAAAGCATTATATCCCAAGCGGTGGAATAGCCTTTGTCACCCTTCTGAAAAATATGGGCCTAGATGGGGAGACCCCTGGTGAAGGCATTAATTCTTGTTCACTTGAGGCCATTCAGAGCTTTGATAGGAATTGGAGCAATGCCACGGCAGCTCAAAATATATTAAATGTTATGCCGGACAGGGTAAATCCCGCTGTTTTTTATACGTATCCTCCCTCAGATGGTACAGGGTATGTATTAGAGGAATACTCTAAAGCACCTACGGAGATAAGCTGGGATGAGGACGGACATTGGGAAACTGCCCTGGTAGGGGTTGCTGATCATGCCATAGATCGATTGGTAAACGGTATATTAGCTCTGGCCTATAAAAAGGACTCTGATTTTCCAGGTAGCAAGGAAAGAGAGACGGATTACGAGACGCTATTTTTAAAGGGTTAAAGCTATGGAGGCTTTAAATGGCAACAGATTTAACAGATTGGTCTCCAGAGATTTTACCCGATATTCCTTCTGCGCCTGTCCCGGCTATAAAAATAGCAATTAGGCGCGCTGCGATAGATTTTTGCAGGAAGACCCTTCTCTGGACCTATGACCTAGAGCGAATTGACGTAGTTGCAACAGAACAGAGCTATGCCTTAACAGTGCCGGCAGACCAGTATGGGAGAATTATCTCCGTTGACAGCGTTAAATATAAGCAGGACGGCAAAGACGATGATCAATTCGCTTTCATTGATCCTATCTCGGAAAATCAGAAGGACCTAGAAGATCCCTCTGGCGCATGGAGATATACAACTGGTCCAACGCCTTCTGAATTTTGGGTAGATATCGTTGATAAAAACCTTCATCTGCTTCCTATCCCCACAGAAGATAGCGACGAGGGTTTACTTATAAAAGTGAACCTAAAGCCTACCAATACCTGCGATACTGTTCCAGACTTTCTCTATGATGATTATGTCCAGGAAATAGGTTATGGAGCCCTGGCTGATTTATTCGGACGCAAGGCTATGGATTGGTATGACCCTAATCAGGCGAAGGATTATTTTCTAAAATTCATAACTGCTTGTAATAATACAAAGACTAAGAAGATAACCGGGGCAACCAAGAGACCCCTTCGGGTTAAAATGAGGGAGTGGGTATAATGACAGAATATCTATTTGAAAACAATGCGGAATCGACATTAAACGAGGCCATAGGTGGAGGAGACGCAACATTGTCTGTTCAATCTGGTGACGGGTCCCTATATCCAAACCCGGGAGCAGGGGAAGCCTTTATTATATTGGTTGTTGGCGGCGGAAACCAGGCATATATGACTTGTACCAGCCGGGCTACTGATACGCTGACAGTTACCAGGACCGATTCATATAGTTTTCCAGATGGGAGCACGGTTAAGTTAGTTTTGAACGCAACGATCCTTGGAACCTTCTTACAAAAAGGGGTGTATCGGGAATATGACGGAAGCCCGGATGGATTATTGGTAGCCAATTATACTGGAGAAGAGGTCTACGATTCGACCAATGATCTTTGGTATAAGCACTGTACTGGAACAACTTGGAAATTGATGAGTTCATAAAATGGCAGAGAACAATAAGATAAAACAGTTAATTCCTGATAGCCCGGATGGGTTTTTGAAAAATATCTCCGAGCTTATGAGTGAATATCGAAATGGGAATATTCAATGCTGTATGCTTGCTTTTAGAAGGAAAAATGAAAAGACCACTCGAACATATTTTATCGGTGCCAATGATCCTCATATGTTTATGACCCTTGTCAGATTAGAACACGATATGCTCGGCCTTTTTGAGCTAGATGCTGAGATACAAGAGTTTGATGAATAAAGGGGAAAAATGATTGAAAAACAGATAGTTTTAAAAGATGGCCGTAAAAAAACAAAAATACCATTGTATATATATAGTAAGCCAGAAGATCTTATAAAAGAGCTTATACAAGTAAGTGATTTATCTGGCATTGACAAAATTCAAGGCTGGGGAGACGGTGGCAAACAATGGAAAATATCCCCTAAGAAATTGGTCAACTTTATGAAACGAAACAAAATATGGGGATTTACGCGGCGCGAGCCTCAGTCGCTTTATATCTGGATGGATAAAAGAATAGCCTTTAGAGATCTTTTAGCATTTATATCACATGAGGTTGTTCATTTAATAGGCCCACAACATAAAAGAAGCGACATGGAAGAAAAAAGGGCCTGTCATTATGAAATAATCGGAACAATGGCCTTTGATGTATCGACTCAATTAATGGATCAATTAACTAATAGAAAGAAGTATTTAGTGGTTTAATGGCAGCCAATACCGAACATATATTCAATAATGAAGCCTATGCCAGAATAAAAGCCGGAATCTCGGATGCCGCGACATCAATAGATCTCTATCCCGGGCACGCACAGATATTTTTAGCTGGGTGGGTATCAGGGAAAGAGTTTTATGCCACGATAACGAATGCACAAGCTGATATTGAAATTGTAAAGGTTGCGGCTATCTCAGGAGATACTTTAACGGTTGAGCGCGGCCAGGATGGTACCGTTGCTCAAGAATGGAAATCTGGTGCAATTATAACCCAAAGGCTTGTTGCCGCAAACCTTGAGGGGTTTATTCAGAGAGAGGCTTTCAGAGAAGTTTATTATAATCCGAATAGCATACTTACTGCGGATTACCCGGGAGAGAAAGTGTATCAATCGTTGAACCAAAGAATATGGTGGAAAAATAAGACAGGAACTATTTGGCAGGCGATAGCCGGCTCTTTAGCTGGATGGCTAGCATATCCTTATGACCCGATATCCTACGCATCTATTAGTTTACGAGGTATATGCTGGTCCCCGGCTCTGGAATTATTTTGTGCTGTTGGCAGCGAAGGGATAGTTTGTTCTGATAATGGAATTGATTGGACCCCGGTCCCTATGCCAGGCCTTGTTTTTCAATGTGTCTGCTGGTCTCCGGAGCTCGATCTATTTGTTGCCATACAATTTGTAGGTGGATTAGGGGATGATATGTTCTATTCAAGCCCCGATGGAGAAACATGGACAGGCAGGGGAGCGGGAGTATCTTTACATTCATGGTCTTCTGTGTGTTGGGCAGCGAGCTTAACGAAGTTTGTAGCTGTATCAGACAGCAATGGCAATAAAGCAGAGGTTATTGCTCTTTCTGCAGACGGAGTAAATTGGAACCTGGGGGACTCTCCAGAGAATCAGTATAATTGGGAATCTATATGCTGGTCCCCGGATCTTTCTCTGCTTTGTGCGGTTGGCGTGTTAGTTGACGGAAAAGGCTGTATGACAAGTCCCGACGGGGCTAATTGGACTTTACGGACCCTTGGATTTATGGGTTATAGCGTTTGCTGGTCTCCGGAGCTCGATCTATTTGTTGCCGTGGGAGATAATAATGTTGCTACCTCTCCCGATGCTGTAACCTGGACACCAAGGATACCTGCGGCCGCTTATCTGTGGAAATCTGTTTGTTGGTCACCAGAGAAAAATCTATTTGTTGCAGTCGCTGCCGAAAGCCAAGACTTCGCGTGTATGACTTCTCCCGATGGTATAACTTGGACATTAAGAGAGACACCGCATTCAGCCGATGAACGGTGGCAAGGCATTTGTTGGGCTCCCTCTATTTCAAAGTTTTGTGCCGTGGCATATGGAGCGAGTGGGCTTCCACATTGTATGCTGTCCTCTAATGGTGGAGCATAAACTAATGATTGTTTCTATCCCTATATTCAAAGGCATACGGCCATTGCTAGAAGCTGAGCTTATAGGAGAAAACGAAGCTCAAACAGCTGAAAATTGTTATCTGGACAAGGGACATTTGAATCCCTGGGATAATTACCTTTTAACTGAATTGCTCGAATATAAAGGTACTGTAAAAACTGTCTATCTCTATGAAGACGAATATTGGCTGGAATGGGAAGCCGATGTTGACATAGTTCCTGCCCCGGTTTCAGGAGATACGGAATCCAAGATTTATTATACCGGTGATGGAATTCCTAAAAAAAGCGACCTTGACGAAATCATAACAGGTTCTGGAGCTATGCCGATCAATTTTTATCCCTTAATGGTCCCTAATCCAGCTGTAGCACCGACCGCAGCGGCAAATCCACCTCCAGCCGGGTCAGGGGATGATAGAGAGATAACCTATATCTGGACTGTTGTGACAGATTGGGGAGAAGAAGGATATCCGAGTGCAGCCTCCGCCGTTGTAACGGCCAAAAACGGCGAAAAGGTCAGTCTTTCCAATATGACTATGGAATGGCAGGCTGGGAAGGCTTATACCGTAGGAAATTTCGTGTTTGAAGTAGCTGACGAGGGGGGAACCTATGTTTATAAGTGCGTGCAGCCTGGCACATCAGGAGCCGCTGAGCCGACATGGATACAAACCGTGGACGGCAATACCATTGATAATACAGTAATATGGAGATGTTATAAAAACATTCTTTCAGTAAAAAGAATATACAGGCTTAACACAGGCAATGAATATGCCAATTATGAATATGTTGATGAAATAGCAATAGCCGCTACCAGTTATGATGATACCAAAACAGACAGCGAATTAAGTTCTGCATGTCCTTCCTTGAGTGAAAATTCAGGGGGAAGCGCTGATCAGGATTGGGATCCGCCTATAGACGAATTACAGGGGCTTTGTTATTTGGGAAACGGTATTCTATTGGCCTTTAATGGCAAAGATTTATACGCATCTATTGCTTACCGACCTTGGGCCTGGCCGACGGCGTATATGCAATCTTTATCCTCCAGCATAGTTGCAATTACGCCTATCGGAGCAAATCAAGC